>Ga0065721_10051256_pt1 | contig 15553 bp, 15 predicted proteins | sample Mesricmetagenome_FD_59108 | JGI IMG/M metagenome (GOLD analysis project Ga0065721, IMG submission 59108) | Mesophilic microbial community from rice straw/compost enrichment Sample: eDNA_1 v2 (version 2) | ecosystem: Engineered > Solid waste > Grass > Composting > Bioreactor | place: USA: Davis... | reverse complement strand
GTGCGACGCGCAATCTCCGAGCAGGTCAGGCCTTCTTTGCTCAAGGCGTGCACCGTCTCGAACACCTCCTTCCGGGACTGCCTATGTGTCCGTCGAAGCTGATTGCGCAACCGCATTCCAGGCGCCTCCTCATGCAAAGCTCGATCGTCATGATCAGTCTCGATGTCCTCGTCTGGCAGCAGTGCCCTGCCTGTAGCTCGGCCGGAGAGGCTCATCTGTTCCTCGATCGCAAGACGCAGGTTCTGGAAGAGATGAAAGCGGTCAGCCACCTGAGACGCTTGCGGGGCACCTTCACGAGCAGCCTGCGCGTATAGCCCGCATCGATCTCGACTGACCACCTCAATGGAGGGATGCCGCTTCAACCATTGTGCAACGCTCGCCACGCTCCGGTCCTCGAGAATGTCCATGACCTTTCGGCGCTCGAGATCAACGATGATCGTGCCGTAGCGCCACGATTTCCTCCAACTCCAGTCATCGATACCGATGATCCGAGCGGGGGGCTCGTCGTCGATCTGTAAAGCCATGCGCTTCAAGTGCCGAAGGATGGTGTCGTCGCTGACCGGCATCCCGAGCTGGTTCATCAAGCGCTCTCCCGGGCGTCCGCCTGTGCCGTGCCCCAGAAGGCCGACTATGTTGGCGACCCTCTTTGTCCTGCGGGCGTAGGGCGAGGCAATATCCGGGATCGGGTCCGAGAATGTTTGCCGCCCGCACTGCCGATAACTGCAACGCCAGCGGCTCAACCGAAGCCTTACCGTCACTTCATTGCCTTGGATCGGCAGGTCCTGAAGACTGCGGTACGACCAGCCGTGCCGACGTGCGCTCTGTTTCCTGCAATCTGGACAAATGCCCGAGGATGGTCCGCAAGCCGACACAACCCAGTCACCGTCGCCGTTGGTTGCGATGCTTTGGACCTTGATGCTCGGACCGGGCGACCATTTTGATTTTGTTCTCATGCACGCCAATAGCGAAGTGCCTGCTAACGATCTATTAACCACACAAAGTGAGGCAGACCCGGGTTAAGTGCAAAGCGACACTATACGATCCGGCGAACAAGGACGAGGCGATTGCGATCCTGAAAAAGAGCGTCCCCAAGATGAGCGATCAGGTTGCATCTGCCTCCTACGCAATCCTGCTGAACCCTCAGACCGGCTTCTCGAAGGACGCTGCCCTGAACGAAAAAGGCATCGCGAAAGTGCTGGAATTGCGCAGCCAGTATGGCGAGCCCAGGAAAAGCCTGACGGACCCCGCCAAGTACTACGATCTCCGCTATTACGAGAACGCTAACGCTAGGTAAGCACAAAGCGATGGAGGCAGCGCTCATATGCGTTGCCTCCATTTCGAGCTAACTGACATCCTGTCGAGAATAGTAACTGGCTCGGATTGCGGACCTGCCGCAGACGCGCTGCAGTATCTGGGCCTCATCCTAGCAACCACGGTTTGTTGGTGGCCCTAAAACGCGCATGCCGGCATAGAGGGTTCGAAACGCCTAATATGGCTTGCCTTGCCCTAGAACCCGGTTTCGAACTGCTTCCGCAAGAAGTCTGAAAAACTCGAGTATTTTACTAGGTTAAGCTTCTCGCGATCGCAAACAAGATAGAGGTAGCGATCGTTCGGATTCTTGAACTCCTCAAGTATGCGAACGAGCCGGCCCGCGCGAAGGTCGTCGCTTACAAGAAAGGACGCCAGTTGCGCGACCCCAAGGCCGTCGATTGCGGCTTTGTAGACGGCACCACCGAAGCTGAGGAATCGCGAGGCCGGGACGATGGAAAGCTCCCCACCATCAGCCTGAAACTGCCAATGCTGATGCGTCGTTATCGTCAGGCACCTATGATCCTGCAAGTCGGTTGGATGCGTCGGCATGCCATGAACCTTGAGGTAGGATGGCGCAGCGCAGATGATCCAGGGGTTCTCGGCAAGACGGATCGAGACCATGCCTTTGTCCGATGAAGGAAGCGATTGGATGACAAAATCAAGTTCGTCACCATTGGCCCCGATTTCTGTGGGCGTCATCTCGATGTGAACCTGGGAATACTCTTCGAGATATCTTCCGACGAATTCGACTAGACGTCGCTCCAGCAAAGCGGCAGGGGCGCCTATGCGGATATGGCCGGAAGGGATTGGTGAAAACTGTTCTAAATTACGGGTGGCCGCAGATATCGCCGCCAAGAGCGGTTTGATCTTCTGAAAGTACGCCTCGCCAGCAGTTGTCAGTTCAACTTTTCGAGTGGTCCGGGAAAGCAACTGCACGCCGACTCGATCTTCCAAGATCGCTATACGTCGGCTGATCGCTGAAGGCGTTAGGCGAAGCTGACGAGCAGTGCTCGCGAAGCCGCCGCTCTCGGCGACCAGAACGAAGATCTCAAGTTCACTTGCCATGCCGGAAGCCGTCTGGTGTCTCAACTTGCTGAAAACTCGGTCCCATTCAAAACGGGAAAGGGTCCCAATGTCCTAGATCATCACGGAGCCGCCGTCCACACAAACGGTCTGACCAGTTACGAAGTCGCTTGGAGAGGATGCCAGGAACAGGAGCGCTCCCACGAGGTCTTCCGGAGCCGCCTCCCGCTTGATCGACCGCGATGCTATATTCATCGACGCCGTTTCTCCCGACCAGCTCGTATTTTCCCTGAAGCCTTCGCTCATGGTCAGCCCGGGTGCCAGGGCATTTACGCGTATTCCGTCGGCTCCCAGTTCCCGGGCCGAAGCGCGGGTGAGGGCAATGACTGCCCCCTTCGAGGCGACGTAGTGAGGCAGTCCTGGCGATCCCTTGAGAGCGGTGCCGGAGGCTATGTTGACAATCTTGCCGTATCCCTTGGCGCGCATTGGGGGGATTGCCGCCTTCATCATCTCGAACGTTCCGCCCGCATTGACCTTCATCACGCGGTCCCAATCCGAGGAGCTCAGGTCAGTTATGCGAGTGAACTCGATCTCAGCCGCGATCGCTGCGTTGTTGACGAGAATATCGAGGCCGCCAAATGTCTCGGTGGCCAACGACACAGCGTTGCTTGTAGAAGCAGCTTGTGAAACATCCAGCATGACCCCGGCCACACGGCCTCCAAGCGCTTCTATGCGAGCACAGGTCTCGGACGTGTCCCGAATGTCTCCTACAACCACAGCTGCTCCAGCTCTCGCCAACGCGAGAGCGAAGACAGCACCGAGTCCTTGCGCTGCCCCCGTGACGAGCGCGACCCGTCCATCCAGTTCGAGTGTCATGTTGTCTCCTTGACGTTTCACTGAGAGGTTGCGCCGCCGTCGATGGGAATGATTGCCCCGGTCATGTAGCTCGACGCCGGTGACGCCAAGAGAAGCGCAACGCCTTTGATCTCTTCGGTGTTGCCAATACGACCAAGCGGAACCGATTGCGAGAACTCTATGGCGACATCTTCGCGCTGCATGCGGCCGTTGCCGAAGTGAGTCCTGAAAGGACCCGGTGCGATCGCGTTTATCAAGATATTATCCGGCGACAGCTCAATAACGAATTGGCGGACGAGGTTCACCAGGCCGGCCTTAGTCGCTGCGTAAGCGTAGCCGCACATCGGCTCCGCCCGCATTCCCGCGATGGATGCGGTTACAACGACTCTCCCTTGACGTCGCTGCCTCATGTGTCGGGCAGCGGATCTTACGGCGACGAAGGTACTCGTCAAATTGGTATGCAGGACGGCGTTCCAATGATGGATATCGACATTGTCCATGCTTCCTGTTCCGGAGAGAGGTCCCGGTCCAGCCGAGAGGCCGGCATTCGCGAAAAGCGTGTCGAGCCGACCGAAGCGATGGGCGCAACCGTCAATCATCGACTGGAGGGCATCGAGGTCGGTCACGTCGAGCACGGCCGAGTGAGCGTCGAGATTCCGTAAAGACAGCGAAGCCGTCGCGATTTCCAGCGCCGCCTCGTCGACATCGGTGAGTATGACTGTCGCGCCATGCTCAGCCGCCACTTCGGCCATCGCATATCCCAGTCCTTTCGCCGCTGCCGTCACGAAGACGACCTGTCCGGAAAGGTCGAAAAGTCTTGTCACTTGCAGGGTCTCTCCGAAAATTTTTGGGAAATGTCCGCACCATTATCGATAGTCGCGACGTGCGGAACAATCCGGAAAATCCTCACAATGATTGATGCGTTTTCTTATTCAGCCGAGGCGTCGAGAGGGGCCCAGAACCAATATCGGTGAGTTTTTTGTGAATTATCGGAGACTTGTTTTCGGCATAACAATACTGGGTTCCCTTTCATCTCGAGTACAGCCGCTGAGGCCAAAATGACCGAACTAGCAGGTATCTTCCCTTATATTGTGAGCCCTATCGACGCCGGAGGTAGGGTGCGAGAGGCAGTGCTGACAAGGCTATGCCGAGATCTCGTCGAAGCGGGCGTGCACGGCTTGACACCCTTGGGCAGCACTGGCGAGGTGGCCTATCTCACCGACAGCCAGCGGATGTCGGTTGTCGAAACGGCGATCCAGGCAGTGGACGGCAGAGTTCCAGTGGTGCCTGGCGTTGCGTCTACATCAGTGCATGACGCTGTGGACAAGGCGCGACGCTACGAGCGAGCGGGCGCCAAAGGTATCGTAGCCGTGTTGGAAGCGTACTTTCCTCTCTCTGAAAGTGAGGCCGAGCGGTACTTTCTGGCGATTGCCGACGCGGTGACGATACCGGTTATCATCTATACCAACCCGAATTTCCAGCGCTTCGGTCTATCGATCGATGCGATCGAGCGTTTGAGCAGGCACGCGAATATCATTGGACTCAAGGATGCGTCCACCGACACGGGCAGGTTGGTTTCCGTCATCAACCGATGTGGAACGAACCTCAATGTATTTGCGGCGTCTTCCCACGTCGCCGTCAGCGTCATGCTGCTTGGCGGAAAGGGATTGTTTGCAGGACCGGCATGCGCAATTCCGCGTCAAATCGTGCAATTGTACGATCTTTGCCGCGAGAAGCGTTGGGAAGAAGCCGCACGCCTGCAGAAGTCAGTTTGGCGTTTCAACGAACTGTTCGCAAAATACAACCTCGCGGGCTGCGTGAAGGCTGCGCTGCAGGATCAGGGATACGACGTCGGCGACCCGATCCAGCCCCAGAGTCCGTTGTCCAATGAGGCTCGGTCGGAAATCCGGCAGGCGTTGCAAGACGTCGGAGTCTTGCCCGTCGTCTCCGTATAATGATGCCGCGCTAGGCGGCTTCCTCACAGGAAGCCGCTGAGTGCCGTATTGAAATCTTCGCTCTTGGTTTCCGGATGGAAATGACCTCCATCTTCCAACACCACGTAGACGGAGTTGGGTATCGTCGCTGCCAACTCGTCGCTCAAGAACTTGGGAACGAGAAGATCGTCTTTCGTTGCGATGATGAGGCTGCGGTGTGGCAGATTTCTGGTTCGCTCCAACATATCGGAATCGATCACCGCGTTGATGCGACGGATCGTAATATCGGAGTCAATGAAAGGCGGCGGTGTCCACACCCCTTCGTTCACTTCCAGGTGGGACGGCTGATAGCGAAGCAGGAGGCCGGCGACATGATAGGCGTCGGTGTCGCCACGCTCGATGAGAGAGCGGCGAAATTCGAACACTCGGCGAAAGTAGTTTCCGGGCCTGCACCAGGTCGAAGACAGGACAAGGTTCTCGACGCGATCCGGCCAAAGGGCTGCCAGGGTCTGTGCGATGGCGCCGCCGGTGGAGTGGCCGACGATTGTTGCCTTGTCGATCTTCGCGCGATCAAGAACAGCGAGGACATCTTCCGCCATTTGACCAATGGAGTATTCCGACTTTTCCTTGCTGCTCGAACCTGTTCCGCGATGATCGACCGTAATGACACGGTGGCGCGGAGCGAAGTATTGCTGCTGACATCTCCAGAACGACCCAACACCACCGAAGCCGGGCACAAAGACCAACGGCCGCGTGCCGGCCGCATTGTCTTCGTAGTAGAGTTCGTATCCCGCGTTGTTTGCGAATGGCATTGTCAAATCTCGTCGCTGAAATCCCGACAGGAGACGTATATCCCGACGGTGCGGTGCGAAAGCTACAAAAACATCATCAGTGCCTATTCGCTGACCTCACGAGCGCGGTCGATCATTTCCGGCACCGCTGCTCGTGAGTTTTTTGGCTGTTGTCTAAAATTCGCGGCATCGTAACGTGATCGACATAAGGCACCATACAACGAACCTCAGAGTGCCGCCAAAAAAGGGAACGATTATGCTTCTACGATCCATCGGGATGGCAATTGGTATTGCCTCATTTTCTTTTGCGCTGACGACGTCTCACGGACTGGCCCAGACAGTTCATGTGGGCGTGACACTCCCGCTCTCGGGGCCTCAAGCCGCCAACGGCGAAGGCCTTGATCGCGGCATGCGGCTCTACGAGAAGATTCACAGCGAGAGTCTGCCTGAAGGGCTCGAGATCGAGATTGTCCGCAGGGATGACGGCGGGAACTCGGACAATACACGGCGCATCGTCCAGGAGATGATCATACGCGACCGCATTCAACTCCTGACGGGTGTGGCATTGTCTCAGCAGGCCTTCGCCATTGCACCAATGGTGACAGAGGCGAAGCTTCCGGTGGTGCTTGTCAACTCCACGACTGCCAGCCTTACGCGCTCGTCGCCCTACTTCGTGCGCGTTTCCTACACGCAGTGGCAGATGGCGGCGTCGATCGGGACGTGGGCAGCCGAGAACGGCACAAGGCGGATCTATTCGCTGGTCGCGGACTATTCCGCGGGGCACGATTCGGAAGCCGCGGTAAAATACGCGGTTGAAAAATCTGGCGGCGAAATCGTTGGCGCCGTGCGTGTGCCGCTCGCAACGACCGACTATCTCCCATTCATGCAGCAGATCAAGGCCGCAAAGCCAGACGGTGTTTTCATCTTCATCAATGCGGGTCGCATGGGCAGCCTCATGAAGGCTTATGATGAGGCCGGGCTGAAGGATGCCGGAGTCAACCTGATCTTGCCTGGTGACAATCTGCAGGACGACGAGCTCGTCAAAATGCCACCGACTATCCTTGGCGCCAATGCGGCGGGTGTCTACACATCCAACAATTCATCGCCCAAGAACCAGGAGTTCGTGAAGGCCTGGAAGGCCGAATATGGCGAAGACAGCGTGCCGAACACGCTGGCCGCAGACGGCTGGGACGGCATGGCTGCAATCTATGCCCTCGTGAAGGCGACGAATGGCAAATTCGATGGCGATACGGCGATGTCGTTCCTGTCAAATTACAAGACGGCCGACAGCCCCCGTGGCGAAATATCGATCGATCCGGCGACGCGGGACATCGTACCCACGATCTACATCACGAAGGTCGAGCTGGTGGACGGGAAACAAACCAATGTCATCCAGCAGGCCATTCCCGGCGTAAAGGACCCTTGGAAGGAACTCAACCCGCAGTGAGTTGAGTCGATCCGGTCGAGAGAAACGTCATGGATATATTGCTTGGTGTAGTGTTTACCGGCCTCGCCTATGGAATGGTTCTGTACATCATCTCTGTAGGTCTATCGGTCACAATGGGGCTTTTGGGGGTAGTAAACCTTGCCCACGGGTCGTTCGCCATGGCGGGCGGATATGTCATGATCGAGGCGATGTCGCGTGGGGGGCTTCCCTACAGCGTTGGTCTGGTGGTTGCGGCGCTCGTCATCGCCATCGTCAGTCTGGTGTTGGAGCGCACGCTCTATCGTGTGGTTTATAAACGCGGTGAATTCGACCAGATCCTGCTGAGCATGGGCATCATCTTTGTATCGATGGCCATGGCGCATGCGGCCTACGGGCCGCTGCCTCAGCCGATCGAGCTCCCCACGACGATGCTCGGCCAGCTTCACATCGGCGCTTACGCATTTCCGACCTATCGCGTTTTCCTCATCATATTCGGCTTCGCAACATTTGTCGCGCTTTGGCTCTCGATCGAGAAATCGAGAATAGGGATGCGCATCAGGGCGGCGGTCGACAACAGGGCCATGGCGGAGTCCGTCGGTATCGACACCAACGTTCTCTTCATGCTGGTGTTTTCTACGGGATGCGCCCTGGCAGCGATCGGCGGCGCGCTCGGAGCTAATCTCGTCCCGCTGGTGCCAGGCTATCCGTTGGAGCATCTGACATATTTTCTGATCGTCGTAGCGGTCGGCGGATCCGGCTCGATAAAAGGACCTTTCTTAGCTGCGTTGCTTCTCGGGTTGGGTGACAGCGCGTGCAAGATGCTGGCCCCGCAGTTCGGAGCTTTCTTCATCTACATCGCGCTGTTTGTGGTGCTGACCATTCGCCCAGCCGGACTTTTCGCAGGACAAAGATGATGAGCGTTAGGAAAGAAGCAATCGAGAAGCTTCTCGATCAACGAAATTTCAAGCTTTGGGAAATCACCCCATGGGCAGTGGCAGCGCTCGTTTGGCTTTTCATGCCGAGCTATCTGCCGTTTGCGACGCAGATCGCAATCATGATATTGCTGACCATGTCGTATGACATCGTCGTGGGCTATGCCGGTATCGTCATACTCGGGCACACGGCTTTCTTCGGGGCTGGCGCCTACGCGGCCGGTTTGGTCGCCGTTGCAGGCTGGTCCGACCCCATATTCGGTCTGATGATCGCCGCCATCGCAGCCGGGTTGATCGGGGCCCTGGCAGGCGGGTTGATGCTCCGTACACGCGGGCTCGCACTGGTTGTGCTCGGCATCGCATTGACGCTGTTGCTGGCAGAGCTTGCAAACCGTTTCTCTGGTATAACCGGAGGTGCGGATGGTCTTCAGGGCATGGTCGTTGCACCGCTGCTCGGAACGTTCTCATTCGACATTTTCGGACGGGTCGCCTTTGTCTATACGGTAATCGTTCTGTTTTTCTCGTGGCTGGTCGTGCGCTCCATGCTGATTGCTCCGTTCGGCCGCAGCCTGATCGGCATCAGGCAGAACCCGGTTCGAATGGAGGCGCTTGGCGTAAATGTGCGCGCCAGGAAACTAGCAGCGTTCACGATCAGTGCGGCGCTTGCAGGAATTGCCGGGGCTCTGAATGCGCAGACGACACAGTTTGTCTCGCTCAGCGTCTTCGGTCTCGAGCTGGCAGGGGCAGTCCTCCTCATTCTCGTCATTGGCGGCCGTGGCCGGCTTTACGGTGCCTTTGTCGGTGCACCGGCCTACATGATCGTACAGGATATCCTGGCCAAGGATGACCCTGTCTATTGGCTGTTCTGGCTCGGATTGATCCTCATCGCACTCGTCTTGTTTGCACCGAATGGGCTGCTCGGCCTGATTGAACGCGCAGCGGATTTCATCCGCGGGACCTCAAATGCTTCGTCAGTAACGCCGGCTGCGGAGGTTGATGCCAATGGCAAATGACCATAAATCGGAGCCCGCGCTGGAGACGCGGTCGCTCTACCGAAATTTCGGCAGCCTGCGGGTCAGTTCCAATGTGAACTTCCAACTGCCCATCGGCGCGCGACACGCGCTGATCGGACCCAATGGTGCCGGGAAGACGACGTTCATCAACCTCCTGACCGGAAGCCTGGCCCCCTCCTCCGGGAAGGTATTTTTCGGCGGAGAGGACGTGACGTCCCTGTCCGTTCACCGGCGGGTTCGCAAAGGCATTTCTCGCACGTTTCAGATCAACTCGCTCTTCCGTGAAATGAGCGTGCTTGAGAATGTTCAGTTGTCGGTTCTCGAACGGCGCTCGCTGGGGCGGAAGCTGTTTGGGGGTCAGAAGGCGCAGCGGGAGGCGGCAGAGGAAGCTTACGACTTGCTGGAACGTCTCGGCATGACGAATGATGCGAAGTCGCCGGTCATGTATCTGCCCTACGGGCGGCAGAGACTGGTCGAGATCGCCATTGCACTGGCGCGTGAGCCGAAAATCCTGCTGCTCGATGAGCCGGCAGCCGGCGTGCCGCCTGCCGACTCACATCGCGTGTTTGATCTCATCGAAGGCCTTCCATCCTCCATTTCCGTGCTCTTCATCGAACATGACATGAAGCTCGTCGCGCGCTTCGCTCGCCGAATAAGTGTTCTCGTCTCGGGCGAGATCGTGAGGGAAGGATCTCCGGAGGAAATCGCCAAAGATCCCTATGTGCGCGAGGTTTATCTGGGGCATGGCCGCCATGGTTGACAAACAGGACGTCGGTTTGGCTTGCAGATCGATCGATGCGGGCTGGGACGAGACACACGTACTTTCGGCGGTTTCGTTCGAGATTCCAAGGAACGAGGCATTGGTCGTGCTCGGCCGCAATGGGGTGGGGAAATCCACGCTCCTCTCCACGATTGCCGGGCGCGCCAAGCTTCACGGCGGATCGATCCTATTCGGGGCTCACGATCTTGGCGCATTGCCGGCCTTCAAGCGTGCGAGGGCCGGTATCGGATATGTGCCGCAGGAGCGAGAGATATTTCGTTCGCTGAGCGTTCAGGAGAACCTGCTGATCGCAGAGCGGCCCCCGCTCGATGGCGTCTCGCGTTGGACGCTTGAGCGGGTCTACGAGCTTTTTCCACGCCTCTACGAGCGCAGGAGCCTCGGTGGCTCCCAGCTTTCGGGAGGCGAGCAGCAAATGCTGAGCCTCGGACGAGCATTGATGGGGAACCCGTCCCTCCTGCTGATGGATGAGCCGTTCGAAGGGCTCGCGCCGGTAATCGTCGATATTATCCTGGGCGCGGTACGGAAAGTTCTCGAAGAGGCGAGTATGACGGTGCTGATCGTGGAACAGCACGTCGATATCGCCTTGGATCTCAGTCACCGAATGATCGTATTGGATCGAGGCGCAATCGTGTTCGATGGGTCGCGCGGCGACACGAACATCGACCGCGAGGCCGTCAAGGCTATGGTCGGCATCGATACGATCGCGAGTTGATCGGCTGTCACGCGCCCGAGCTTGGCGCATCATATATCATCGAAGGAGTATTGAGGATGCATGCACCGGTATCGAAGGATCCCGTGGGGATGGCGTGCCGGCGGGCGCTTGCCGATGAAGACGTGTTGCGCCAGGCATTGGAAGACGCGGATATCGGGCCGCAACTGATGGTCGTCGGGCATCTGACGGGCGATACTGAGCTGTTGGATCGCACGGCGCCTTTCATCACCGGCGGATGGAGTTTTCTGGAGTCTGTTCCTGCCGAGCTGAAACAGGAAATACGCGAGCGTCTGGTTGATGCCCTGCGGGTCCGCGGGCAGGCAGCAACTCCCATGGAAGTCGATGAGATCGATCGAAACCGTTTCGGCCGGATTCTCAGCGCCGGCATTGGCCAGTCCGTGCCCGATGACTATGTGGATCTATTCCTTGAGGAACTGAGCCTCCCGGCTCAGGATTCGCGGAGCGTTTCGTGGCGGAAGGAGATATCGGACGAGCAGAAGAGCCAGTATCCTGTGCTGATCACCGGTGCAGGACTATTTGGGCTGTGCATGGGCATCAAGCTGAGGCAGGCGGGTATCCCATTCGTCATCATCGAGAAGAATGATGCAGTGGGGGGCACCTGGTATGAAAATCGTTACCCCGGCAGCGGCGTCGATATTCCCAGCCATGTCTACTCGTTCAGCTTCGAGCCGAAGCACGACTGGACCGACGACTTCGCGAAGCAGCATGAGCTCTGGACATATCTGAACCTGTGCGCCGACAAATACGATGTGCGTCGGTTCATCCGGTTCTCCACGGAGGTCGTCGCTGCGACTTTCGATGCGAAATCCTCGCATTGGATCGTGCGGGTTCGGTCGTCTGACGGAACGGAAGAGACGCTTTCGCCGAGAATCTTCGTATCGGCCGTCGGGCAATTGAACAGGCCCTCTGTTCCGAAGATTCCCGGCCTGGAGGGCTTTCAAGGTCCTTCGTTCCATACTGCGCGCTGGAATGATCGTGTGGATCTCAAGGGTAAGCGGGTCGCCATGATCGGAACCGGCGCCAGCAGCATGCAGGTTGGCCCGACGATTGCACCTGATGTCTCCAAACTGATGGTGTTCCAGCGTTCGCCCAACTGGGCCGGGGAAAATCCCAACTACCACCGTGTAGTAAAACCTGGAATGAAGTGGGCGCTGGACAACGTGCCGTTCTTTTCGCAGTGGTACCGTTTCCTCCTCTTCTGGGCGTCCGGCGACGTCATGCATTCGGTCATTCAAGTGGATCCGGAATGGCCCACGCCGGATATCTCGCTCAACGCGGCAAATCATGCCCTGAGGGAAAAGCTGATCGCCTACATCGAAAGAGAGATCGGAGATCGTCGCGACCTGCTGCCAAAAGTCATCCCGGCCTACCCTCCGTATGGAAAGCGGATGCTGAGGGACAACCACTGGTACAGGATGCTGAGGCGCGAAAACGTCGAACTCATTGATGCCGGTGTGGAATCGATCGACGGGAATTGCGTGGTGACGTCAAACGGCAGCAGGCACGAAGCAGACGTCATCATTCTTGCCACAGGCTTCCAAGCGGGCCGGATGCTGTGGCCTATGGAAATCCGCGGCCGTGGGAGGAATACGATCCGCGGTAGTTGGGGTGAGGACGATCCGCGAGCGTATATGGGCATGACGGTGCCGTCGTTCCCGAATATGTTCGTTCTGTATGGGCCGAATACCAACCTCGCCCACGGGGGCGGGCTGTTTTTCTACGCGGAATGCCAGGTCCGCTACATTATGCAGATCCTTCGGGAACTGGTGGAGAACGATCTGTCGACAGTCGAATGCAAGCCCGAGCCGTTTGAAGACTACAATCGGCGGGTCGATGCAGCCCATAGCAAGATGGTGTGGACGCACAAAGGAATGCAGAACTGGTATCGCAACAGCAAGGGCCGCGTCGTTGCGAACTCGCCCTGGCGTATCGCGGACTATTGGGCGATGACCAGGTCGATGCGCCAGGAAGATTTCATCTGGAGTTGACCCCATTGGTCAGCCTGATGCCGGATCGTGACACTTACATTGCTGATGTAAGTGTCACTCCGGGTGCTCGCGGCGAGAAACGCGGAACGCAATGTGTCTGACGCGGGCGGTTAGCCTTGCATTGGGCCGGCATAGCGCAGATCACGAAACCAGAGCAAAGTTCCGAAACCTTCGGCGACGGCAGGGTTGGTCTCTGGCACTCAGATTCCAGGACACAATGATAGGCCCGCAGATTCGGAAAAATCTGCGGGCCAGGTCTTAATTGGATTATCAGCGGTCGGTCAATCGTTGCCGAAGCTGGGTGACCAGCGTCGCGACAGTTCAGCTCGATCTTCATAGGAAGCCTCGAAAATGCAAGAGGCTAGGGTCGCACGCACGTGAAGGGTTTTCTTCTCCAGATTCCTGAAGCCATGCTTGGCCCCGGCCGGGATCAGTACGGACTGATTGGCTCGGACGGTCATCTTTTCCTTCTCAACCCAAATCTCGGCCACGCCATCGATCACTTCAAGAACCTCTTCGACAGCGTGGATGTGCGTCGGTGCTCCTAGTCCATAGTCGCAAAACTGATCGAAGACGCAGAGTTGCTTTCCACCCAGGAGAGCCGACATGCGCATGCGCGTCATCACTCCTTCCCGCCATTTCTCCAACGGTTGATCGTCATGTATTAGAAGGGTCATTTTGTCGCCTGTTGATGAGATTGTCTTCTTAGCGTTCCGCAAGGTCGGGCGTCAGCAGGATGTCGATGAAGCGGCGCATCGGCAATGCAGAAAATTGTCACCATCCATGGTGAGAATTTGGAACATGCGACGGCAATGATTGGTCTTGTTGGGAGGTGATACGGCCCCAAACCCGTCTCTGAACCACGGTGTTGTATGGCCACATTCAATAGCTCCTGATGATGTCCCAAGGCGAAGGCCGACGGCAGCGAAGCGGCATGTCTATGCGCGCTCATAGGTGCTGCATGTGCACTCTACACGACACGGTGTCGGATCTGGATATCCGTCAGACCAAGGCTCGACTGTCGTTAATTTGCCCTCCGCGCGAGCGTATTTCCCAAGGCATTCATCCGCGCACCCGGCGTAAGCCCTGCAATGCGCTCGACGATGCTGCCGGCGTCTATTCCGAAATGCCGGTAGAGATCGCCGATCGTTCCGGTCTGGCCGAAATGTTCGATGCCCAGCGGAATTGTGCGAAGGCCGCGCACCGAACCGAGCCATGCCAGCGTCGCGGGATGGCCGTCGATCACAGTCACGAGGGTGCAATGCGGCGGCAGGCCTGCCAGCAGCCGTTCGCAATGAGAAAACGCTTGTGAATTGCCTCGGGCGCGCGCGCGCTGAGCCGCCGTCCAGCCGGCATTCAGCCGATCGGCTGAAGTCACGGCCAAGACGCCGATGTCACGGCGACCTTCGGCGATGGTCCCGGCGGCGCGGATTGCCTCCGGTGCGACTGCGCCCTGATAGGCGATCACCACCTCGCAATTCGGTCCCGGCTCCCGCAGCCAGTAGGCGCCGTCGATCGAGCCCTGGCGGAAGGCATCGTCATGCCGCTTGCCCGGCTGTTCAAGCGGGTTTGTCGAGAGGCGCAGATAGACGGAGCCGCCGGTCTCGTCGCGCAGCCATGTGCGTTCGTCGGGATCAGATTCGCCATCGCGCTGGAGATAGTCGAAGGCCCATTCCATTATGACGGCCAACTCGTCGGCGAAGGCCGGCTCGAAGGCTGCCAGCCCGTCCTGCGACATGCCGATAAGGGGCGTTCCGATTGACTGGTGCGCTCCGCCCTCCGACGCGAGCGTCACGCCGGACGGGGTGCCGACGATCATGAAGCGTGCGTCCTGGTAGCAGGCGTAGTTGAGCGCATCGAGGCCGCGGGCCACGAATGGATCGTAGACGGTACCGATCGGGATCAGCCGCTTGCCGAACAGGCTGTGCGACAGGCCAGCTGCGCCAAGCAGCAGGAAGAGGTTCATCTCGGCAATCCCGAGTTCGATATGCTGTCCCGTCGGTGCGAATTCCCATTTGGCGGTGGAGGGGATGCGGTGCTCGATGAAGGCATCGGCCTGGACAGTACGAGAGAAGAGTTTCCTCCGGTTGACCCACGGGCCGAGATTGGTGGTCCCGGTCACATCCGGGGAGGTGGTCAGGATCCGTGCGGCCAGCGGGGTTTCGCCCTTGGACAGGTCGTCGAGAATCTTGCCGAAGGCCATCTGGGTGGACATGACACGGTCGGTCGAGAACTCGATACGCGGCACGGCAAGGTGAGTGTCCGAAAAGCGGCGATGCCCCTTCGCGAAGAATGGCGCTCGATCCAGGAACGCTTGCAGGGCGTCCGGGTTGGATACGGTTGCGAATTTCTCCCATTCCTGCCCGGCCGGTACGCCCATATCGCGCTGCCAGGCGTCCATCTGGGTCTTGGTCATGAGGCCGCCGTGATTGTCCTTGTGTCCGGCGATCGGCGTACCCCAGCCCTTGATGGTATAGGCCAGGAAGCAGGTGGGCCTGTCATGGTCGATGGCTGCGAAGGTCTCTGCCATCGTCTCCACACAGTTGCCGCCGAGGTTTTCCATCAGTGCGGCAAGTTCCTGGTCGCTTCTGGTGTCGATCAGGTGAGACACGTCGCCCTGGTTGTCGCGTGGCACTTAATCGGGTTCTTCCTCACTTTGTGTGGTTCATTCGCCGTTAGCGAGGTTTTGGCTATGGGCGGGCATGCGAACGAAATCGAAATGGTCGCCCGGTCCAGGGGTCAAAGTACTGGGTGTCGCGCTCACCG
>Ga0065721_10006488_pt1 | contig 15557 bp, 13 predicted proteins | sample Mesricmetagenome_FD_59108 | JGI IMG/M metagenome (GOLD analysis project Ga0065721, IMG submission 59108) | Mesophilic microbial community from rice straw/compost enrichment Sample: eDNA_1 v2 (version 2) | ecosystem: Engineered > Solid waste > Grass > Composting > Bioreactor | place: USA: Davis... | reverse complement strand
AAGCAGGGCGATGATGGCCCAGAGGGCGAAATTGCGTAGGTTCGGATTCATCCTTTTCCCCAAGGGGCGGAGGCTGCCGGGCAGCCAATGCGACGCTGAGCGTTATGACTTGAGCCTAACATAGGTTTCCCTGACGTTTTTGCCAAGGCGCAAGCGCCCTCACGCGGCCATCCCTTTGGCCCATCGGCCCCACGGACAGGCCGGAAATTCCGGACGTCCGGTGAGCCGCGCGAGCGCATTCGCGACAGGCAGTTCGAAGACCGGCAGGATGCGCCCTGCCCGCCCGAGCACGGGCTCGATGGTGAAACGCCCGGCGGCGCCTTGCGTTGCGGCAAATGCGCGCGCGGCCACGCCGTCGCCGCGCCGAAGCTCCGGATCGGTGCTGCGCGGGCCGCCGGCTGTGACGAGGAGCGGCGCTTCCGGAGCGAGATTTGAAACGCGAAAGCGGCCATCCCAGACCGTGCTCTCGCCCGGCGCGATCACCGCCGGCGAGAGCCCGCGCCGCTCGCGCCGCAGCGTGAAGCGGCTAGCCGTGTTGACGATCTCGGCGCGGCCGAGCGCAACGCGGCCGCCGGACGCGATGAACTCGAGAAGCCGCGCCCGGCCATGCCGGTCCATGGCACGTGCCCGTCCGCCGCAGACGTCGATCAGCGCCTCGAGGCACGCCGCCTGCAGGGCCGGCGCGAGGCCGCGGCCGTCGAAGGCGAAGTCGTTCAGGCCGGTCGCCGCCGCTCGGTCGATCAGAAGCCCCGCCGTCTCCTCCGCCCGCGCGACGCGCTCCGCAACGATGGCGGGATTGGCCGAGATCCCCGTGCCCGCCTTGCGCAGTCGCACCCGCTCGAAGCGCTCGTCCTCGTTCGACGGATCGTCCATCCAGCCGAGGCCTTCTTTCCGGAGCCAGGCACGGATTTCGGCTCGGGTCGTTGCTAGCAGCGGCCGGACGAACCAGACGTCGCCCCCGACCAGCGTCGCCGGCGGAATCCCGGCGAGACCCGGTCCGCCCGGATCGGCGCTGCGGCGCGCGCGCATGGCGATGGTCTCGCTCTGGTCGTCGGCCGTGTGCGCGGTCGCCACGGCCGAAAGCCCGCGCCGCCGCGCCGCATCGGCAAGGAGCGCAAGACGCGCCGCCCGCGCCGCGGCCTGGATGCCGCTCGCGGGCTTCGGTCCGTCCCAGGACAGCGTTTCGTGCGCGATGTCGCGGGCGCGACAGAAGCCGGCGACCGCCGCCGCCTCGTCAGCCGAGCCCGGTCTCAGCCCGTGATCGACCGTCAGCGCCACCAGCCGCCCGGGCGCAGCCGCCGCGTGGAGCATCGCCAGGAGGCCGAGGGAATCGCTGCCGCCGGACACCGCCACGCCGATCGGCCGCGGATCGGCAAACGCATCGAGAAAGTCGGAAAGTCGCGCCGTGGGCATCGCGCCCATTCGTTCCGGGACAGGCGGCGCCGGCCTGCCGGGCATGATATGGAGAGCGGTCAGCAGCTTGCCCGGGCCTGTTCCTCGACCACCTTCTTGCGCACGACCTGCGAGGAGCCGGGATAGCGCACGAGCACTTCGCGATAGGTTGCGCAGGCGGTGTCGCGCTTCTTCAGCGCCGCGAGCGACATGCCGAGCTTCAGGAGCGTGTCGGGGCCCTTGTCGGCCTGCGGAAAGCGCTTGTGGGCGTCGAGAAAGGTCTGCGCCGCCTCGGTGAACCGGCTCTGTGAAAATTGCGCCTCGCCGAGCCAGAACATCGCGTCGGCGGCCTGCGGGCCCTCCGGATAGATGTCGACATAGTCGCGGAAGACCCCTTCGGCGAGCTGGTAGTCGCCGGCGAGCATGTGGTTGTAGCCGGCCTGGTAGAGGTCTTCGGGGGAATTCAGCGAGGCGGTCTCGCTGCCGCCAGTGGCGCCCTGCGTCTGCATGTTGCCGTTCTGGTCGAAGGTCAGCGTGCCGAGATCGGCGGGCGGNNTGCCGGCCGTGCCCGGATTGGTCGAGGCGGTAGTCGTGTCTTCTACGCCCGGAAGNCCGTTGCCGGCCTGCTGNGTCGCGGGCTCGGTCACCGCGGGACCGGGCGTCGCCTGCGAGCGCTTGCCGCCGCCTCCGCCCTTCTCCAGTTCCTGGAAGCGGAACTCGTTGTCCTCCTGCATCTGGCGGATCTGCTCCTGCATCTGCAGGAGCTGGAAGCCGAGTTCCTCAATCCGGCCGTTCAGCGCGCGGATCTGCTCCTCGAGCTGGCCGATGCGGAAGGCGGCGTCGCCGGCCTGCACCTTGACGATCCGGCTCTCGGCCGGCGTGCCCGCAAGGTCGGGACGCAGGGAGGCCGCCGACGCCGGCGCGGCGAGCGCGGCCAGGACGACACCCACGGACAATCCCAGGGACAATCTACGCATCATGCTCATCTGTCGAACCTCGTTGCCCGGACGAAAGCCTTGACGGTGGCTGGCCCATTCCGGGAAAAATGCGGATTTTTCCCTTTTGGAATAGCCCAGCCGCTCCGACTGAATCAACGGACAACCCGGCCAAAATATGATGAAANCGAAAAGGGCGGCCGTNCGGGCCGCCCNTTGTTGACGTCGCGGTCTGGTGCCGCCGATCAGCTTCCGGCGCCGCCGAGCACNGTGACGGCGCGGCGGTTCTGCGACCAGCAGGAGATGTCGTCNCAGACGGCGACCGGCCGCTCCTTGCCGTACGAGATCGTGCGCATCCGGCTGGCCGGCACGCCGCGCGAGGCGAGGTAGTTCTTCGCGGCGGCAGCACGGCGGGCGCCGAGCGCGAGGTTGTACTCGCGGGTGCCGCGCTCGTCGGCATGGCCTTCGACGGTGATCTGGTAGTTCGGATACTTCAGCAGCCACTGCGCCTGGCGGTCGAGGGTCGCGGCGGCGTCGGCGCGGATCGCCGAGGAATCGGTGTCGAAGAAGATCCGGTCGCCGACATTGACGGTGAAGTCCTGCTGCGAGCCCGGCGTCGCCGCACCGGCAAGCCCAAGATCTCCGGCGCTGTTGGGAAGGTTCTTCTTGTTGGCGCAACCAGCCACAGCGAGCGCCATGAAGAGCGCCAGCACGGCGGGATTGCGGGCTATGGTCTGCATACGGCCCATGGCCGAAACTCCTTGAATGTTCTGGTTGACCGAATGTAACCGGGCGCGGTTAACCGGCACTGAAAGGACAAGGTTAACGTTTCCCCAATTTGGGCGTCGATTGGCCCGTTTGAACGCAGAATAAGGCGCTATCGCGGCGAAAAGACGCCTTATTCGAGGAGCGGCGACCAGGCCGGGTCCGAGGCGAAGCTCGGCGTCGGGATCTGGATCTCGTTGTAGCCTGTCAGGTCGATCGAATAGATCTGCGGTCCGCCGGCCCCCGCCGGCTGGCGGAAGAACATGATGACGCGGCCGTTCGGCGCCCAGGTCGGGCCCTCGTTGTGGAAGCCGGTCGTCAGGATCCGCTCGCCCGAGCCGTCGGGGCGCATCACCCCGATCGAGAACTGCCCGCCCGACTGCTTGGTGAAGGCGATCAGGTCGCCGCGCGGCGACCAGACCGGCGTCGAGTAGGAGCCGTCGCCGAAGGAGATGCGGCGCTGGTTGGAGCCGTCGGCATTCATCACGTAGAGCTGCGGGCGTCCGCCGCGGTCGCTTTCGAACACGATCTGCGTGTTGTCGGGCGAATAGGAGGGCGAGGTGTCGATGGCCGCGGTGTTGGTCAGCCGCGTGGTGGCGCGCGACCTCAGGTCCATCGTGTAGATGTTGGCGTTGCCTTCCTGCTGCAGGCTCATGATCACCTTCTGGCCGTCCGGCGAGAAGCGCGGCGCGAAGGTCATGCCGGGGAAGTTGCCGACGAGCTCGCGCTGGCCGGTCTCGAGCTGCAGGAGGTAGACCTGCGGCTGGCCGCCCTCGAACGACATGTAGGTGATTTCCTGCCGGTTCGGCGAGAAACGCGGGGTGAGCACGATCGCCTTGTCGGAGGTGAGCATGCGCACGTTGGCGCCGTCCTGGTCCATGATGGCGAGCTGCTTCTTGCGCGCGTTCTTCGGCCCGCTCTCGGAGACGAAGACGACGCGGCTGTCGAAATAGCCCTTCTCGCCGGTCAGCCGCTCATAGATGGCGTCGGCGATGATGTGGGCGACGCGGCGCCAGTGCTCGGGCCGGGTGAAGAACTGCTCGCCGTTCAGCTGCTGCGCGGCGAAGGTGTCCCAAAGGCGGTATTCGGCGCGCAGCCGGCCGTCGGCTTCCCTGACGACGCGGCCGGTCACCAGCGCCTGGGCGTTGATCACCTTCCAGTCGTCGAAGCGCGGCGACTGGTCGGGATTGGAGATCTTCTCGATGAAGGCCGCCCTGTCGACCGGGGCGAACAGGCCGGACCGCTTCAGATCGGCCGCGATGACGCCGGCGATCTGGGCGCCGAGATCGTCGTTGGAAACGAAGTCCGTGATGGCGATCGGGAGCGGCTCCACGTTCGCCTTGTTGATGTCGATCTCCACCAGCGCCCGCGCCGGCGCGATGGCCAGCGAGACGGCGGCGGCGAAGGCCGCCGCGACGATGAGGAGAATTCGGCTCGTCTTGTTCATGACTAGGCCTTTCGGTTCCTAAAACATCTGGCTCGGGTCGAAATTCACGACCACGTCCGACCATGAATCGTATTTCTCGGCAGGCAACTGATAGGGCTGGGCTCGAAGCACCGCGCGCCGGGCGCTCGCGGCAAGCGTGCCGCGCGTGCCCGCCGAGCCGCCCGAGGCCTCGACCTGGGGATCGCCGATGATGTTGCCCTCGCGGTCGAGCCGCATGGTCACAGTCACCCGCACGTCCTGGCCGTCGGCCATGCCGGGGATGATGTTCCAGTATTTCTGGATCTGCCCGCGCAGCGCGTCCATCTCGCTCTGCGAGAGCGTGTTGCCGCGCGTCGTCTTCGAGCCGCCGAGCGAGGCGGTCTCGGTCGATCGCTTGGCGCCGCCGCCGGTGGCGGTCTGCTTGTTGAGGAGAGCCGCGACCTCGTCCGCGTTGAAGTCGCTCTGCTTGCTGGAGGCCGCCGCGGCGGGCTTGGCCGGCTCGGGTTTCGGCCGCGCCTGCGGCACGGGGCCCGAGGTCGGCAGGGCCGCGAATTCCGGCTGCTGTGGCGCTTCCTCGATCTTCTCGGCGACCGCGTCCTTCTGCGGCTCCGCCGGCAACGCGGCAACCTCAGTCGGCTTCTCGGTCGGCGCGGGCTCGGGCTTGGCGACCGGCTTCTCCGCCGGCGCCGGCTCCTTGGGCGGCTCAGGCTTGGGCTGCGGCACCGGTTCGGCCTTGGCGGTCTCGAGCGGCTTCGGCTCGGGCGTCGGGACCGGCTTTTCTTCTGCCTTGGGCGGCGCCTGCGAGACGATCTCGCGAGGGCTCGGCTTGGCGGTCTCGGCAGGTTTCAGGTCGACCTCGTTCTCGCCGACATTCTGCGCGTCGGGAACGGGGTCCGGGCGCTTGGTCGGCACCGGGGCCGCCTTTTCGGCGATCGGCGCCGTCTTGTCGCCCTGCTGGATCTGGGTGATCGATTCGATCGGAATGATGTCGACCGGAAGCGCCTCCACGTCCGTGACCTCGAGGGTCTTGGGCGCGGAGAAGCTCGACAGCGCCAATCCGAGGATCAGCGCGTGCATCGCCGTCGATGTGACCAGACTTCCCTTCATCGCCGCCCGCTAGCTGTCCTGCTCCTGCAGCGTCACCAGGCCGAGATTCTTGAATCCGGCCGCCGAAATCCGCGCCATGACCTTCATCACCGTGCCGTAATCGGCATTGGTGTCGCCGCGCACGTAGATGCGCTCGTCGTAGCCGGTCGTGGCGATGGCCTGCAGTTTCGGCACGACCTCGTCGAGGGCGATCTCGGTTTCCTGCAGGAAGACCTTGCCTTCCGGGCTGACCGAGACGGTGATCGGCGTCGTCTCCGAATTGAGCGCGCGGGCCTGCGTCTCGGGCAGGTCGATGGGCACGCCGACCGTCATCAGCGGCGCGGCGACCATGAAGATGATGAGCAGCACCAGCATGACGTCGACGAACGGCGTCACGTTGATCTCGCTGACGAGCTGCCTGCGTCCGCGCCTGCGGCGACGCGATCCGCCGCCCGAATTTCCCTGTACCGACATACCCATGGCGGCCTCGCTTACTCAGCCGCCTGGCGGGGCTGAAGCCGTTCGTCGATCTGACGCGACAGGATGCCGGAGAACTCGTCGGCGAAACCTTCGAGGCGCGCGGTGATCTTGGCGGCGTCGGCGGAGAACTTGTTGTAGGCGATGACTGCCGGGATGGCGGCGAGGAGACCGATGGCGGTGGCGAGAAGGGCTTCCGCGATGCCGGGCGCGACGACGGCGAGGTTGGTCGACTTCGAGCCGGCAATCGCCTGGAACGAGGTCATGATGCCGACGACCGTGCCGAACAGGCCGATGAAGGGCGCGGCCGAGCCGATCGTAGCGAGGAAGCCGAGCCGGGCTTCGAGCGCCTCGGTTTCGCGCGCCAGCGTCACGTCCATCGCCTTGTCGATGCGCATCTGCAGGCCGATCGGCGACTTGGCGCCGCGCTCGAACGACTTTTTCCATTCGCGCATCGCCGCCACGAAGATCGCGCCCATGCCGGTCGCCTTCCTGTCGGACAGCGAGCGGTAGAGCTCCTCGAGCGACTGGCCGGACCAGAAGACCTGTTCGAACTGGTCGAGCTGGCGCCGCACGCGGGCGAAGTTGACGACCTTGTCGACCACGATGGCCCAGGTCCAGATCGATGCGCCGACAAGCCCGAGCATCACGATTTTGACGACGATGCCGGCCTGCAAGAAGAGCGACAGAAGTGTCACCTCGCTCGTCGCCGCCAAACCTACCTGTTCCATTTCGATAGCCCTTCGAATCCAAACGCCCGGCTGTGCACCGGGCGGCCAAAAACCTTCTCGTTGCCGAAGAAACACAAGCCTGACATGCCGCCTACTGCTTGTCGTGCCCTTCTCGCGGCGAAATTTGGTCAAAGGATGGCGCGAATTACCGGCAATCCTTCGATCTTTGTTCATAGAGGGTTATGGTTAAGGGAGTGTTAGGATGCCGCCCGGACCACCTCCTGGCATCGTTCCGCCGCACGTCTCGCGTCTGCCACCGACCGTCCGAAGGGAACCAAAGCAGTCGGCACCGCATTGCAGCGCCATGACACCGTTTGACGGCGATTGCGGCTTCGGCATGCGCGCGACGGGCCTTCCGGCTTCCTCGCGGGCGGCCGCTTCCGCGCGCTTCGTCCGCTAAGGGAGGGACCGACATGGCCAGTCGCGCGCTCTGGAAGGGCCAGCTCCGCCTTTCCCTCGTCTCGATCCCGGTCGAGCTCCACAGCGCCACGCGCGCCTCGGGCAAGACCTCGTTCCGGCAGATCCACGCCCCGTCGGGCAAACCCATCCGCTACGACAAGGTCGTCGACGGGCTCGGACCGATCGACAAGGACGAGATCGTCAAGGGCTACGAGGTCGAGCGCGGCCGCTACGTCCTGCTCGAGCCGGAGGAGATCGACGCGGTCAAGCTCGAGACCAAGCGGACGCTCGAACTCGTCCAATTCGTCGACGCCTGCGAGATCTCTCCGCTCTACTACGACAAGCCCTACTACCTCGTCCCGGCGGAGGAACTCGCCGAGGACGCCTACCAGGTCGTTCGCGACGCGCTGCGCGCCACGGGCCGGACCGGCCTCGGCCAGCTGACGCTGCGCGGCCGGGAATATCTCGCCGCCGTGCGTCCCTGCGGCAGCGGTCTCCTTCTCGAGACGCTGCACTATGAGGACGACCTGCGCGACGCCGATCCGATGTTCAAGGGCATCCCGAAGAAGAAGGCCGATGCCGATCTCCTCGACGTCGCCACCACGCTGATCGAGCGCAAGACCGCGCCCTTCGATCCTGCGGCCTTCAAGGACCACTACGAGACGGCTTTGCGCGCGCTGGTCAAGCGCAAGATGAAAGGCAAGAAGATCACCCTCGAGGAGGACGAGGACGAACGCGCCACGGGCGGCGACAACCTGATCGACCTGATGGCGGCCCTCAAGAAGAGCCTCGAGGCCGGCGGCAAGCAGAAGCGCGGCTCGTCAGGCCGCTCTGCGCCACGCCGCAAGTCGGCCTGATCGCGAGGAGGTGAGCCATGGCGAGCGCCCGCGAGGCCCTGAGGGAATACAATCGCAAGCGCGATTTCGCGAAGACGGCAGAGCCGCGCGGCCGCGCCGGCAAGGCGGCCGCCGCCGGCCGCAAGCTCTACCTGATCCAGAAGCACGACGCGACGCGCCTCCACTACGATTTCCGCCTCGAATTGGAGGGCGTGCTCAAGAGCTGGGCCGTCACCCGCGGCCCAAGCCTCGATCCCGCCGACAAGCGTCTTGCCGTGCGCACGGAGGACCATCCCCTCGCCTATGGCGCCTTCGAGGGCACGATTCCGAAAAAGGAATATGGCGGCGGCACGGTGATGCTGTGGGATACCGGCTGGTGGGAGCCCGATGGCGACCCGACGCGCGGCCTGAAGGAGGGCAAGCTCAAGTTCCGCCTGCACGGCGCACGCCTCACTGGTGCCTGGGCGCTGGTGCGGATGCGCGGCAAGAGCGGCGAGAAGCGAGAGAACTGGCTTCTTATCAAGGAGCACGACGACGAGGTGGCGCTGGACGGCGACGCGATCCTCGAACGCGAGGTCACCAGCATCACCACAGGCCGCACCATGGACGAGATCGCCGCCGGCAAGGGCGCCCGCGGCGGACGCGTCTGGCATTCGAACCGCAGCGCCGATGAGAACGTCAGGAACGGCGCCGTCGCCGCCGCGAAGGCGAGCCCAAAGAAGCCGAAGGCGCGCAGCAATCTTCTGGAGCGGCCGCGTTTCGTCGCGCCGCAGCTCGCCACGCTCGTCGCCGAAGCGCCCGAAAGCGGCGAATGGCTGAACGAGGCCAAGTATGACGGCTACCGGCTGATGATCGCCGTCGGCAAGGGCGGCGCGATCTGCTACACCCGCAGCGGACTCGACTGGTCGGAAAAATTCCCCTCGATCGCCGAGGCGGTCGAGGCGCTTCCCTGCCGCAGCGCGCTGATCGACGGCGAGGCGGTGGCCGACGGCGCCGGCTCGAAATTCTCCGCCTTGCAGCAGGCGATCAAGTCCGGTTCCGACATCTCCTTCTACGCCTTCGACCTCCTCAATCTCGACGGCGAGGACCTCTCGCGGCTGCCGCTCACGAAGCGCAAGGAAAAGCTGCGCCGCCTTCTGGGGAAAAGTGACGGCTCCGTCCTGCGCTTCAGCGAGCACGTCACCGGGCACGGCGCGGAAGTCTTCGCCCAGCTCTGCCCGTCGGGGCAGGAGGGGATGATCGCCAAGCGTGCCGACGACCGCTACCGTTCCGGCCGGGCCGGCGGTTGGCTCAAGATCAAGTGCACGAAACGGCAGGAATTTGTCATCGGAGGTTATTCGCCCTCCGACAAGAAGGGCCGGCCCTTCGCCTCGCTCCTCGTCGGGACCTTCGAGGACGGCCGGCTCGTCTATCGCGGCCGCGTCGGCAGCGGCTTCCGCGAGGAGACGATGGCGGACCTCGCAGCGCGGTTTGCAAGCCGCATCCGCAAGACCTCGCCCTTCACCGACGTGCCGCGCGAATTCGCCCGTGGGGCAAAATGGCTGCGACCGGACCTCGTCGCCGAAATCGACTTTGCGGAATTCACCGATGGCGGGCATATTCGGCACGGCGTGTTCGAAGGCCTGCGCAAGGACAAGGAGGCCGGTGCCGTGACGCTCGAAACCGCAAAGAAGGGGAGCCCGGGCGGAAAGCGCTCCGGCTCGAAGGCAAAGGAAGGCAAGCTCGCCGTTGCGGGCGTCGCCATCACCCATCCCGATCGCGTCGTCTTTCCCGACGCCGGCGTGACCAAGGGCGATCTCGCCCGCTATTACGGCGCCGTCGCCGAACGCTTCCTCGCCCATGCCGGCGGGCACCCGGTCTCGCTCGTGCGCTGCCCGCAGGGCGACATTGCCCACTGCTTCTTCCAGAAGCACGCCGGCGAGGGCTTCCCCGACGCGATCCGCCGCGTACCGATCAAGGAGACCTCGGGCAAGTCAGAGAGCTATATGGCGCTCGACACCGCCGACGACGTCGTCTCCGCCGTGCAGATGGGCACGATCGAGTTCCACATCTGGGGCTCGTCCGCCGACAGCCTCGAAAAGCCGGACCGCATCGTCTTCGACCTCGATCCTGATCCGAGCGTCGGCTTCGACGCCGTCGTGCGCTCGGCGATCGAACTGCGCGCCGTGCTCGAGACCGTCGGGCTGAAGAGCCTTGCCATGGTCACCGGCGGCAAGGGCGTCCATGTCGTCGTGCCGCTCGCGCGGCGGGCCGGCTGGGACGCGGTCAAGAGCTTCGCCAAGGGACTCGCCGGCCGCCTCGCCGACGCGGCGCCCGACCGCTACACCGCCACCATGTCGAAGGCCAAGCGCAAGGGGAAGATCTTCATCGACTGGCTGCGCAACGAGCGCGGCTCCACCGCGATCGCCCCCTATTCGGTGCGCGCCCGCGCCGGCGCGCCGGTGGCGGTGCCGGTTTCGTGGGAGGAACTCGAAAAGCTCGACCGCGCCAACGGCTTCTCGCTCGAGGAGGCCCTCGCACGGCTCGAGAAACCCGATCCGTGGCGCGAGGCAAGCGGCTGGCGCCAGTCCGTCACCAAACCCATGCTCGACGCCATCGCCGGCTGAGGCTCAGCCGTCCTCGACGTGGAGCCGCTTCGCCAGTTCCTCCGGCAGCCGCCGCGGCCGGCCGATGGCGTTGATCACGGCGACGAGCACGCTCGCCTCGATGAGCTTCACCCCGTTCGCCTGGATTTCCTGGGCAAGCGTCATGCGCGCGCCCTTGAGCTTCGTCGCCCGCGTCGTGATCGTCAGGATGTCGTCCATCCGCGCCGGGCGCAGGAACTCGATCTCCATGCGGCGCACGACGAAGGCGAGCCCTTGCGAATCGTCCTCCGTACCGGCATGAAGCCGCCCCTGCGACACGCCGAGGAGACGGATGCAGTCCGTGCGGCCCCGTTCGAGAAAATGCAGGTAGCGGGCATGGTAGACGACGCCGGAAAAGTCCGTGTCCTCGTAGTAGACACGCTGCCTGAGCACGTGCCCCTCGGAGGTCAACTCGCCCGCAAGTGNCTGATCCACTTCCATTTCACACCATCCTCGNCCCTGTCGNCNCATGTCCCTTGACGTCCGGCTGCCCGCCGGAGAGTGTCACAATTCCTACTTATCCTCGTCGCATAAGTCAGGTGCAATCGGGAGAAAAACCATGAAGATCGCGATACTCGGCGGTGACGGCTTCGTCGGCTGGCCCACGGCGCTGCATCTGTCGGATGCCGGTCACGACATCCACATCCTGGACAATCTTTCGCGCCGCTGGATCGACACCGAGCTCGGCGTCCAGTCGCTCACGCCGATGGATTCGATCCAGGAGCGCACCCGCATCTGGCATGCCGAGACCGGACGTCGCATCCATTTCCACCTGATCGACCTTGCCCGCGACTACGAGCTCCTGAAGAAATGGCTGGGCGAGCACCGGCCCGACGCCGTGGTCCATTTCGCCGAGCAGCGCGCCGCGCCCTATTCGATGAAGAGCGACCGGCACAAGAACTACACGGTAAACAACAACGTCAACGCCACGCACAACCTCCTGAATGCCTTGGTCGAGCTCGATCTCGACGCCCATCTCGTCCATCTCGGCACGATGGGCGTCTACGGCTATTCGACGGTCGGCGCGGCGATCCCCGAGGGCTACCTGCCGGTCGGCATCGACACGATGTCGGGCGAGACGGTGAAGCAGGAAATCCTCTATCCCGCCAATCCCGGCTCGATCTACCACATGACCAAGTGCCTGGATCAGCTCCTGTTCCAGTTCTACGCCAGGAACGACGGCGTCCGCATCACCGACCTGCACCAGGGCATCGTCTGGGGCACGAACACGCCGCAGACCTCGCGCCACCCGCAGCTCGTCAACCGCTTCGACTATGACGGCGACTACGGCACCGTGCTGAACCGCTTCCTGATCCAGGCGGCGATCGGCTATCCGATCACCGTACACGGCACCGGCGGCCAGACCCGCGCCTTCATCCACATCCGCGATTCCGTGCGCTGCATCGAGCTCGCTTTGAAGAATCCGCCGGCGCGCGGCAGCCGCGTCGAGATCTTCAACCAGATGACCGAGACGCACCGCGTGCGCGACCTCGCCGAGCTCGTCGCCCGGCTCACCGGCGCGCAGGTCGCCTACCTGCCGAACCCGCGCAAGGAAGCGCCCGAGAACAAGCTCGTCGTCGAGAACACCAAGTTCCTCGCCCTTGGTCTCGATCCGATCCGGCTCGAGGACGGGCTCTTGACGGAGGTCGTCGACGTTGCCCGGAAATTCGCCTACCGCGTCGACCGCTCGCGCATCGCCGCCACTTCTGCCTGGACCAGGGACATCGCCCCGACGATCGACCGCGATCCGGAAGGCAAGCGCCTGAAGAGCGTCGGGTGAGAGAGGTCCGGCCTTCCTTTCGGCTCTTCGCCGGGGCGTAGCGCCGTGTCCGCTCGCCAAGGGACGGCGCGGCCGCGCCACTCCTATGTCACGCTGGTGACGAATGCCGACTTCGCCCGCGGCGCGCGCGCGCTCGTGCGCTCGCTGATCCTGACTGGGACGCAGGCCGACATCGTCGTCATGCACACGGGCGGCGTGACCGCCGAGGCGCTCGCGCCGCTCGCCGATTTCGGCGCGCGCCTTCATCCGGTCGGGATGCTGCCCACCTCCGACGCCTTCAACGCGCGCCACGCCAGGCGCGCGATCCACGCGCAGAACCCGTTCACCAAGGGCCGCAAGCCGCCCTTTCACACGCCGCTCGACAATTTCGCCAAATTGCGGCTCTGGGAGATGGAGGAGTACGAGCGCGTCGTCTTCCTCGATGCCGACACGCTTGTCCTGCGCAACGTCGACCGCCTGTTCCTCTTTCCCGAATTCACCGCAGCACCCAACGTCTACGAGAGTCTCGCCGATTTCCGCCGGCTGAATTCGGGCGTCTTCGTCGCCCGCCCGGCGCGCGCCACCTTCGAGACGATGCTCGCCCGGCTCGACGCCCCGGACGCCTACTGGCCGCGCACCGACCAGACATTCCTGCAGGCCTTCTTTCCCGACTGGCACGGCCTGCCGGTCTACTTCAACATGCTGCAATATGTCTGGTTCAACCTGCCGGACCTCTGGGACTGGGCCTCGATCTCGGTGATCCATTACCAGTACGAGAAACCCTGGGAGACCGATCATCCGAAGGCGGATCGCCTGCGCCCGCTGATCGACCTCTGGCACGCCTTTGCCGACGGCGGGCCGATCCCCGATCTCGCCGCCCTGCCCGCGCCGGAGTCGGCCGGAAGGGCCGCCGGCTGATGGCCCGCATCCTCGTCTCCGGCGGCGCGGGCCTCGTCGGCCGCTATCTGGTCGACGCGCTCTCGGGCGCCGGCCACGAGGTGATCGTCGGCGGTTGCCGCCCGCCCGCGCCCGGCCTCCTTTCATCCGCCGTCGGCTTTGTCCCCCTCGACCTCGATCCCGCGACAGACAATGCCCCCGCCTTCGACGGCATCGACCATTTCGTGCACGCCGCCTTCGCCCATGTTCCCGGGAAATACCGCGGCGGCGAAGGCGACGATCCAGCGGGCTTCCTCCGCCTGAACCTCGATGGCACGATCCGCCTGTTCGAGGCGGCGAAAGCGGCGGGCGTGGCCCGCGCCATCTTCCTGTCGAGCCGGGCCGTCTATGACGGCGTCCCCGGCGACATGCCCCTTTCCGAAGACCTGCCGCTCGCCCCGGCGAACCTCTATGCAAAGGTGAAGCTGGAGGCCGAAGCCGCACTCGCCGCTTTGTGCGGTCCGGACTTTGCCGGCGCCAGCCTCCGGGCGACCGGCGTCTACGGGCCGCTCCGCCCCAACAAATGGGACGGCCTCTTTGCCGACTACCTTGCGGGCAGGCCCGTCGCCGCGCGGGCAGGAACCGAGGTCCACGGCGCCGATCTCGCCGCCGCCGCCCGCCTCCTGCTCGGGGCCGAGCCCGCGACGGTCACAGGCCGCGCCTTCAACGCCTCCGACATCACCGTCGACACGCGCGACATCCTCGCACCGCTCAAGGCGGCCGCCCGCTGCCCACATCCCCTCCCCGATCCCGCCCCGCGCGAAACCGTGCGCGCCATGCCGACCGGCCGGCTCGCGGCGCTGGGCTGGCGTCCCGGCGGGCGGCCGCTGTTCGACGCGACGATGGCAGCGCTTTCGCGGTCGGTCGCGGAGGCCGGTTCCGCCCGGCCGTGAACCGCGTTAGGCTGGCGGCCTCGACACCGGAGCCAGCCATGCCGACCCCGCCTTCCGCCCTTTCCCACCAGCGCGAGATCTATCTTGGCGGCGCCGCCGGCCGCCGTCCCGCCGTGCCCCTCGACATGGCAAGCCTGGAGGAGGCCGCGCGCCGGCGCCTGTCGCCGGAAGCCTTCGCCTACATTGCCGGCGGTGCCGGCCTCGGCCGCACGATGGCGGCGAACACGGCCGATTTCGACCGTTGGCGCATCCTGCCCCGCATGCTCAACGACGTGAGCGGCATCGACGTCTCGACCCGCCTCCTCGGGCTCGACCTGCCGGCGCCGCTCCTCCTCGCCCCGCTCGGCGTGATGGAGCTCGCCCATCCCGAGGCCGACCTCGCCGTGGCGCGCGCGGCCGCCGCCCATGGCGTGCCCTACATCTTCTCCAACCAGGCGAGCCGGCGGATGGAGGAAACGGCGCGGGCCATGGGCGACGCGCCGCGCTGGTTCCAGCTCTACTGGTCGCGCAACGAGGAGCTCGTCCGCAGCTTCGTCGCCCGCGCCGAGGCCTGCGGCTGTTCGGCCATCGTCGTGACGCTCGACACCAAGATGCTCGGCTGGCGCACCCGCGACCTCGATCTGGCCTACCTGCCGTTCCTGCGCGGCAAGGGCATCGCCCAATATACGAGCGACCCGGTCTTCCAGCGCCTCGTCGCCGGGATGCCGGACGAGGACGACGCGGCGCGGCCTCCCGTCAACCGCCACTCGGTCTCGACGCTCTGGCAGATGCTCGGCGCCCATCCCGGCGGCCGGTTCGAGAACCTGCGCTCCGGACGCGCCCGCAAGGCGGTGCGCCTCTTCACCGAAATCTACACCAACCCGGCGCTCGACTGGACCCATGTCGCCCGGCTGCGCGACTGGACGAAGCTGCCGATCGTGCTCAAGGGCGTGCTCCATCCCGACGAGGCCCGCCGCGCGGTCGAGGCGGGCGTAGACGCGCTGATCGTCTCCAACCATGGCGGTCGCCAGGTCGACGGCGCGGTCTCGACCATCGCGGCGCTCCCCGCCATCGCCGCGGCGGTGAACGGCGCAATTCCCCTGATCCTCGACAGCGGCGTGCGCTCGGGCGCCGACATGGTCAAGGCGATCGCGCTCGGCGCCAGCGCCGTCGCCATCGGCCGGCCCTATGCCTACGGGCTGGCGCTCGCCGGCGAGGCGGGCGTCTCCGGGGTGATCCGCGCCTTCCTGTCCGATTTCGAATTGACGCTCCGGCTTTCGGGCGGCACCCGCCCCGCCGACATTTCCCGCGACTGGCTC
>Ga0065721_10005868_pt1 | contig 15557 bp, 13 predicted proteins | sample Mesricmetagenome_FD_59108 | JGI IMG/M metagenome (GOLD analysis project Ga0065721, IMG submission 59108) | Mesophilic microbial community from rice straw/compost enrichment Sample: eDNA_1 v2 (version 2) | ecosystem: Engineered > Solid waste > Grass > Composting > Bioreactor | place: USA: Davis... | reverse complement strand
CAGTGAGATCATGGCCGACCCTTCTCCGGCCATCCTCTTACCCGATGCGGAGTTTGTTGAATTGTACAACCGAGGCGAACGCGCGATCAACCTCTCGGGCTGGTCGTTGTCGGATCCGTCGACTTCCGCCATGCTGTCGCCGTACGTTCTTGAACCAGGCCAATATGTTACAATCACGGGCAGGCTATACGCAAGCGAGTTTGAAAAATTTGGGGCCGTAGTGTCGGTGGCAAGCCTGCCTTCGCTGAATAATGATGGAGATATACTGTACCTGAAGATGCCGGGCGGACGAATCATTGACTCGGTGGCTTACAAGAATACATGGTACCGCGACATTGATAAGGCCAATGGTGGATGGTCGCTCGAGATCATCGATCCTGACGACTTCTGTCGCGGAGCAGACAACTGGTCCGCAGGTGGAACCCCCGGAACACAAAACTCCGTACATGCACGGCGACCAGACACTTTCGGACCGAAACTCCTGTCGGTGATAGCTCTTGATTCGTTGACCTTGCTTGTCAAATTCGACGAACGATTGCATGCAGACCTTCCGAGCAGCCAGGATTTTCAAGTCGACGGAGTTCAAATGATTGGCAATGTTAGTTTCGGAAACGAAGAAAAGTCTTCCTTCCTTCTTTCGTTGATGGCTCCGCTCCTACCGGGGAGAAACTATTCGCTGCACGTCAACGGAGCTCGCGACTGCCCGGGGAATTTGAGTGAGTCACAGACCCGTGAATTCGCGCTTCCGGAAGAAGCAAGGCCTGGCGACGTGGTCCTCAACGAAATTCTGTTCAATCCGCGACCCACAGGCGTTGACTTCGTGGAGGTGTACAACCGTTCTGGAAAAGTTATCAACATCAGGAACTGGTCCCTGCGAAACATTGCCAGCGCACAACGGCGGCGATTCATCATAACACCGGAACACACCACGATTCTCCCCAAGGAATACAAGGTCGTTGTCAGCGATGGGAATGTGCTGAAAGGAGAATACATCAACGCTCTGGAGAATGCATTTTTGGAAACTACTATTCCTCCCCTCAACGATGGGGAAGGCAGCCTCGTGCTGTTAGACCGCGAGGGCGTTGTTATTGACTCAATCCATTATACGAAGGAAATGCATTCGCCCTTTGTGAAAGACGATGAAGGGGTGTCCCTTGAGCGGATCTCCTCCGAAATAGATGGAAGTGATCCTGTGAATTGGCGATCCGCGTCGTCCGATTCAGGCTTTGCGACGCCTGGATACAGGAATTCAAATTCGCGCGAGGGAAATTTGAACGATCCGGGAGACGTAGTTGTCGAACCCGAAATCCTTCAACCCGGCGTCCAAACGCAGGATTTTGCGTTGATTAAGTATAGGTTTGACCAGGGTGGACTAATTGCCAACGTCAAAGTAATTGACCAAAAAGGGCGTTCTGTGCGTATTCTCGCAGAAAATGAGATGCTTGGAACAGAGGGCATTTTTCGATGGGACGGTGACACCGAAAGGGGCGTCTACGCGGCAACGGGCCAATATATGGTCTGGTTTGAAGTGTTTAGTGCTGAAGGAGCCGTCCGAACTTTCCGGAAGCGAGTCGTGATTTATTAAGTCAGGACAGGCGCGTACATTTTTTCTTTAAAATACTCGGCATGCATAACATTTTTCAATACCTTCGTCAGGGTATCGAAAACGGATGCGACGCGAAGAGACTATCGATCATGCGATCAAAGCTGCCTGGCATGCAATAGCGCGCATGTACAATCAACAGGCAGCAAAGCACGACATCACCATGTCGATGGGCTTTGTGTTGCTGAACATCCATAGCGAAGGTACACCGGCAACGAAGATAGCACCATTGATGGGTTTGGAAGCGCGAAGCCTTTCGCGCTTACTCAAGACAATGGAGGAGAAGGGTCTTATCAAACGCGTCGCCGATGCTGGAGACAAACGCCGCGTCATGATCATGTTGACCGAGAAAGGAAGAAAGAAGAGGGAGCGTTCTAAAGAAACCGTCTTACGATTTAACGAAGCCATCCGATCGGAGATCGACTCAAAGAGATTAGAGACCTTCTTTGATGTTCTCCAGGATATTCAAAGCGTCATTGAAAGAAACAACATATATCAACAGGTCAATTCTTAACCGTACAACGGCACAATAATATGAATCGCACGATAAGAAAAGTTGGAGTTCTCGGCTCAGGAATCATGGGTTCCAGAATCGCCTGCCACTTCGCGAATATCGGAGTGGAAGTCTTATTGCTTGACATCGCCCCTCGCGAACTCAATGAAGAGGAAAAGAAAAAGGGACTGACACTCGATCATCCTGCTGTTAAGAACAGGATAGTGCAGTCATCGTTTGATGCAGCTATCAAATCGAATCCAGCCCCTCTCTTCAGCAAGAAGTTCGCATCGCGAATCAGCCTCGGGAACTTCACAGATGACATGCATCGGATCAAAGAATGCGATTGGACTATTGAAGTCGTTGTCGAGAATCTTGAGATTAAGCGGAAGGTCTACGAGGAAGTCGAAAAGCATCGGAAACCTGGAACGCTGGTCACTTCGAACACTTCTGGGATTCCTATTCATCTCATGGCAGAAGGACGCAGTGAAGATTTCCGTAAACACTTCTGCGGGACACACTTCTTCAACCCACCTCGTTACCTGAGGCTGCTCGAGATCATTCCCACTCCGTCCACAGACCCTGAGATCGTAAAATTCCTGATGCACTATGGAGATCTCTTCCTCGGCAAGACTACTGTGTTGTGTAAGGATACTCCAGCGTTCATAGCGAACCGCGTGGGCGTTTATTCGATCATGAAGGTGGTTGATTCCATGCGCAAGCTTGATCTGAATATAGATGAAGTCGATAAACTCACCGGACCGGTGATCGGCCGTCCGAAGTCTGCGACATTCAGAACTTCCGACGTGGTCGGTCTGGATACTATGATCAAGGTTTCGCAGAACCTGCATTCAAGCCTGGAAAGCGATGAGGCACGTGACATGTTTAAGCTGCCCGAGGTGATCACGAAACTCGAGCAGAACAAGTGGCTGGGTGACAAAACGGGTCAGGGCTTCTACAAGAAGACAAAGAATGCAAAGGGCGAGACCGAGATCCTTACGCTCGACCTAGCGACGTTAGAGTACAAACCGAAAGCAAAGGCGCGTTTTGCAACGCTCGAGACAACTAAGGGGATCGACGATCTTCGCAAGCGTTTTAAGGTGTTGTTGGCCGGAGCAGACAAAGCTGGCGAATTCTATCGCGACTCATTCTATGCATTGTTTCAATACGTGAGCAACCGGATACCGGAAATCTCAGACGAACTATATCGCATAGACGATGCGTTGTGTGCAGGCTTTGGCTGGGAGCTAGGACCTTTCGACACCTGGGATGCTGTAGGAGTTGAGAATACCGTAGCCGAAATGGAGAAAGCCGGTTACAAACCGAATCAGTGGGTGTACGACATGCTTGCGTCTGGCAATAAGTCATTCTACAAAGTCGAGAACGGTCAGCGCGCTTACTACGATATTCCTTCCAAGTCATATAAGCGAATCCCGGGTAGGGATGCTTTCATTATCCTCGAGAACTTGTCGTCGAATATCATCTGGAAGAACGACGAATCAAAAGTTACGGATCTTGGCGACGGAGTTATCAACTTCTCGTGGCACAGCAAGAGCTTCACACTTGGCTCGGCCGTGATGGAAGGATTGAACAAAGCGATCGACATCGCGGAAAAGGACTTCCGTGGGTTGGTCGTCGGACACCAGGGAGCAGACTTTTCACTAGGTGCGAACCTGGGTCTCGTATTCATGTTGGCCATCGAACAAGACTACGACGAACTCGGCATGATGGTGAGCGCGTTCCAGAACTCGGTCATGCGCCTGCGTTATTCTTCAATACCAGTAGCGGTATGTCCGCAAGGAAGAACACTCGGTGGTGGTTGCGAGATGACCCTGCACGCCGATGTTGTCCAGGCTGCCGCGGAGGCGTATATCGGATTGGTTGAAGTGGGTGTCGGACTAATCCCGGCAGGCGGCGGCACGAAGGAATTTACAAAACGCGTAAGCGATCGCACCCAGGAAGGTGATATCGAACTGAACGCATTGCAAAACGCGTTCATGAACATTGCAACCGCCAAAGTCGGGCTGTCAGCGGAAGAGGCGCGCGAGATGAATATTCTCAGACCGAATGATCGCGTATCTATGAACCGCGACAGACAAATCAGTGATGCGAAGAGGGCGGTCATTGAACTTGCAGAGGCAGGTTATACCATGCCGCAACAAGCAAAGAACATCCGAGTGCAAGGGCGTACAGGCATGGCGCTATTCATGGCCGGCATTCACGGAATGCGCATGGGTAACTACATCTCCGACCACGACGCAAAGATCGCCAACAAAATCGCCAACGTCATGTGTGGAGGTGACCTTACTTCAGCGCAAGAAGTAAGCGAGCAATACCTCCTCGACCTCGAACGCGAAGCGTTTGTTTCCTTGTGTGGAGAGAAGAAGACGTTGGAGAGGATACAGGCGATATTGACAGGGGGGAAACCGCTTCGAAATTAATCACTGCAACTGGGCAATCATGGCAACTGGACAATCTCTGGCTGAACAGGCATAGCACTTCGTATAGTTCGTGCTGTTGGCAAAGGTGCTGCTCAATCAATAAATTGAGCGATCGCTGAAGAAAAAGTTATCAATAAACCCTCTCAAAAATGGCTGATAATTTCAGAAACCTAACTGCGTACAAGAAGGCGTTCGAATTAGCAATGGACATCTTCAAAGTGACGCGTAGTTTTCCGAAAGAGGAGCGGTACTCCCTCGTAGATCAGATCAGAAGGTCGTCGAGGGCTGTATGTTCCTGTATCGGAGAAGCTTATCGGAAAAGGGATTATGAGGGATACTTTGTTAGTAAGACCTCAGACGCGGATAGCGAAAACACCGAGACGCGTGTACATCTCGACTTTTCGCTTTCTTGCGAGTACATCTCTTTTGAAAAGTGGAATGAACTCGATTCCAAGGCTGTAGAAGTTGGAAGACTCTTGGGCCACATGATTGAACACCCGGATCGTTACCGACGTCGACGCCCTTTGAAAAAACTTGGGCAAAGGACTTCCAGCCGAGAAACGAGTTTGCGAGAAAAGAACCTTGAGAATAAAAATAGCGAAGAGAGTCAGTAGGCTGAGACGACTTGGTAATTTGAAGTTACTGCATAAGAAACAGATTTGTTGATTAAAGGGAAGGTATAGAGGACCTAAGAAGACTGTAGTCCGTATTTAGTGACGGATTGCGCAGTTGGTTCGATTGTAAAGTTGAAAAAGTTAAAATATGAACGCATATATCGTAGCTGGTTTTAGAACCGCTGTAGGGAAGGCCAAACGCGGTGGTTTCCGTTTCATGAGGCCGGATGATTTGGCGGCCGAAGTGATTAGATACCTGGTCAAGTCCGTTCCGGGACTGGAGAACAGCATGGTCGATGACCTGATCGTTGGGAATGCTGTTCAGGAAGCGGAGCAAGGGATGCAGATGGGACGGATGATTTCGCTCCTGGCACTTGGACAAGATGTGCCCGGTATGGTGATCAACCGATACTGTGGATCGGGCATCGAAGCGATTCACATCGCGTGCGCGCGAATTCACGCAGGAATGGCGGATGTGATTATCGCAGGGGGAACCGAGTCGATGTCACTGGTGCCAGTGATGGGATGGAAGACTGCGCTCAATTACACCATTGCTAAAGACAACCCTGCGTACTACACGAGTATGGGTCTGACTGCTGAGGAAGTGGCGAAGCAGTTCAAGATATCGCGTGAAGATCAGGATGTGTTTGCGTATAACTCTCACATGAAGGCTGCGGCTGCGGTGAAGGCAGGAAAGTTCAAGGATGAAACCGTGCCGATCACTGTGAAAGAGGTGTATGTTGACGCCGACAACAAGAAGAAGACGCGCGAGTTTGTCGTGGATACGGATGAGGGTATCCGCGCCGATACTTCACTTGAAGCTCTGGCAAAGCTCAAACCAGTATTTGCTATTGGTGGTACCGTGACGGCAGGTAACTCGTCGCAGACTTCCGACGGAGCTGCATTTGTTGCAGTAATGTCGGAGCGAATGGTTAAACAACTCAACCTGAAGCCGATCGCCAGGATGATCAGCTATGGTGTTGGGGGGGTTGATCCGCGTATCATGGGAATAGGTCCTATTGCAGCTGTGCCGAAAGCGTTGAAGTTGGCGGGGATGAAGCTGCAGGACATTGACATCATCGAACTTAATGAAGCTTTCGCCGCGCAGTCTTTGGCGGTAGTGAGGGAGTTGAACATTGATCCGGCTAAGCTGAATCCAAATGGAGGAGCGATCGCAGTAGGCCACCCGTTGGGTTCGTCGGGCGCGCGGTTGTCAGTACAATTGTTCAATGAACTAAGAAGACAAAACAAGAAGTACGGACTCGTGACCGCATGCGTTGGCGGCGGTCAGGGAGTTGCCGGCATATATGAATTGTTGAATTAAGAATTAAAAAGGATACATCATGGCGACGTCAGCAGAAACTAAAAATGCTATCAGAGGGGGTGAGTTCTTGATCCGTGAAACAAAGGCTGCGGAAGTTTTCATTCCCGAGCAGTTTACGGAAGAACAAAAGATGATTGAGCAGCAGTGTAAGGATTTTCTCGATCGCGAGGTTTATCCCAGGCTCGACGAGATCGATTCAATGAAAGATCCGGGTCTCATGCCCTCGTTGCTTGACAAAGCTGGAGAACTCGGACTACTCGGAACATCTGTTCCTGCTGAGTATGGTGGATTCGGCATGGACTTCAACACTACCATGCTTGTTGCTGAAGTTATCGGCGCTGGTTATTCGGTTGCAGTAGCATTGTCGGCGCACACCGGGATCGGCACGCTGCCCATTCTCTACTATGGAAATGAAGAACAGAAGAAGAAATACTTGCCGAAACTCGCGACTGGCGAGTGGAAGGCCGCGTATTGTTTGACCGAGCCCGACTCAGGGTCCGATGCTAACAGCGGCAAGACAAAGGCTACCCCTACACCCGATGGTAAACACTATCTCATCAACGGACAGAAAATGTGGATTACCAACGGAGGATTTGCCGATGTCTTCATTGTCTTCGCAAAAGTTGACGATGATAAAAATCTCAGCGCGTTCATTGTTGAAAAATCGTTCGGAGGTATTACAATGAACGAGGAGGAGCGCAAGATGGGAATCAAGGGTTCTTCGACTCGGCAGATTTTCTTCAATGATTGCAAAGTACCGGCGGAGAATATGCTTTCCGAAAGAGGGAACGGATTCAAGATCGCCGTGAATATTTTGAATATCGGTCGTATCAAGCTTGCAATTGCCGCGGTTGGAGGGTGCAAGAAGACGATTTCAACTGCGGTCAATTATGCACGCGAGCGCAAGCAATTTGGTACCGCGATCGCCAACTTCGGAGCCATAAAACACAAAATTGGTGAGATGGCAGCGCGCGTGTATGCGAGTGAAGCAGCGTGTTATCGCGCGGGACAGAACATCGACGATGCCTACAACGCACTTGTGGCGTCGGGGATGGAAAGTGAGAAAGCAAAACTCAAGTCGCTTGAAGAATTCGCGATTGAATGTGCGATCATGAAAGTTCACGGATCAGAAGCTCTGGATTTTGTCGTCGATGAAGGTGTGCAGATATACGGAGGCATGGGCTTTTCCGCGGAAGGCCCGATGGACCGCGCATACAGGGACGCGCGCATCAACAGGATCTTTGAAGGCACGAACGAAATCAACCGCATGCTTACAATCGACATGCTGCTTAAACGTGCAATGAAGGGTCAGCTTGATCTCATGACTCCGGCGATGGCAGTTCAGAAGGAGTTGATGGCAATTCCCGATCTCTCCAGCGACGAGGAAGGACTGTTTGCCAAAGAGAAGAAAGTATTGGTGAATCTGAAGAAAGCTGGATTGATGATCGCCGGTGCCGCTGTTCAGAAGTTCATGATGACACTTTCAGAGGAGCAAGAAATATTGATGAGCCTCGCCGATATTCTTATCGAGATTTACGTCGCCGAATCCGTTCTACTCCGCGTGGAAAAACTCGCGGGAATAAAAGGTGAATCGGCCATTGAAATAGAAAAGGCAATGGCCATAATCTACCTTCATCGTGCAGTCAAGATTGCCGAGAACGCTGGACGGGAAGCTATCAGTGCATTTGCGGAAGGAGATCAATTGAGATTGATGCTGCTCGGCTTGAAGCGCTTCACGAAGATTGAACCCTATAACCTGAAGGCTGCACGAAGGAAAGTCGCCGACTATGTGATCGACAAGGGCGTGTACCCGTTCTGATACGTACAGCCCTAGTGTACGTAATTGAACAAGCAGAAGCTTGAAAAAGGCGCTGAGGCGCTACCAGAGCGGTTTTTCGAAAGTGGAATGCTATTTGACCTTAGAAGGTCATAGCTTAAACTGCAAACATGGAAACCAAGCCTCTGACCATTATTCTCGTCGTCATTGTATGCGTCTTTATGTTCCCGATTCTGATTGGAGCGATCGGTGGATTCTTCGGACTAATCGGTGGCCTTCTTGGGGGGCTGTTCGGATTGATCGGCGGACTTTTCGGGATGATTTTCGGTGCGATTGGTCAAGTGATCGGGGCGACCGCAGGCTTCTTTGGCTGGCTCTTCGGATCATTATTCAACTTCTGGGATTGGAACTGGGGATTCCACCTGAGCCCGTTCTCCATACTTATTATTGCTGTTGTCGTGATCTTGTTAGCGCGCTCACGACAAGCGAAACGGACCAGTCGCTAACCGCTAAGCGGTCGGCGGCTTGTTGTAAAGTACAGGGTTCAGGAAGTACTTACTGTAGACTGGATATCTTCTGACCTCCTGAATCCTCGGAGGTTGTCCCTTCGCAAAAACCACACGGTAGAAAAACTCGTAACCCTTCTCGACGCGAATGTCCTTCTTGACGACGTAGTAGACGTTGTCATAAGGATTAAGAACTTTCACCTTCACGTGGAAGAGTCCAGGTTTACTTTTGATCCTTACAAAATTCCCGGGTTGTTTGTTAAAGAGTACGCCATTGACGTAGACCTGCATTTGGGAATTCTTCTCAGAGAGAATGGCAATACCGGAGATGTATGCCTGCGCGTGAATGGCAATGACTGATAACAGTGCCGCCAGTAGTATCTTCTTCATCGTATCAAACCTTCAGTTCCTGCAACTATAACACAAAAGAGACAAGGTCCGTGCCAAAACGCAAGTGCAATCTTGAAGACAACGAAGAAATCTCTATCGAATGTATGTTTTGATCGCAAGGATTTTAAGTTCTCTTTTCCAGGAATACCGGAGTACATAAATGCCTGTGATAAGATAACAGAAAAGCCGGTCTGTTCAAATGGAAAAGGGATGGCGAAAGTGCTGCTGATAATTTCGGTACCTTTTGACTCTTCTGGTCAGGAAAGTTACCTCCCGCGGGGGATTTCCGGGATATGGTCTTTCGTTTATATTTGCTTAAAGCACGCCCGGTAGCCGCATGCACACCACCACCGCCGCACAAAAGTTACTTCGTCAATTGGCCGACCTTCTTGATGCAATCAAGCCCGTCGATTTTAGCCGTCCGTGCGAAAACCTGGGTGGAGGTACCATCGGCCAACATGTTCGCCATACGCTTGAATTCTTTCTCTGTCTTGAGTCCGGATGCCGTTCGGGCGTGGTCAATTACGACCGCCGCGAACACGACAAGACAATGGAAGTCAATAAGGACGTTGCGGCGGATATGGCAAGACGTGTTATGAATTTTCTGACGGATATCCCATTGGATAGAAGCCTTCGCCTTGAGACGTGCTACCACCTCGATCGCGAAACATTTGAGTCCATCGATACAAACGCAAGACGTGAATTAGTCTACAACATCGAGCATGGTGTCCACCACATGGCTATTATGCGGATTGGTATTCGTGAAGTTGCGCCGTACATTCCACTTGATGAAGACTTCGGCGTAGCCGCCTCAACAATCCGGTACTCTCGCTCTGCAGCGAACGTACTGAGTGAATAGCTTTCACGATATGAGCATCTGGAAGCGGTTCACGCGAAGCAACTTCATGATCAAATTGAGAAGCTGGGAATACTGGCCGTTCGGAATAGTACAATTTCCAGCCTTCATTTATTTCCTTTGGCTTTCACTGCGCGCTCGTTCCTTTGTCTTTTTCTCGGCGTCGAACCCTGGGATTCCTATGGGGGGTATGTTTGGGGAGTCAAAGTTTGATGTCCTCAGGAAGATTCCATCGCAGTATGTGCCCACGACCATACTCCTGCCGAATCCCACAACAACAGCAGAGGTACTGCACCATATGACGAAAGCTGGGATGCACTTTCCCGTGATTTTAAAACCCGACATCGGTGAACGCGGATTTATGGTACAACGCGTCACCAATGAAGGTGAAGTATCCTCGTACATTGGTCAATTGAGATGTCCGTTGATCGTTCAGGAACTCGTCGATGAACCATTGGAGTACGGTGTGTATTATGCGAAGTATCCGACCGAGAAGAGAGGTCGGGTCATTTCGCTCGTCGCAAAGGAAATGCTATCTGTAACGGGTGATGGAGAATCGACTCTCAAAGAATTGATATTAAATAAGGATCGGGCAAAGCTTCAGTGGAAAAAGCTCAGTGAGCGATTCAAAAATGAATTAAACGTCGTCGTGGAAGAGGGAAAGAAAATCGAACTCGAGTCGATCGGCAATCATGTTCACGGGACGAGATTCATTAATGCAAACAACTTCATCACGGACCAATTGTCGGAAACATTCGATGCGATCAGTTCGCAAATTCCCGGGTTTTACTTCGGGCGCTTCGATCTTCGTTGCAAAACGCTTGAGGATTTATACGCGGGAAATGTGAAGATCATGGAGCTTAACGGATGTGGCGCTGAGCCGGGTCACATATACGACTCCGAATATTCCCTATGGCGCGCGTTTGGTGATGTTGTTCGGCACTGGCACAACATCTATCGGATCGCGCGTGCAAACAACAAGATGGGAGTAGCATATCTTAGTCATCGTGAGGCGCTCGCTTATTACAAAAAATTCAGGTCCGTGATAAGATGATTGAACTCCTTTCGACATTCCTGGTCGCTTTTGCATTCAGCTTCATCGGGACAATTCCTCCGGGGACGTTGAATCTCACTGCGATTCAACTGGGCCTCAATCGCAAGATCAATGCCGCATGGAGACTTGCCGCTGCGGCCGCCATGATTGAGTATCCATACGCATGGGTGGCGGTGTTCTTTCAGAACTATTTGAGTCGATCGCTGGAATTCACCCGTAACTTCCATCTCATATCCGCTTTTGTGATGATTGCATTGGGCGTGACCACGCTTTGGTTTTCGCGCAGGCAATCGGGTATAGCGAGAAGGTTTGAGGACAGTGGATTTCGGAAGGGACTCGTACTGGCCCTACTGAATCCATTGGCAATTCCCTTTTGGCTCGCGATGACGGCTTACCTCAGGAGTCACGGATGGATCACGCTGATGAACCCACCTGAACTCCACGCTTATTTGTTGGGTATTTCCTCGGGGACGTTCGTGCTTCTCATATTGGTGGCGTACCTCTCCCACCGCGGGGTTGGCTACTTCAAGGAGAATAGTGCCATCAAAAAGATCCCGGGAATCGTCTTGATCATTCTCGGCCTCTATTCGTTTGCCCGATATATGTTTGAGTAGCGAAGTGATGTATTCTCGGCATTGACGTCGAGTGTGGCGACACCGCCTTCAATCCANGCCATGTTTGGNTTCTCATGGCCCGATGGAAAATCAAACGCGACAGGGAATTGGTAATCCCGNACGGCATGAGTGACAATTTCCTGGATNGTTTCACCAAAATCCANGTCGGAGTTTTTGATATCAGTCATGTGGCCGATGATCAATCCCGCTAGATCCTTTAGTTTCCCGGCGCGGCGCAATTGGGTGAACATCCTGTCGATCTTGTAAAAGTATTCGTCGACTTCTTCAAGGACCAATATCTTTCCCGCTGTATCGAGCTCCGATGGAGTGTTTAGAGAATCTACGATGAGGGAAAGATTCCCGCCGACCACTTCTCCTGCGGCGCGTCCAAGTCGACTGGATTCGTGGGTTGCGAGCTCGATGTCACAACTACCATCGAAGAGGATTTTCCTGATTGATTCGACCGATGCTTGTGCCTCTTCCCGTCCGAAGAATATCGGCATGGTGGCGTGCATCGCGGCTACACCGATGCCAAGCAGACGTAGATGAAACGCAGTGACGTCGCTGAAACCAACGATCCATTTCGGGTTGTGCTTTAATGGAGAGAAGTCGAGGTCGTCAATAATGCGAGTACTTCCGTAGCCGCCGCGCGCACAGAAGATCGCTTTCACGTCCGGATCATTGATCATACTTTGAAAATCATCCAGCCGTTGCTGGTCGGTGCCGGCGAGATACGAATGGGCTGAAGAAAAGGTGTTTTTCCCAAGTCGTGGATTCAATCCCCAGGATGTAAGGACAAGAATTGCAGGATCTGTCTGCGCAGGGGTGATTTTTCGCGCAGGCGCTACGATACCTACGGTGTCGCCCTGTTGGAGCTGGGGAGGGATGATCATGATCTAAATCTATACAAGCTATAAAACAAAAAAGCCTTCTCCCGAATAAGAGAAGGCTTTCCCTGAATTAATTTCACTATTTGTTCGTCGAACTGTTCGCGGCGGGCTTCGGAGTTACTCCGAGTTTTTTCAACACGAGGTCTGAGACGTCGTGTTTTTCATCGCCGTACAGGATCACATCCAAACCGCCGATCTGCTGGTTGAGGATAAATGTGTATCCATTCTCTTTTGCAACATCTTCGATAGCTTTTCCGACGTTCTTGAAGACAGGCTCCATCAATTGATTGCGCTTGTTTTCAATCGTGACCTGAGCGTCTTGCTGCAGTCTCTGAAGATTTTCCTGAAGTTGCTGGAGTTCGCGTTCTGTGTTCACACGCACAGCGTCAAGCATTGTATTCAGGTTTGCCTGGTAGTCAGCGAATTTCTTCTGAAACTCCTGATATTTACCGTCGATCTGATTCTTCAGTTGGTTCTGTGTTGATTGCAGTTCGGCCTCGATTTGTTTTGACTCAGGCATTTGAGAGAAAATATAATCAACGTCAGCGTAGCCAATCTTGACAGGTGCTGCTGGGGTTTGCGCCTGGGTTGCGAAAGATCCGACGGCAAGCACAATAAACAGAATAAGTTTTTTCATTGGAGTTTATTTCAATTTAGTTTTTAATCTTATCGTTAGGATCGCCAAGTCCTAATTCATCAAGCACGAAATCTGTATAGTCAAACCGCGGATCTGTGTAGATCATCACCAGTTCTCCTGCCTTGTCAAATACTATCGCAAGGTTATTTTGTTTAGCCACTTTGTCAACTGCGTCCCAAAGTTTGTCTTGCACCGGCTTGAGTAATTCCTGTTGTTTGAGGAAGTACAATCCGCCGAATCCGAAGACTTTCTTCTGGTACTCCTTCATCTCCTCTTCCTTCTTCGCGATGGAGGCCAGCCTTTCGTTTTTCATCTCCTCGGTGAGTAGCACTTGCTCTGCTTGCAATGCGCTGTACATCGATTTGATTTCCTTGTTCATGTCGTCGACTTCTTTCGACCAGGCATCGGCCAGCTGCGCGATTTCCTCGTTTGCCTTCTTGTATTCCGGCATTTTGTTGAGGATGAAGTCGGTGTCAACGTATCCGAACCTCTGACCATTGACAAAATTCAGGCCGAAAATGAGAAAAAAAATCGGAATTAGGTAAATCCGCATAACTATCTGATTTGCTGGCCAATCGTGAAGTGGAACTGCGATCCGCTCACATCCGTTGCGTACGGCAACTTGTCAAATCCATATGCCCAGTTCAGCCCTATCAAGCCAAACGCCGGCATAAAGATCCGGGCCCCAAATCCGGCCGATTTGTATAGTTTGAAGGGATTGAAGTCTTCATAACTCCCCCAGTTGTTGCCCGCTTCCACGAATCCAAATCCGTAAATCGTGGCCGCGCTGCCGGTCGTTACCGGATAACGAAGCTCCAGGCCTAACTTATCATAAACGATGCCACCCTGTACCGTATTACCTATTGAAACGGTTCCGTAGCGATCGTAGAGGGGAGGTGTAACCTTGTTGTTCTCATATCCGCGAAGACCAATGATTTCCTGGCCGAGGAGGAAGGAGTTAAATCCACCGGCAAGTCCGTCTCCACCGAGGAAGAAACGCTCAAACGGACCGATTCCGGCCTTATCCGTGAATGAGCCGATAAATCCAAAGTGGGCTTTCGCTTCAATAACGAGCTTNTTCTTGCTGTCNAGAGGCAAATAATATTTCGCGTCGAACATCCACTTGTGGAATTCAATCCANGCGAATTTCTCGGCGTTTGAGGCTGTCGAGTANTCGAGATCTCTCCACATCGAGTGAGGAGGTGTCAGNGTAAGACTCAACGATATCTCGGATCCCTGCGAAGGATACATGATTTCGTTCACGCTTCTTCTCGACAATGTGGTGTTCAGGGTGACGGAGTTAGCATTACCATCCTGGAAGCCTAAACCACCGGAGTACCAGTTGTTCAATGTGTACCGCAGGTACGATATCGAGTTCGTCAATGTGAAGTAGTTATCGGGCCAATTGAGTCGGCGGCCAAGACCAACGGTTACACTGTTCACCTTCAACGTTGGTGTATCTTCAGTAGGGTCAGGTATCGAATAGTAGCCGAACAAGGAACGTTGGACTGAACTGTTCAAACTGATCGTGAGTGACTGAGGTTTGCGACCTCCCAACCACGGCTCAGTAAACGAGAAGCTGTAGCTCTGATATTGTCGCCCGTTGGCCTGAACGCGAAGTTGAAGACGTTGTCCGTCACCAACAGGAAGAGGCTTCCAGTTTTTGATATTCGGAATATTCCTAAGCGAGAAGTTGTTGAACGTGAGACCGAGGGTACCAACAAAGCCATAATATCCACCCCAACCACCGGAGAGCTCAACCTGGTCGTTGGATTGTTCTTCTACCTGCCAATCGATGTCAACTGTACCGTTGGCCGGGTTCGGCTGGAGATCCGGATTCACCTTTTCAGGAGCGAAGTACCCGAGTTGTGACAAACTCTGTTGCGTGCGAATTAAGGCCGACCTGCTGAATTTTTCGCCGGGGAGTGTCATCAACTCGCGACGGATAACGTGGTCGCTGGTGCGTTCGTTACCGGAAATAGTTACCTCGTTGATGGTCGCCTGCTCGCCTTCAGTAATCCTCATCTCGACGTCGATACTATCGCCGGCCACTGCAATTTCAACGGGGTTCACTCTGAAGAAAAGGTATCCGTCGTCCATGTAAAGACCACTGATATCCATTCCCTTCGGGTTGAATGTCAACTTGCGTTGAATGAGTTCTTTGTTGTACACGTCGCCCTTAGAGATGCCAAGAACCGCGTTGAGTTGGCGCGCTGTATACACATAATTACCTGTCCAGATAATATTCCGGAAGTAATACTTCGGTCCTTCGTAAACCTTGAAAACTATGTTGATCGTGCGGTCGTTGTGATTGAAGACCGAGTCTTCGATTATTTCCGCATCGCGATATCCTTTTGA
>Ga0065721_10005437_pt1 | contig 15558 bp, 14 predicted proteins | sample Mesricmetagenome_FD_59108 | JGI IMG/M metagenome (GOLD analysis project Ga0065721, IMG submission 59108) | Mesophilic microbial community from rice straw/compost enrichment Sample: eDNA_1 v2 (version 2) | ecosystem: Engineered > Solid waste > Grass > Composting > Bioreactor | place: USA: Davis... | reverse complement strand
GTCATAATTTAAATCTTGCTTTTGAGCAGATTGGGTCGTTAGCTCAGTCGGTAGAGCAGCGGACTTTTAATCCGTTGGTCGCGCGTTCGAGTCGCGCACGACCCACCAAATGCTCCGAGCAAGAAAAGTCAAAACCGCTCTTGATGAGCGGTTTTTTCTTTTTGGCAGCCCTCTTTATTTATGTGCGACCCTTTATGGGCAATCCACGGGCAAGCTGGAATTCAACTCGTTTCTTCACGCAGCTTCATATATTCCGCGGCGAGAAAACGATGTGACCGGAATCGGTGCGGCGAGCCTTAAGATGACGCATACTGCCATCAGACTCCAAGCCCAGCCGGCGCTCAACCACCATTAAATGCCCGTTAACGCTACGACGGTTTTGTGGCCGCACGCCGGCGCCGCTCGCCCCGGTGCCCGATGGCTACAACGTTGCAGCGGTATGCGACCCGGCTATGCCGTCACAGCGTGTTGATCCAGCGCTTTATTGAATGTTTTCGCAGGCCCATTTTTTGCGATCAGCGTCCGATCAGACTGATTTGACGAGGAAGAACAATGAAGAAGATCGGATTGTTGGCTTTGGCCTCGGCCCTCACTTTGTTGGCGGTAGGGTGTGCCACAGGGAAGCGGGATCTTTCCACGCAACCCAATGTCGACTTGAATCGCTACGCGGGTACTTGGTATGAGCAGGCGCGACTTCCTGCACGTTTCCAGAAGGACTGCGTGGGCGATGTCCGGGCCAATTACGCGTTGCAGCCGGATGGCACGATCAAGGTCACTAATCAATGCCGCCAAGAGGACGGGAGCATCAAACTCGCCAACGCTGAAGGGCGTGTAGCCCGCTCCAGCCATGGTGAAGATCCTGCTCGATTGGAAGTGCGGTTCGCGCCCGAGTGGACCTCATGGATCCCGATGGTCTGGGGGGATTACTGGATTATTCGCTTGGTAGGCGACTACGAGTATTCCTTGGTGGGCACTCCGGATCGCAAGTATTTGTGGGTATTGTCGCGTGAAAAAGAAGCGGACCCTGCTGTCGTGCAAGAACTCCTGGCGTATGCTGGCACGCTGGGCTTCCCCGTGGATGAGGTAATTCGACAGCCCTGAGCGTCTTTCTGCACGGGCGTCTGTATTGACCGCGGCAGGCCGTCCACTTTGAAAATCGTATCGCGCGTGGGTCACGCTAAAATCGGGCGTTCACTCCTATCTGAGGGTTAGAGCCTTGATTGTTCTGGAGAACCTGCGAAAGACGTATGCCAGTCCGGATCGCGTGTCACACGCATTGGCAGGCGTGAGCCTGCATATCAAGCGCGGGGAAATCTTCGGGATCATTGGCCGCTCCGGTGCGGGGAAAAGTACGCTCATCCGCATGCTGAACCTTCTGGAGCGGCCTACGGAAGGCCGTGTCGTGATCGACGGGCATGACATCACCGCCTATGGCGATGCCGAGCTTCGCAAGTTCAGGCAGTCGGTAGGCATGGTTTTTCAGCATTTCAACCTGCTGAGCTCACGCAGCGTGCTGGACAATGTGTGTTTTCCCTTGCGGCTCGCCGGCGTGAGCCGGCGCGAGCAGCTTGAGCGTGCGCGTGAAGTACTGGCCCTCGTGGGCCTTTCTGACCATGCTGATAAATACCCAAGGCAACTCTCGGGGGGACAGCAACAGCGGGTCGGGATTGCACGGGCCTTGGCAAGCAAGCCCGCGCTCTTGTTGTGTGATGAAGCGACATCGGCCTTGGATCCCGAGACCACGCAGTCCATTCTGCGCCTGCTGATTGACATTAATCGCAGATTGGGCCTAACCATTGTGCTGATCACGCATGGGATGGACGTCATTCGCAGCGTATGTGACCGGGTGGCCGTGATTGATGCCGGTCGCATTGTCGAAATGGGCGACGTGCTGGATGTCTTCCTTCATCCCCAGCATCCTGTCACGCAATCCCTGCTGAGTGAAAGCGGCATGGATGCGGAAGGCTGGCGGGATATGGCGCTGGATATGGAAGGGACCTTGCTGCGCCTCAGTTTCAAGGGAGATTCAACGCTGCAGCCACTGTTGAGCCGCGTCAGCCGGGATCTGGAAGTCGATCTCAGCATCCTGCAGGGGTCGGTAGGGCGGATCAAGGACACGCCTTATGGCCAGCTGGTGGTGGCCGTCCAGGGGCCTGCCGCGAGTACAAGTAGATTACCCGATGTACTGCGAGCTCACGGTGTCCATTGCGAGGAGCTGCACAAATGAATTTCAGCAATATCGACTGGGCACTCATTGCAGAAGCAACAGGCGATACTTTATTGATGACGGGATTTTCCCTGCTGTTTACCGTCATCATCGGTCTGCCGCTAGGCGTGGTGCTGTTCCTCACCAGCCCTCGGCAAATGCTGGCCAATCGGCTCATTTATCAGGTGCTGTCCTTTATCGTTAACGTGTTGCGGTCCGTCCCTTTCCTCATCCTGTTGATCGTCATGATACCCATGACGCGGGTCTTGGCGGGTACCTCGTTGGGAGTGCAGGGGGCGATTCCGCCCCTGGTGGCGAGTGCCGCGCCGTTCTTCGCGCGTTTGGTGGAAAACGTATTGCGGGAACTGGATCCTGGCGTGTCGGAGGCCTGTCGGGCCATGGGGGCGAACTCGCGCCAGACGGTGTGGTTGGCTCTCTTGCCAGAGGCCCGGACCGGCATCATCGCCGCCATCATCGTGACGGGCATCGCCTTGGTCGGGTATTCGGCGATGTCCGGTGTGATTGGGGGAGGCGGTCTAGGGGACCTGGCACTCCGCTTTGGGTATCAGCGCTACCAGACTGACGTCATGGTAGTCACCGTACTGATATTGGTCGTGATGGTGCAGCTGCTGCAAGTGTTCGGCGATCGACTGGTCGCTCGACTGAATCGAAAGTAGTTTTTTTGGAGAAAACCATGTTGTTGAAGAACAAATTCGCCCCCGTCGCCGCGTTGCTGTTCACGGCGCTGTTCGCAACCACCGCCGCGCAGGCCGAGCCCCTGAGCGTCGCGGCTACTCCGGTGCCTCATGCAGAGCTGCTTGAGTTCGTGAAACCCGCGTTGGCCAAGGAAGGCGTCGAACTCGACATCAAGGTGTTCACCGACTACGTGCAGCCGAACGTTCAGGTCTCTGACGGGCAGTTGGATGCGAACTTCTTCCAGCACCAGCCCTACCTGGACAGTTTCAATACTGAGCACAAGACCAAGTTGGTCACGGTGGGCCAGGTTCACGTGGAGCCTTTTGGCGCCTATTCCAGCAAGATCAAGAACATCAACGAGCTGAAGGAAGGCGCGCAGGTGGCCTTGCCCAATGACCCCTCCAACGGCGCACGTGCCTTGTTGCTGCTCCAGGCACAAGGCCTGATCAAGCTGAAGGACCCCACGAACATCCTGGCCACGGCACGGGATGTCGTCGACAACCCCAAGAAGTTGCGTTTCCGCGAGCTCGAGGCCGCGACGCTCCCGCGCGTTCTTCCGGACGTGGACATGGCGCTCATCAACACCAACTATGCCCTTGAAGCGGGCCTGAATCCCGTCAATGACGCGCTCTTCATCGAAGGCGAGAACTCGCCGTATGCCAATATCGTTGTGACCACCGAAGACAAGAAAGATAACGCCGCGGTCCAGAAGCTGGTGAAGGCGCTCCAGACGGAAGAAGTCCGTAACTTCATCAAGGACAAGTACAAGGGCTCCATCGTTCCGGCATTCTGAGTAACACCCTACGCTGTATCGAAGCTTGCTGCTTCTAGCTTGCGTGTGCCGGCTACGCTGTATCCTGATCAAGGTACGGCGTTGCCGGCATTTGATTTATTGAAGACAGCATGCGGCGATCGGGCAGTTCGAGACGACTCTCGAATGTTGTTACAAACGGAGTCACCGTTGCGAGTTTCCACCCTTGTCTCAATTGTGTACCGGGAACATAATCCGTACGACCATCCACGCAACAATAAGGAGACAACATGTCGGCGAAACTCATCAAAGGATTCGCGGCCAGTACGGTACTGGCCATGAGCGTGCTGGGCGGTACTGCCATGGCTCAACAGAAGGAATTGCTGGTGGCCACGGACACGGCCTTCGTCCCCTTCGAGTTCAAGCAGGATGGCAAGTACACCGGCTTTGATATTGACCTTTGGGAAGCAATTGCAAAGGAAGCGGGTCTCACGTACCAGCTTCGCCCCATGGATTTCAATGGCATCATTCCGGGATTGCAGACCCGCAACCTGGATGCAGCCCTCGCCGGTATCACGATTCGCGATGACCGCAAGAAGGTCATCGACTTTTCTGATCCTTATTACGAGAGCGGTTTGGCCGTCATGGTCTCAAGCTCAAACAACGACATCAAGACAGCCAGCGATCTTGATGGCAAATTGGTCGCCGTGAAGATCGGCACCGCCACGGTCGACTACCTCAAGGAGCATGTGCCCGAGGCCAAGTTGAAGCTGTTTCCTAATATCGATAATGCCTTCCTTGAACTGGCCACGGGTCGCGTCGAGGCAGTCGTTCACGACACCCCGAACCTGCAATACTTTGCCAACACGGCAGGCAAGGGCCAGGTCAAGGTCGTGGGCTCGCTACGCAGTGGCGACTTTTACGGCATTGCCTTCCCCAAGGGCAGCGAGCTGGTTCCCGTCGTGAACAAGGCGCTGGCCACCCTAAAGCAAAACGGTCAATACGACGCCATCTACGAGAAGTGGTTCGGCACCAAAGCAGCCGGCCAGTGAATCCCGCGCCCGGGGGGGTATCCACCCCCGGTTCTAGATCGTCATCCCTAAATCGGAGTGGCGCACGTGACATTCGAATGGTCAGCAATTTGGAGTGCCCTGCCCAGCTTGCTTGAGGGCGCAAAGATGACCGTGTATATCACGCTGCTGGGCCTTATTGGCGGCACGGTGATCGGTTTCTTCAGCGGGGTGGTCACCACCTATATAAGGGTACCGCTCTCGCGGCGTTCTGTACTGATCGCCATTGTCGCGCTGGTCTTGTTGATCGCCCTCCTGCGCTTCTCGTCGTGGTTTGCGGACACCTACATGCCCAATGTCCCTGGCTGGGTGTGGGTCCTGTTGAAGGTCGGCATCTTGGTGCTGCTCGCCTGGCGATTCCCCGCCTCGCTACCCAAGGCGCTTTCATTCCTGGCACAGGTTTATATCCTCGTGATCCGGGGGACGCCGATCGTGGTCCAGGTCATGTTCATCTATTTCGCGCTGCCCCTGCTGGCAGGGTGGCGCATTGATGCCATCATGGCCGCCATCTTCACGCTCATGATCAATTCCGGAGCCTATATTGCGGAAATCGTGCGGGGGGCATTGCAGTCGGTACCAAAGGGGCTCAAGGAAGCAGGCGAAGCCATGGGTCTTCCGTTCTGGAAGATTCTGGCCTATATCATCGGGCCGGTGGCCTTGCGCCGCATGATTCCCGCAATGGGGAACCAGTGCATCATCAGTCTGAAGGATTCGTCGCTCTTCATCGTCATTGGGGTGGCAGAGCTGACCCGCCAGGGCCAGGAAATCATCGCCGCCAACTTCAGATCGGTCGAGATCTGGGGAGCGGTCGCCGTCATCTATCTGATCATGACTGGCTTCATTGCCTTGACCCTGAAATTTGTCGAGCACAGGACCCAGATCGTATGAGCATGGTCGAGTTCAAGAATGTCGTGAAGCGTTTTGGTGCCAATACCGTGCTGGACGGCATCAGCCTGAGTATCGACCCCCACGAGGTCGTAGTCGTGGTGGGTCCGTCGGGTTCCGGGAAATCCACTTTCCTTCGCTGCATCAACGTTCTGGAAACGATCCAGGAAGGCGACATCGTCGTCAACGGCCTCAGCGTACTCGGCTCGCCAGCTCAGGTTCGCGAACTCCGTCGTGAAGCAGGCATGGTTTTCCAGCAGTTCAACCTGTTTCCCCAGCTGACGGCACTTGAAAATGTGATGTTCGGGCCGATACACACGCGCGGCGTAAGCCGCAAGCAGGCACGAGAGGAGGCCCGGAATCTACTCACCAAGGTTGGGCTGGAGCAGCGCATGGACCACTATCCGGGCCAGCTTTCAGGCGGGCAGCAGCAACGTGTGGCCATTGCACGTGCACTGGCGATCAAACCTAAGTTGATGCTGTTCGATGAGCCGACATCGGCGCTGGACCCCGAGCTTCGTTATGAAGTCCTGAAAGTGATGCAAGACGTCGCCGAAGCGGGCATGACCATGATCGTCGTCACGCACGAAATGGAGTTTGCCCGCCGCGTGGGAAGCCGGTTGCTCTTCATGGACGCCGGTCAAATTGCCGAAGACGGCGTCCCGTCAGAGTTATTGATGAACCCTCCCAGTGCACGCATGAAGGATTTCCTTCAGCACGTATCCTGAGACCGGCCGGCGCAATCAGCGAGTCACCCGGACCACGCGCATGGCAACCACACGTTCCGAGCCTTCCGCGCGGATCTGGATGGTCACTTCACGAGGCGTGAAGCCCTCGGGCACTTCGAGCGTCCCTTGCAAGTGGGTGTAGCGTTCCATCGAGATCGGGAAGGGGGTTAGATCGACATTGCCATTGCGGCCATTTGCCAGGCGGCCCGCCGCTGTCATGGTCACCTCGCCTTTGAACGGCTTGGCCTTGTCAGCATCCTGCATTACTAATATGTGGTAGTCGAGCTGACCGTTTGTGTAATTCAAGGAAACCGAACGGATGCCGGGCGAGGTGTTGCGCGGGTCTGGCGGAGCAGTTTCGACGAACAGCGCCACATCCGACTGCAACTGTTCGATTTCGGTTTGCCGGCGCTGCAGCTCTTTGTCCTGGGCCTGGATGCGCGATGTGGCTTCCTTCAGCTCCTGGATGTGCTGGTTGAGCTGCGTCTGCAACCGTTGTTTGTCCATGTTGGCACTGTTGAGGTCATAGTGCAGCTGTTCCGACTGCTCCACGGTGAGACGGGTGGGGCCATAGCTCTTTTGGAGAAAGAGCAGTCCGCCGGCGCCGATGACAATGCCTGTCACCATTAAGACGAGCCACCGCGGAATACCGCGCCGGCGTGACTGGCCGTACGCTGTCGGTCTGAAAGCTTGCCGCTTCGACGATCCAAACATGACTTGAAAGATTCCTAGGTTGCTTGCAAAACCGAGGCAGTTTAACAAGGGGGTCTTGGACCAGGCCACCCCTCACCGTTTCAGAACGGTGTCGAGATGTTGCAAACGTTCCGGTGTGCCAATGTCCATCCATGCCCCTGGATGTGCGGAGCCAATGACCCTTTGGCGCAGCATGGCCGCGCGCAGCACGGGAGCCAGGGGGGCGGGTTCGGCGCCTGTTACAGACGCGAATAGAGTAGGATCGTACACACCTATGCCGGAAAAGGTAAGGGTGTCGGCCGCAGAGGCTTGTGATCGATCCGGAACGGAAACGAAGTCGTCAGCCCCCAGGACAAAATCCCCTTGCGGATGATGAGGGGGGTTGGGGACGAGCAGGAGCCATGCAGAGGCGTGTCGGGTCTTCATCGCGTCGCGTGCGGCGGGCGCCCGCGTGAACGCCCAGTCACACCACACATCACCATTGACGACCAGAAATGGTGCATCACCCAATATGGGCAAGGCCCGCGCAATGCCGCCCGCTGTCTCAAGGGCCGGGTTTTCGGGCGACCAGTGCAGACGGGCCCCGTAGCGATTGCCGTCACCCAAGGCTTCCTGCAAACGATCGCCCAGCCAGGCACAATTCACCACGATGTCTTTAAAGCCTGCAGCCACAAGGCGTTCGATGTGCCACACAATCAGTGGTTTACCGCCTACTTCCAGTAATGGCTTGGGGGTGTGGTCGGTGAGGGGGCGCATACGTTCTCCGCGCCCGGCCGCAAGGATCATCGCCCTCATCGGGGAACCAATACCGGATTTGGCTCAACGCCGTCGAGGCGATCCAGCAGCCGAATCAGTGGCTTGAAGGCACCGTAGCGCACGGCAACCTGCCTGACATATCCTTTTACGCGCGGCAGGTGATCGAGATAGTGGTGCTTGCCATCGCGTACCGAAAGGCGCACGAACACGCCGAGGATGCGTAGGTTGCGTTGGAGGCTCATCCATTCGTAAGCACGGTGGAAAGCGGCAAAGTCGTTGCCGACCGGCAGCCCCGCAGCGCGGGCCGCTTCCCAATACCGGATTGCCCAGTCGAGCTGTTGCTCTTCTTCCCAGGTGTATCGGGCATCAGTGACCAACGAGGCGATGTCATAGGTGATCGGACCGGCCAAGGCGTCCTGGAAATCGATGATGCCGGGGCGGCGGTCTTCGCCTTGCGGCACCATGAGGTTGGGGGAGTGGTAATCCCGATGTACCAACACGGTGGGCTGCGCGGCGCTATCTTCGACAAGGGTATTGAACACCTGCTCGAGTCCGGTAAGCTCTTGGGGACTAAGGGTCGTCGCACAGTGCTTTTCTACATACCAGCTGCGGAAGACCTCAAGTTCTTCGGCAAGGCGTTTCCGGTCGTATGAAGGCAGGTCGTCGTGGCGCGCCTGTTGCATGCTTACCAGCGCAGTCAGCGCCGGACGATAGAGGGTTTGCAAGGTGGCGTCGTCTACGCCTTCGTGCAGTCTCTGGTAAAAAGTGTGGGTGCCCAGGTCGCTCAAGAGCAGGAACCCCTGGGCAATATCCTGGGACAGGAGTTCAGGTACGCGCAAGCCGACTTCACCCAGGCGTTGGCCAATGTGTATGAAGGGGCGACAATCCTCGTGCGAGGGCGGCGCATCCATGACGATTGCAGTGCCTTGCGCAAGATCGACACGAAAATAGCGTCGGAAACTGGCGTCGCTGGATGCCGGGCGCAGGGAGTCGAAGGCGATGCCCAGTTCGGACGGCAACGTTGACAACCAGGCTCGCAGCGCCATCAATCGGGTGTCGCCTTGGGGGGAGGTCTGTAATTCCATGATTTGCGGCATTCTCTCACTATAATACCGGGTCGCCTTTCTCTTTATGGATCGGCAGCAGGGCCAAAATATAATCGGTTTTTTGGGGGCGAAGAACTCGTGCGTTCTGTGTGGTGGTTCCTAGTTGTCGCATATGGCTGCGGTCACGCGGCCGTGGCGGCTCCGCCAGGGCTCGAGGCCGGCCGGCTGAGGGCCGGTACTGATCTTCAGATCTCTTCCAAGCTGCAAACGCATGTCCTTGAAGAAGATCAGATGTCGGCGTTCATGATTGCCGACGACATCCAGACCGATGAGGAAGGGCGCGTCGTGCTCACCGGAGACGCCGAGGTGCGTCGCATCGATTCGGTGGTGAAAGGTGATCGCATTGAGTACATGCGCTCGACCGGTCAGCTGCGGGTGCGCGGCAATGGCTTGATCATGCGGGAAGCCAGCATCATGAAGGCTCCCGCGTTCGATTACAACATCGACAAGGAAACTGGCGAGATCACTCAGCCGCAATTCTGGCTGGGCAGTACGGGCGGAGCGGGTGCCGCGGAGCGGGCCGATATCTTCAGTAGCGACCACATGCGCCTGAACCAGGTGGTCTACACCGGTTGTCCGTGTCCGGACCCCGCCTGGTATATCAAATCCCAGCAGGTAGACCTGCATTTCGAGGATAACGAAGGCGTCGCGCGTCACGGCACGCTGTATTTCAAGAATGTCCCGATCCTTTACTCGCCGTACCTGAGTTTCCCTATCCGCAAGGAGCGCAAGTCGGGCTTCCTGCTACCCACCTACGGTACGTCGACCGCGGGCGGTGTGGAGTTCTCTGTCCCGTATTACTTCAACCTTGCCCCCAACTACGACTTGACACTGACGCCGCGTATCATGGCGAAGCGCGGCGTACAGCTGGGCAGCGAGTTCCGGTATCTCGGCGGCACATATGCGGGGTCATTGCAAGGTACCTACCTGCATAACGATCGCGAGGCCGACCGCAATCGCTGGTATTACGGGTGGCAGCACTACCAGGCATTGGGCCACGGGCTGAATGCAAGCTTCGATATCCGGCGTGTTTCAGACGACGACTATTTCCGCGACTTCTCATCGCTGGGTTTGAACGAGGCCACCAACACGTGGTTGCCCAGTACGGCCAGTCTCTCCTGGTGGAATTCGCCCTATATCGGCGGAAGCCTTTCGGTGCAAAAGTACCAGACGCTTCAGGATCGCACGACCAATTACCTAGTGCCCCAGTATGACAAGCTGCCCGAGCTCCACGTAAGGGCCGCTCGCTACGATTGGGGCGGCTTCGACGTCGTGTCCGAGAACTACGCGACCCGATTTGTGATGCCGTTCTATTCCGGCTCGCTGTCGGAATTCGACTACTACCGCGACCACCGTATTGCACCCAACGGCAAGCGTTTCACGTCTTATACGACGGTGGCGTACCCGGTCGTGCGGGCGGGCTGGTATGTGACGCCGAAGGCCGGTATCCACCTTAGCCAGTACAACGTGGATTGGTTTCCAGACGAACTTACCCAGTATGCCGGTCGGAACAGTTCCCAGTCGCGAGCGCTGCCCATCATGTCTCTCGATTCCGGCATGACATTCGAGCGCGAAGCGTCATTGTTCGGCAATGCAGCCATCCAGACGCTGGAGCCTCGTCTCTATTATTTGTATGTGCCGTATCGCGACCAGTCGGAACTCCCTGTGTTCGACACGGCCTACTCCGATTTCAGTTTCAGTCAGGCCTTCAGCGAGAATATTTTCAGCGGCGGATGGGATCGCATTGCCGACGCCAATCAGTTGACAGTGGGGTTGACCACGCGCTGGCTTGATGCGGATTCGGGCTTCGAGCGCCTATCGTTATCGATTGCGCAACGTCTTTATTTCCGGGACCAGGAAGTCACGCTTTATCCTGGAGACCAGCCCCGCACGCGAACGAAGTCGGATTATCTGGTGGGGGCCAACGCAGCGTTGACCGACAAGTTCAGTGTGCGCTTCGATGCCCAGTTCAACCCCGAGTCGCGCGACCGGAATCGCATGACGACCGGTATTCGCTGGGAGCCGAAGCGCCTGGCAAGTCTTTCGGCGTGGTATCGCTACCAGCGCGACCCGCGCCAGGTCTACGACCCCACGCTGCAACTCTATGAGGAAGACGACAATGGTCGTGAGTTGGCGACCGTGGCGGGCCAGTGGCCCCTGAGCAAGCATTGGTATGCGCTGGGGCGGTATGATTATTCCATCAAGGAAAGCCGTAGTACGCAATCCATTTTGGGGCTGGAATACAAGGGTGACTGCTGCTGGTCTGCGCGAGTGGTGCTGCAGCGGTATGCCGTGGCTCGTCACGAAGCCAATACGGCCGTGTTCTTCCAGCTTGAACTGGCAGGCCTGGGCGGTATCGGTTCCGACCCGATGAGCGTGATCAGTGAAAGGATCACCGGATATCAATCCATCAATCCTCCCATACCAGAAAAAACCGTCTTCGAGAGGTATCAATGATGCGCAGTGAGCACGCCCGCCGCCGGTTGGCCACCCTGCTGATTTTCCTGCTGGGCGCGAGCGCCACGTCGGCCAGTCTTGCTGCGCAGGCTCCTGCCGCTGCAGCCCAGGGCGCCAAGGGTTCGTCGTCCTCGCAACAGTTCGTGGATGGCATTGCCGCGGTCGTGAACAAGCAGGTCATCACGCTCAAACAATTGAATACCGAAGTCGATGAAGCTTCGCGGAACCTGAAGGCGCAAGGAATCCCCATCCCGGATCAGACCACGCTTCAGCGCCAGGTCTTGCAGCGGATGATTATTCGCGAGCTTCAAAAGCAGGAAGCGGATCGCCTAGGGATCAAGGTTTCGCAGGGGCAGCTTGATCGCGCCGTTCAGACTGTCCTCGATCGCAACCGCATCACACTTCCTCAGCTTCAGGCCGAGATCAAGAAAACGGGCATGACCTGGGAACGCTATCTGGACGGCCTGCGGGAAGAGGTCCGCTTCGATATTCTCCGACAACGTCAAGTTGATTCCACGATTAATATCAGCGATGCCGAGGTGGACGCATTCTTGCGCACACAGGGATCGCGCCTACCGGCAGCTCCTCAGCAGGGCGGTCAGGCCCCGGCGCCTGCGCCGGCTCCGGCCGTCCAGGCTGAGCCGCGCGTGCTGGGGCTCGCCCAAATCCTCGTGGCCGTGCCTGAATCCGCACCGAGCAGCACCGTCAATGAGTTGCACGAGCGGGCCAAACAGCTGCTGGCAAAGGTCAAGGCAGGGGCTGACTTCGCGGGTCTCGCGGCATCTTCATCCGATGGCCCACAGGCGCTGGAAGGGGGCGTCCTGGGTGTGCGTCCCATCGAAGGGTGGCCGGACCTGTTCATTCAGGCTGTCCGTGGACTGAAAGTGGGACAGGTTTCTGACATCATCCGCAGTGGGCAAGGGTTCCATATCCTCAAAGTGCTTACCTGGGGCGAGCCTCAACAGGCGGCCCGTCCGGCTCAGCCAGATCTCTCCGCTGCGCCCTCCAAGCAGGCAGCGCCAGATGGCGGGCCGATGATCGTCACCCAGACGCATGCGCGCCATATTCTCGTACGTACCAACCAGGTGACGTCGGATGAACAAGCGCAGCAGCGGCTGCAGCAAGTAAGGCAGCGCATTGTGGCCGGGGAGTCCTTCGAGGACCTGGCCCGCAGTCATTCTGATGACGTGACGGCTCCTCAGGGCGGGGACCTGGGATGGCTGTCTCCGGGTGAAACCGTGCCCGCTTTCGAGCAGGTGATGAACAGTCTGCAGCCCGGGCAACTGAGCGAGCCTATCAAGTCTCCTTTCGGCTGGCACTTGATTGAAGTCCTGGAGCGTCGCAACCAGGACATGGGCAAGGAATACCAACGCATGCAGGCACGCCAGATCCTCTTCCAACGTCGCATCGAACCGGCAGTGGACCAATGGATCAACGGGCTGTACGGCCAGGCCTACATCGAGAATCGCCTGGAACCTTCGGCGAATCGCAGTTCGGGTCGGCGGTAAAGATGGCGCATCAGGCTCGCAAACGGTTTGGGCAGCATTTCCTGGTCGATGAGGGCGTCATTGACCAGATCGTCCGCGCGATCAATCCTTCACGCGGGGACACCATGGTCGAAATCGGGCCCGGGCTGTCGGCCTTGACGGCGCCCTTGCTCGAGACGCTCGACCAACTTACCGTGGTGGAACTCGACCGTGATCTCGCTCGCGCATTGCGGCAGACCTGGCCTCCGGAGCGCCTTCAGATCGTCGAGGCCGACGTCCTGACGGTGGATTTCGGAACCATGGGCAAAGGCCTGCGTGTCGTGGGTAATCTGCCCTACAACATTTCCAGCCCCTTGTTGTTCCATCTCGCCGACTTCGCCGACGGCGTGACAGACCAGCACTTCATGCTGCAGAGAGAAGTCGTGGACCGCATGGTAGCGTCACCGGGTACGGGCGACTATGGTCGCCTGTCGGTCATGCTGCAGGCGCGTTACGCCATGGAAAAGCTATTCGATGTGGATCCTGACGCGTTCGATCCGCCTCCCCGCGTCGTGTCGTCTGTGGTTCGGATGGTTCCGCTTGCAGAGGACAGGCAGCGTCCTGTCAGCGACGCGGCATTCAGCGCATTGGTGACACGCGCGTTCGCGCAACGCCGCAAGATGCTGCGTCGGACGCTTGCCGATTGGGCCCCTGACATCGATTGGGATGCAGTGGGCGTTGCCCCCACCGACCGGGCTGAAACGGTGAGCCCGTCACAGTTCATGGCCATGTCCGATCAGCTCGTGGCTGCCGGCCGGCTCAGCTGAAGAACCAGTAACACACGCCAATCGAAGCCAGTACACCGGCCAAGTCCGCGAGCAGGGCGCAGCCAATCGTGTGCCGGACGCGTTGGATTCCAACAGCACCGAAATACACGGCAACCACATAGAAGGTGGTTTCTGTACTGCCCTGCATGGTGGCCGCCAACAAGGCGGGGAAGCTGTCCACACCAAAATGCTGCATCGTTTCGATCAACATGGCGCGTGCGGCGCTTCCTGAAAATGGCTTGACCATCGCTGTCGGCAATGCGTCGACAAAGCGGGCGTCCAGCCCGCTCCAAATGGTAACCGCGCGGATACCATCCAGAAGCAGATCGAGCACGCCCGAGGCGCGCAACACACCGACCGCACATAGCATCGCCACAAGGTAGGGCAGCAGGTTCTTCGCGACATCAAAGCCTTCTTTGGCGCCCTCGACGAAGGACTCATAGACCGGGACCTTTTTGATCGCGCCGCACACCAGGAACAGGACAATCAGACCGATCAANACCAGATTGCCCAANAGCGTCGANGTGGCATTGATAGCTGCGGCGCCCATGCCGGCCANTAGGGCCATCAGTCCTCCAATGACCAGGGCGGTGCCGCCCAGCCAGAGCAACACCACGGGGTCATGGAGTCGCAACCGTTGCATGAAGGCGACTGACAACAGCGCGGTCAATGTCGATGCACTGGTCGCCAGCAGGATCGGTAAGAACACGAGAGCTGGTTCCGCCGCACCTTGTTGCGCGCGATACATGAAGATGGTGACCGGCAAGAGGGTGAGTGATGACGCGTTCAACACCAGGAACAGGATCTGCGCGTTCGTGGCGGTCCGCGGCTCGGGGTTGAGGCTCTGAAGCGCGTTCATCGCGCGCAGGCCAATGGGTGTGGCCGCATTGTCGAGCCCCAGTCCATTGGCCGCGAAATTCATGGTAATCAAGCCCAGGGCGGGATGGCCCCGAGGCACGCCCGGCATCAGGCGGTGAAACAGCGGACCCAGTAAGCGGGCGAGCCCTTCCACCAAACCAGCAGATTCCGCGATACGCAGAAAACCCATCCACAGGGTCAGGGTGCCAAACAGCAGCACCATGATTTCCACCGAAAGGCCGGCCATTTCGAACAAGGCGGCGACGAGCCGCGAGAAAACGTCGGGATCGTGCAACACCAGCCACTGGAACAGGGCGGCGAAGAAGGACACGACGAAGAAGGCGAGCCAGAGCGTGTTGAGCATAAGCCATAATAATGTCACAAGTTAATGTCTCAAGCTGGTTTCAAGAAGAGGGTCGCAATGGACTGGAGCGTATGGCGTCGTCGATGGTTGACGGAGCCTCTGTATCGGCGGGTCCGCAACAGTGTCACGCCGTTCAGTTTGTTCCAGCATCGCGTGCTGGACGCGGGCGATCCCTGGTGGGATGCGCACCTGTTGTCCGGCCGCCCGGATTGGAACGCACTGACCTATGTCCGGCCGGTGGCCTTCACACAACGGGAGCAGGAATTCCTCTCCGGACCGGTTGCGGAGTTGTGTCGAAGGATCGAGCAAGACGATGGTGAGGGACTTCCTCCCGACGAGTTCTGGCGCTTTCTGACGGAGAACCGGTTCGAAGGGATGGCGGTCCAGGCGGAGCATGGTGGCTGGGGCTTGAGTCCATGGGCCATGTCCGAGATGATCCATCGCGTCGCACTGCGTTCCATTTCCACTGCGTACTTGCTGGCCGCCCGCTTTGTATTTGGTCCCGCCGGTCTGTTGCGGACTGCTGCCTCGGAGGAACAAATCTGCGAATGGCTCCCGCGCATGGGCGCCGGCAAGGCCTGCGGCGCGATCGCGTCGTTTGCGGTCGAGAACGACATCGTGCCCATCCAGGCGACCGGCGTGGTCTTGCAAGATGGGGACAAGCCGCCGGTGCTTCGCTTGAATTGGGCCGGGGC
>Ga0065721_10002261_pt1 | contig 15560 bp, 10 predicted proteins | sample Mesricmetagenome_FD_59108 | JGI IMG/M metagenome (GOLD analysis project Ga0065721, IMG submission 59108) | Mesophilic microbial community from rice straw/compost enrichment Sample: eDNA_1 v2 (version 2) | ecosystem: Engineered > Solid waste > Grass > Composting > Bioreactor | place: USA: Davis... | reverse complement strand
AACCGACACGACGGGTACCGACACTGACGATAACAACGTGAGCTTCGTCCTGCAGACGCTCGCTCTCTGTGCCTTTGACGAGCCACTGTTTCAGATGGAACAGCGGTATGGCCTGATCACGGATGGCNATGCATTCCTGACCGTCCACCACNTGGCTNTTGCGCAGATCCATATGGAAAATTTCGTTCACGTTGGCCAGCGGCAGAGCGAATGTCTGCTGGCCGAGCATGATCATCAGGGTCGGCATGATNGCGAGNGTCAGNGGCACTTTGATAACCAGGCGAGTGCCCTTGCCAATGGCCGACTGGATTTCAACACTGCCGTTGAGCTGGGAAATCTTGGTCTTTACCACATCCATGCCGACACCACGGCCGGACACATCGGAAATTTCTTTCTTGGTAGAGAAGCCCGGTGCAAAGATCAGGTTGAACGCTTCGGTGTCCGACAGGCGATTGGCGGTATCTTCGTCAAACATGCCTCGCTCGACCGCGATGCGACGCAGTTTCACGGGGTCCATACCGGCACCATCGTCGGTGATGGACAGGAGAATATGATCGCCCTCCTGCTCGGCGGACAATATGATCTGCCCTACCCGCGGTTTGCCATTGGCTTCGCGCACATCCGGCAGTTCAATACCGTGATCGACAGAGTTACGCACCAGGTGCACCAGCGGATCGGCCAGCGCTTCTACCAGGTTTTTATCCAGATCCGTGTCTTCACCGACCAGATCCAGATTGATTTCTTTTTTCAGGTTGCGCGCCAGATCGCGCACCACACGCGGAAAACGACCAAACACTTTTTTGATCGGCTGCATGCGGGTTTTCATTACCGACATCTGCAAATCCGCAGTGACTACATCGAGGTTGGCCACAGCTTTTGCGAGGGCTTCATCCTGAGAGCCTGCACCGAGACGCACCAGACGGTTACGTACCAGCACCAGTTCCCCCACCATGTTCATGATGTCATCCAGACGCTGGGTGTCCACGCGTACAGTGGTTTCCACAGCCGGCGCAACGTTGCTGGATTCTTTTTCAGCCGTTGCTACCGGCTTGAGCACTTTGGCAGGTTCACTTTTTTGCGGAGCCGGGGCTGAGGCAGGTTTGCTGGCCGGAACCGCTGCAGCCGGGGCGACAATCGGCTCTGCAGGTTTAGCAGAAGGTGCTTTGCCCTTGCCGTGCAGTTGATCCAGCAGCGCTTCAAATTCGTCTTCGGTAATCAGGTCGGAACTACCCGCTGCGTTATCCGTTTTGGGCGCAGAGTTCTCCGCACCGGCAGGCGCTGTCTTGGCGCTGGCTGGACCCTTGCCTTTACCGTGCAGCTGATCCAGCAGTGCTTCGAATTCGTCGTCAGTGATATCGTCGCTGGCTGACGCATTAGCGGGGGTTGCCACAGGCTGGCTTCCGCCGGCCGGGCCTTTGCCTTTGCCGTGCAGTTGATCCAGCAGCGCTTCAAATTCGTCGTCGGTAATATCGTCAGATGCTGCTGCAGCCGGTGCCGGCGTGGCCGACGGATTATCGTCAGCGATGGCATTCAGCAGTTCTTCAAATTCCTGATCAGTAATATCGCCGTGCGTGACTTCTTCCGGCTGTGCTGTTTCGGGCTGTGCGACTTCGGCCGGGACATTGTCCGCTTCCGCGAGATCAGCGCAGGACACCAGACGTTCAAGTGCAGCGATCAAAGCCGGATCTACCGGCGGCAGTTCTTCACGCTGGGAAACCAGCTCGAACTGCTGGTTGACGGCATCCAGCGCCTGCAGCACCACGTCCATCAATTCGGGCGTGACAGTGCGTTTACCATTGCGCAGGATGTCGAACAGATTTTCGGTCACGTGGCAGCAATCAACCATGGGGGTCAATTGCAAAAAGCCCGCACCGCCTTTGACGGTATGGAATCCGCGAAAGATCGCGTTCAATAAATTGTTATCGTCCGGACGTTGTTCCAAGTCGACCAATTGTTGCGAGAGGCGCTCCAAAATCTCGCCGGCTTCCACCAGGAAGTCCTGAAGAATGTCCTCGTCGTCACCAAAACTCATTCATCAACCCTCTGCAACTTGAGTTGCACGACTCAAGTTAAAAACCCAGACTCGACAATAAGTCATCAACTTCATCTTGCCCGGAAACGACATCCGCACGAACGGCGGCATTAATCTGCGGCCCTTCTGCTTCAGTTTTCCGTTTACGCAGCAAGGCTTCCTGTGTGGTCATATCGGCATCGGAAGCCAAACCTGTAATTTCTTCTACCTGTCCGGCGATACGCACCAGACTGACAAGGTCCTGTTCCACATCACTGATCAGACCGATCACGCGCTTCAGCACCTGTCCGGTGAGATCCTGGAAGCCCTGTTCGAGGATAATTTCCTGTAAATTCCGCCCCAGCTGCTCGGTGCCAACAGCCATCTGGGCCAGGAATTCGTCCATTCGCCCGTAGAGCGTGCGGAATTCTGCCGGGGTCATCTCGCGGCGCTTCAGGCGCGCCCACTGGTCGCGCAGCGCGCTGGCTTCCTGACCGAGATTCATGGCGATGGGGGCTGCTTCTTCCACCATATCCATGGTTTTCTCGGCCGCTTTCTGGGTCAGCTCGATAACGTAATTTAAACGGTTGGATGCATCACGGATTTCCGAAGATTCTATCTTCGGTGGTTCTTTGCTCAGGTCGGCATCAACATGGAAGTTAACAATCGCGTTATGCAGGGCGCGTGTCAGATGGCCGACAGATTGAAAGATATGTCGATCCCGGGCCTCCAGCATGGCGTGAATTAATTGCGAAGCATCTTCAAAGCGATTCTCCTGCAATTTTTCGGTTAATAATTTCGCGCACTCTTTCAACTCGGAAATAAATTCTTCATTTTGGTGCAGCTGAATTTCGGAAGCCATCACAACGCCTTTTTGTTTACCCGCATTGTCTACCCAATCCTGTTGCGTTGTGTCAATTAACCGACACGCTCGAAGATCTTTTCAATTTTCTCTTTCAATGCCTGGGCGGTGAAGGGTTTCACCACATAGCCATTAACCCCTGCCTGGGCCGCTTCGATGATCTGATCGCGCTTGGCTTCAGCAGTCACCATCAATACCGGCAAGGAAGACAGTTTTTCGTCGGCACGCACGGCGCGCAGCAGGTCGATGCCGCTCATACCGGGCATGTTCCAGTCAGTCACCAGAAAATCGTAATCGCCGCTGCGCAGCATCGGCAGCGCGGTAACCCCGTCATCAGCTTCATGGGTGTTGGAAAACCCCAGATCTCTGAGCAGATTTTTGATAATCCGTCGCATGGTCGAAAAATCATCGACAATCAGGATTTTCATGTTCTTATCCAATGCAACCTCCGTCTACCCATGGCGGGAATTTCATTTACTTGTAGTCTAGTCGCTGTTAGTCCAGTAGCCAGTTTTTCACAGGTTTTCTGTCAGCCGGTCTGATCTCTGCAGCGGGTCCGTTATGCGGCGCGCCAAAGTACCGGCAAAATATCCAGGGGTCAATCGCTGCTGCGCCACTCAGCGAGGCGGGCGCGCAGCCGCAATGCGGCCTGGCTGTGGATCTGGCTGACCCGGGATTCACTTACACCCAGCACCTGCCCTATCTCTTTCAGGTTCAGTTCTTCGTCGTAATAAAGTGCAAGGACCAGACGTTCGCGTTCAGGTAATTGTGTTATCGCCTGCGCAAGCGATCGCTTTAGGGCATCCCGTTGAATTCCTTCGAGAGGACTGGCGAAGGCGCTGCTGGATTCACTTGCATCAATATTGCTGTCTTCTTCGCCAAAGGTTTCTTCATAGCTGAACAGCCGGCTGCAACTGGAGTCCTGCAGCATGGCGAAATATTCCTCAACCGGGATGCCCAGCTCTTCCGCTACTTCGCTGTCACGCGCGTCGCGACCGGTACGCGCTTCTACGGTACGGATGGCCTGAGCGATCAGACGGGAGTTGCGGTGGACCGAGCGAGGCGCCCAGTCACCACGGCGCATCTCATCGACGATAGCGCCGCGGATACGGATACCGGCGTAGGTTTCAAAACTGGCTCCGCGCGATGCGTCATATTTCTGCGCAGCTTCCAGCAGGCCGATCATGCCGGCCTGGATCAGATCATCCACCTGCACACAGGCAGGCATGCGCACCATCATGTGGTAAGCGATGCGCTTGACCAGCGGCGCGTAATCTTCAATGCAGATCTGACTCGCGGGTTGCTTCGTTGTGTCGTACATGGCTAGTCCATCAACTGCGCCCATACAGGTTACCTTCGATCACCACATGCCGGAGGTCGCGCTGCGCGAGTTGGCAGCAAGCAACAGACGTTCAACAAAAAATTCCAGCCGTCCGGTAGGAGCACTGGGCAAGGGCCATTGGTCTACCACTTTGGCCAGGTTACGAATAGCGACTGAGGCTTTGCTGCTGGGAGCAAACTCCAGCAGCGCTTTCTGCTTCTGTACCGCCTTGCGCACGTTTTCATCAAAGGGAATGTGCCCCAGGTATTGCAGGGTCACGTCCAGAAACTTCTCACACGCGTTGTTCAGTTTAGTAAACATATGGCGACCTTCCTGGGGCGTGCGCGTCATATTTGCCACGACCCGGAAGCGCTGCATGTCGTACTCTTTATTCAGCAGCTTGATCAGCGCGTAAGCATCGGTAATAGATGAAGGCTCATCACACACCACAATCAGCACTTCGTTGGCTGCCCGGACAAAACTGACCACGGTATCGGAGATGCCCGCCGCAGTATCGATCACCAGGACATCTACCTGATCACTTAATTCATTGAAGGCATTGATCAGCCCGGCGTGCTCTGACGGGCTGAGGGCGGCCATATGCTGTACGCCGGACGATGCCGGGACAATCTTGAGCCCCTGGGGGCCATTCACCAGCACATCGCGCAGGCTGTGGGTGCCGGCCAGCACATCGGCCAGGGTATGAGTGGCTTTAAGGCCAAGCAGGACGTCGATGTTGGCCAGACCGAGGTCCGCATCCAGCAGGACCACCCGCCGGCGCAGTTCAGCCAGAGCAATGCTGAGGTTGACTGAGATATTGCTCTTGCCTACCCCGCCCTTGCCGCCGGAAACTGCAATGACTTGTACAGGACGCATTTGACTCATGAGTCGGGAAACTCCGGGGTTCTGCTGTTGTGGTTAATCTTTGTACTGTCAGTCATGCTGTTGGGCGCTCTGTGCTGCTCCGGGTGCTCGCAGTGAACAACAGTATAGTTATTTCTATCCAGCCTGGCGCATAAATTACCAATATTCACACTAAAAGCTGGCTTTATGGGTGAATCGCTCGTTCACTGGTCTGTTGACGCAGCATGGCTGCCGCTTTTGACACCAGCTGATGGCCCCGGGCGACCTGGATATCCCGGGGAATATCCTGGCCATCGGTAGTATAGGCCACGGGTAAACGGTTCTGCATGACGACACCCAGGGCCTCGCCCATGCTCGCGGTTTCGTCCAGCTTGGTCAGTACACAGCCTTTAAGGCCCACCGATCCATAGGCATGGATGGAGGCTTTCAGCATCTGCTGCTGGCTGTTGGTAGAGAGCACCAGATAGCTTTTAATCTGCGGCTGATCAGCCAGCGCCTTCAATTGCGCTTTGAGATGGGGATCGCCATGGCGGAAACCCGCCGTATCAATCAATACCAGTGAATAACGACGCAGGCTGTGCAGGACCTGTTCAAGAGTGTTGTTTTCGTCCACGACCTTCACCGGCACCCGCAGGATGCGNCCAAAGGAACGCAGTTGGTCGTGGGCNGCAATCCGGTAGGTATCCGTCGTCACCAGCGCCACNTGNTCGGCACCATGCTGCAGGACGTAGCGCGCTGCCAGCTTGCCGATGGTNGTGGTCTTACCGACACCGGTCGGGCCGACAAAGGCAAAGACACCGCCCTGATCAACAANATCTTTTCCGATAACCGGCATCTGGTGCGCCAGGTTGGCCAGCGCATCAGACCAGGCGGACGCCAGCTTGCGTGTCGGCTTGCAGCTGTTGAGTACTTTGTTTACTACGTCATCCGGCAAGCCAATCCGCTCGAGGCGGCGACCAATGCTGGACAGGACGGGCGAACCCTGAGGTGCCGGCGTGCCGCCCATCATACGATCCAGCTGTTGTTCCAGCAGGAAGCGCATATCGGCCAGCTCGGCCTGCAGTTCGGACAATTGAATCTGTTCCTGCTGAACGACCGGCTCGGGCTGAACCGGGGATTCGCGCAGAGGCAGCTCACGGGCCGGAGCCTGACGGGGAGCGCTGACTGGCGCAGGTTCGTCGTCCATCAGTGAATAACGCTCGGCAGCGGTCATACGCGGGCGCACCGGTACAATGGATTCTGCAGACGGCGCAACCGGCGCATGACGGGGAATGGCGGCGTTGACCTTGGGCTGCCCGGCCAGCAGGAATTCTTTTGCGGACTCTTCCGCCTGACGGCTCGCCAGCATGCGTTGACGGGCACGCTCGATCTCATCCGCCAGTTCTTTGCCGGTCTTGCCGGACGCCGGGCCACGGGCGGTGCTGGTCAGGCTCTTGAACGCACCGAAGATATCTTCCGCCGGAGCCGCTACAGGTTCCGGGGGAGCGACACGGGTGGGCGCAGCGGCCTGTGGCGTAACTTGGGGAATGGGCTGAGGCGCGGGTTCGTTGGCCAGCGTCGTCAAAATTTCCACACCCTCGGGCGTGCGGTTACTGGAGAGAATGATGGCATCCGGCCCCAGCGCCTGGCGGACCAGCTCTAACGCACGACGCATATCTGCAGCAACGAAACGTTTGACTTGCATAATTCTTCTCCTCGCTCGCCTGATGAGCGGTTAACTACTTTCTGTCGGCGCCGACGGTGGCGTCGATAGTGATTTGCTTGTTGTCAGGTATCTCGGTGTAAGCCAGAACCCGCATATCCGGCACACTGTGGCGTACGAAGCGCGACAACATCATCCGCAGGGGAGCGGCTACCAGTAAAACCAGCGGTTTACCGGCTATCTCCTGCTTCTGCGCTGCCATGACCAGCGACTGCTGCAAGCGCTCGGCCAGTCCGGGCTCGATGAACGCACTGTCATCGGCGCCGGCTTTTTGTGCCTGTTGTACGGTACTCAGCAATAACTGTTCCAACGCAGGCTCAAGCGTAATAACCGGTATGTTTTGCTCGGCTCCCACGATGTTTTGCACGATTTGACGGGCCAGAGCCACCCGCGCCAGCGCGGTCAAAGCGGCGGGATCTTGACTCTTCCCACCACTGGCCGCCAAGGCTTCGGCGATGGAGCGGATGTCGCGGATCGGCACCCGTTCACGCAGGAGGTTCTGCAGCACTTTGAGCAATACATTCAGGTTGATGGTATTGGGCACCAGCTCTTCCACCAGCTTGGGCGAGGTTTTGGCCAGCATGTCCAGCAGCTTCTGGACGTCTTCATGACCGAGCAGCTCGTGGGTGTGCTGCTGCAGGATCTGATTAAGGTGAGTAGCCACCACGGTGCTGGCATCCACCACGGTATAGCCCAGGGTCTGGGCCTGCTCTTTCTGACCCGCATTGATCCACACTGCATCCAGACCGAATGCCGGATCTTTGGTGGTGATACCGTCAAGATTGCCGAAGACCTGCCCGGGGTTGATGGCCAGCTCGCGGTCGGGGTAGACCTCGGCTTCTGCCACGGCTACGCCCATCAGGCTGATGCGATAGCCGTTGGGCAACAGGTCCAGGTTGTCACGAATGTGAACCGTAGGAATCAGGAAGCCCATCTCCTGGGACAGCTTTTTGCGGACACCTTTGATCCGGCCGAGCAGCTCGCCGCCCTGGTTCTTGTCCACCATGGGGATCAGGCGATAGCCCACTTCCAGGCCGATAACGTCTACCGGCTGCACGTCATCCCAGCCCACCTCGGTAGGTTCAGCGCCGGCCGGTAATGAAGCAACCGGGCGCGCAGCCGCAGGTGCTCCGCCACCGGCGGCTGGTGCCATGGCGGCATCGCTGCCCGCCCGGGCGCCGGAGGGAATAAAAGTATTGTCTTCCACTGGCGTCGGCTGCTGGCGTTTCCAGTAAATGAAATAAGCCAGGCCACCGGCCAGCAGGCCCAGCCCCATAAACGCCAGGTGCGGCATGCCGGGGATGGAACCCATGAGGAACAGAATAGCGGCGGCAATCGCCAGAGCCTTGGGCGAGGCAAACATCTGGCCGGTAATCTGCGCGCCCATATCCTGGGCGGTGTTGACGCGGGTTACCAGGATTGCCGCAGCTACTGAGAGCAGCAACGAGGGAATCTGCGCGACCAGACCGTCGCCGATCGTCAATAGTACGTAAATCTCCATCGCCTGACTGAAGGCCAGCTCGTGCTGGATCATGCCGATGATCAGGCCGCCGATGATCGTAATCACCATGATCAGGATGCCGGCGATGGCGTCACCGCGCACGAATTTGCTCGCACCGTCCATCGCACCGTAGAAATCAGCCTCCGAGGCCACTTCTTTACGGCGGGTGCGCGCCTCGTCCTGATCAATCAGGCCGGCGTTAAGGTCCGCGTCGATAGCCATCTGCTTACCGGGCATGGCGTCCAGGGTAAACCGGGCACTCACCTCAGAAATCCGTCCGGCACCCTTGGTTACTACCACGAAGTTGATGATCATCAGAATCAGGAACACCACGATACCCACGGCGTAGTTCCCGCCGATCACTACCTCGCCGAAGGCCTGGATCACCTTCCCCGCCGCCCCGCTGCCTTCCTGCCCGTTCAGCAGAATAACGCGGGTAGAGGCCACGTTCAGCGACAGGCGCAACAGGGTGGCCACCAGCAGAATTGTCGGGAAGGCCGCGAAGTCCAAGGGCCGTAAGGCATAGATGGTGACCATCAGGACCACGATGGAGAGCGCGATATTGAAGGTAAAGAACGCGTCCAGCAGGAAGGCCGGCATCGGCAGGATGATCATTGCCAGCAGCATCAGCAGCAGAACGGGAACCCCCAGACTGCCACGCCCCAGGCCACGTAATTGACCCAAAGCCGCCTTTGGATCGGTTATGCGCAACTGACTGAGAGAAGGAAATGCCATATGTACGGATTCTTGACGGTTATAAGCGTTTGGTGGCTTTATCGCAAAAAGCGTACCGATATTAAGAATGCCGCTGAAAGTCTGATATCGGGACCAGCGGCAGCCAGTCCCTCCCCTTGTCGCCCCCGGTTCTCTCCACTGCTTTCAGCCCGGGTTCAGCTTCAGCCGGTAGGCTTCAAGGATGCGGATTGTTACCTGTTGCAGGTTCGCGAAAAAATTTACGAAGGCCGGCGGAGAAAAATGCAAATTGTCCTTGCGGTATGAACAGAAAGCGTAATAAATTTCAACTCATCACCACCCGAGCAAATTCGCTGTCGCGGTTTGTTCGACCTTTTCTCTTACTTAAAAAAATAAAAATTTTTTTAACAAACATTGGCTCAGTTTTTGATACCAAAACATGATGAGCACTCGTGTTGATCGTTCAGCAACTTTTCTTATATTTATAACGTGACAGGACTTTTTACGACTATGCTTAAAACCAGAGCTTTGAGTTGTTGTCTCAAAAGCTGCGATTGCCATCCGCTGGAGGGATCTACTCTGAGCAGTTGCGAACCCTATCGCTAACCAGAGGTAAGTTATGAGCCTTTTCAATCATTACCGCGAGCGTTATGACAGCACCCAGCAGGAAGAAATGTCGATCAAGGAATATCTGGAGCTCTGCAAATCTGATCCCAGTGTCTATGCCAGTGCCGCCGAACGCATGTTGATGGCGATCGGTGAGCCGGAGATGGTAGATACCTCGCAAGACCCTCGCCTGAGCCGCATCTTCTCCAACAAAATTATCAAGCGATACAAGGCCTTCAGCGAGTTTTACGGAATGGAGGAATGCATACAGCAGATAGTGTCTTTCTTCCGCCACGCGGCCCAGGGGTTGGAAGAGAAGAAGCAGATACTTTATCTGCTGGGGCCAGTAGGCGGAGGCAAGTCTTCGCTGGCAGAAATGCTCAAAACGCTGATGGAGAAGATGCCCATCTACTGCATTAAAGGCTCACCGGTTTTTGAATCACCCCTGGGTTTGTTCAGCCCTGAAGAAGACGGGCATATTCTTGAAGAAGATTACGGCATTCCACGCCGTTATATTAAAACCATTATGTCACCCTGGGCTGCCAAACGCCTCCAGGAATTTCACGGCGATATTACCCAGTTCCGCGTAGTCAAAGTTTACCCCTCCACGCTTAATCAGATCGCCATCACCAAGACCGAACCGGGCGATGAAAACAACCAGGATATTTCATCACTGGTGGGCAAGATCGACATCCGAAAGCTGGAAGAATTTCCTCAGAATGACCCCGACGCCTACAGCTTCTCCGGCGGCCTGTGCCGCGCCAATCAGGGGCTGATGGAATTTGTCGAGATGTTTAAAGCACCCATCAAAGTGCTCCACCCACTGCTGACGGCGACACAGGAAGGTAACTTCAACGGCACCGAAGGCCTCGGCGCGATCCCGTTTGATGGCATCATCCTGGCGCACTCCAACGAATCTGAATGGCAGAACTTCCGCAACAACAAGAACAACGAAGCCTTTATTGACCGGGTTTATATCGTGAAGGTGCCTTATTGCCTGCGCGTTACGGAAGAGATGCAGATTTACGAGAAACTGCTGCAGAACAGTTCACTGTCAAAAGCCCCCTGCGCCCCGGATACCCTGCGGATGCTGGCGCAGTTCTCGGTGCTGTCGCGCCTGAAGGAACCGGAAAATTCCAACATCTATTCCAAGATGCGCGTCTATGACGGTGAAAACCTTAAAGACACAGATCCGAAGGCGAAGTCGCTGCAGGAGTACAAAGATGCTGCCGGCGTGGATGAAGGCATGAACGGACTGTCCACCCGCTTCGCTTTCAAGATTCTGTCGCGGGTGTTCAACTTTGATCCCACCGAAATTGCCGCCAACCCCGTGCATCTGATGTACGTGCTGGAACAGCAGATTGAACAGGAGCAATTCCCCAAAGAGGTGCAGGAAAAATACCTCAATGTGCTTAAAGAGTACATTGCACCTAAATATGTGGACTTTATTGGCAAAGAAATTCAAACCGCCTACCTGGAATCCTACGCCGAGTATGGTCAGAATATTTTCGATCGCTATGTAACCTATGCTGACTTCTGGATTCAGGATCAGGAATACCGGGACCATGAAACCGGGGAAATTCTCAACCGGGCCGCATTGAATGAAGAACTGGAGAAGATTGAGAAGCCCGCCGGCATCAGCAACCCGAAAGATTTCCGCAACGAGATCGTAAACTTCGTGTTACGTGCCAAAGCGAACAACGCCGGCAAAAATCCGGACTGGCGCAGCTATGAGAAACTGCGTACGGTGATCGAGAAGAAAATGTTCTCCAATACCGAGGATCTGTTGCCGGTTATCTCCTTCAACGCCAAAGCATCCGCTCAGGACAAAAAGAAACACGAAGATTTTGTCGAGCGGATGATCGAGCGCGGCTACACCGAGAAACAGGTCCGCCTGTTGTCCGAGTGGTATCTGCGGGTAAGAAAATCACAATAGGAGGCAGCGACAGGATTCAACCACGGTTAACTTTGATCCAGGATCGACCTGCTGGCAGATGGGATGCGCTGTACATCTGCCAACCGATTTGCGACAGCCTGACAGGTAAGCTATGAGTTACATTATTGATCGTCGCTTGAACACCAAGAACAAAAGTGCCGTAAATCGCCAACGCTTTTTGCGGCGCTATCGCGCTCAGATTCACAAAGCCGTCTCCGATGCCGTTGGTGAAAGATCTATTAAAGATATGGATCGCGGCGGCAAGATCAGTATTCCCACCAAAGATATCGGCGAGCCGGTGATCTACCACGGCAGCGGCGGCCGCAGCACCCGCGTTCTTCCCGGCAACAAACATTTTTCTGAAGGCGATCTAATTCCCCGGCCTGAAGGTGGCGGCGGTGAAGGCGGCAGCAAGGCCAGCAACACCGGTGAAGGTGAAGACGATTTTTCGTTCACTATCTCCCAGGAAGAATTTCTCAACTTCATGTTCGAGGGCCTGGAGCTGCCTAACCTGGTTAAGCGTCAGCTTACTGGCGTGGAAGAATTCAAGCAGGTGCGTGCGGGGATTGCTAACGAAGGTACGCCCGGCAAGATCAATATTGTACGTTCGTTACGGTCGGCTAATATGCGCCGCATCGCCCTGACCGGTAAAAAGCGCAAACGGCTCGCGGAACTGGAGGCGACGCTGGAAGCGCTTTCGCCCGGCGAACGCACTGGCCCCGGTTACGATGCGCTGCTGGATGAAATTGCCAAGCTGCGCAAAGCTATAGCCGCTACTCCCTGGCTCGATACCTTTGACCTCAAGTACAACCTGCACATCAAACAGCCTATCCCGCGCTCCAAGGCAGTGATGTTCTGCATCATGGATGTCTCCGGCTCCATGGATCAGGCCACCAAGGATATCGCCAAGCGCTTTTTTATCCTGCTGTATCTGTTTTTACAGCGCAATTATGAAAAAACCGAAGTGGTTTTTATCCGTCACCACACCATTGCCAAAGAAGTGGATGAAGATGAATTTTTTCACTCCCGCGAAACTGGCGGTACAGTTGTCTCCAGTTCCCTGCGTCTGATGCACGAGATCATCACAGATCGTTACTCGCCATCGGAATGGAATATCTATGGTGCCCAGGCCTCTGACGGCGACAACTGGGATGATGACTCAGGCAACTGTAAAGAATTAATGCTCAACAATGTGCTGCCCAACTGTCAGCACTATTCGTATATTGAGATTACCCCGCGCAGCCATCAATCGCTCTGGCATACCTACGAGGAGGTGCAGGCCACCTGCCCTGATCGGTTTGCCATGCAACACATTGTCACCGCCGCTGATATTTATCCGGTGTTCCGTGAACTCTTCCATAAGAGGGTCGCATGACTCAGCCGCTGTTTACTACTTCGGAATGGAACTTTGATCTGATCCGCGATTGTGACCGAGCAATCGGTGAGCTGGCCCGTGAATTCCGGCTCGATACCTATCCCAATCAGATTGAAGTCATCAGCTCAGAGCAGATGATGGATGCCTATGCCGCCGTGGGTATGCCGATCGGCTACCACCACTGGTCTTACGGTAAACAATTTTTAAGTACCGAGCATTCCTACAAGCGCGGCCAGATGGGGTTGGCCTATGAGATTGTAATTAACTCCAATCCCTGTATTGCCTATCTGATGGAAGAGAACACTATGGCCATGCAGGCATTGGTGATTGCTCACGCCTGTTATGGACATAATTCTTTTTTCAAAGGCAATTATTTATTTAAAACCTGGACGGATGCCGACTCCATCATCGACTATCTGGTGTTTGCCAAAAATTACATCAGTAAATGTGAGGAACGTTACGGCATTGATCAGGTGGAAGAAATTATCGACTCCTGCCACGCCTTGATGAACTACGGCGTTGACCGTTACAAACGCCCCTACCCCATCTCTGCCCAGGAAGAAGAACAGCGGCAGGCGGAACGGGAAGAATATCTGCAACGGCAGGTCAACGATCTATGGCGGACGATTCCCAAGTCGGAACACGCTGAGGGAGATGCGAAGACAGCGCAGCGGTTTCCATCGGAGCCCCAGGAAAATATTCTGTACTTCCTGGAAAAAAATTCGCCTCTGCTGGAATCCTGGCAACGGGAAATCATCCGCATCGTGCGCAAAATTGCCCAGTACTTTTATCCACAGCGCCAGACCCAGGTGATGAACGAAGGCTGGGCCTGCTTCTGGCACTACACCCTGCTGAATGAGCTTTATGCGCGCGGTCTGGTGACTGACGGTTTCATGCTGGAGTTTTTACAGTCGCACACCAGCGTGATCGCGCAGCTGCCTTACGATCACCCTTATTTCAGCGGCATCAATCCCTATACGCTCGGGTTTGCCATGATGATGGATATTCGTCGCATCTGCGAAAACCCTACTGCTGAAGATCGCGACTGGTTTCCGGATATTGCTGGAAAAGATTGGAACGAAACATTGCAGTTTGCCATGCGCAATTTCAAAGACGAGAGCTTCATCCTGCAGTTTCTCTCGCCCAAGGTGATGCGCGACCTGAAACTGTTCAGCATCATCGACGATGACAACGAGGACAATATAGAAGTTGCGGCCATCCACAACGAGGGCGGCTTCCGTAAACTGCGCGAAATGCTGGCCGGCCAATACAACCTGGGCAACCGGGAACCGAATATTCAGGTTTACAGCGTAAACATCCGCGGCGACCGCTCGTTAACCCTCCATCACACCATGCACGACCGCAAACCCCTGGCAGACTCCGTCCACGAAGTCCTTCGCCACCTGCACCGGCTATGGGGTTTTGATGTCCACCTCTACTCCGTCGACAACGGCGAAATCAAAGCCGAATACCACTGCCCCCCCAAACCCGAATAACGTGATCGCAGGTCGGGTTAATTGTAGGTCGGATTAGCGTAGCGTAATCCGACACCCTCACATCCCTGGATCTGTCGGATTACGCCTGCGGCTAATCCGACCTACATACCGACTAATGTAAAATTTTCCCTTCGCTGAATATTGAAGCAAGTAGGTCGGATTAGCATAGCGTAATCCGACACCCTCGCATCCCCGGATCTGTCGGATTACGCCTGCGGCTAATCCGACCTACATACCGACTAATGTAAAATTTTCCCTTCGCTGAATATTGAAGCAAGTAGGTCGGATTAGCGTAGCGTAATCCGACACCCTCGCATCCGTGGATCTGTCGGATTACGCCTGCGGCTAATCCGACCTACATACCGACTGATGTAAAATTTTCCCCTCGCTGAATATTGAAGCAAGTAGGTCGGATTAGCGTAGCGTAATCCGACACCCTCGCATCCCCGGATCTGTCGGATTACGCCTGCGGCTAATCCGACCTACGTAATTGTGCTGGGGTGATTAATCAAACTGCATGTCTTTGGGGACTGGGATGTTGCGGGGGTATGTGGGTTTTTCGCCTTTGCCGCGGCGGAAGTTGCGGAGCTGGAAGACGTAGGCCAGTACCTGGGCGACGGCCATGTAAAGGCCGGCGGGGATTTCCTGGTCGACGTCAGTGGTGTGGTAGATCGCACGGGCGAGCACCGGTGCTTCGATGATTTCGATCTTATGGGCTTTGGCGATTTCGCGGATTTTCAGCGCGACGTGATCTCCGCCCTTGGCCAGCATGATTGGCGTAGCCATTGTTTCTGGATCGTACCTCAAGGCAACGGCGTAGTGCGTCGGGTTGGTAATGATGACGTCCGCATCGGGAACATTGGCCATCATGCGTCGCTGGGCCATCTCCCGTTGCAGCTGGCGGATGCGGCCTTTAACTTCAGGTTTTCCTTCGGTGTCTTTCATCTCGTCTTTCAATTCCTGCCGCGACATCTTCAGTTTTTTGCTGTGCTCCCAGATCTGAAATGGCACATCAACAGCAGCAATCAGTACGGTGGATGCAGACAGGATAATGGCGGCATAGCCGCTGATCTTCAGCGAGTGAATGATCGCGTTGTTCATGGTCTCGTCGACCAGACGAAACATGGCCTGCTCATAGGCCAGCAGCAATAAAATGGTTGCACCGAGGATGACAATCACTTTACCCAATGCTT
>Ga0065721_10051255_pt1 | contig 15561 bp, 16 predicted proteins | sample Mesricmetagenome_FD_59108 | JGI IMG/M metagenome (GOLD analysis project Ga0065721, IMG submission 59108) | Mesophilic microbial community from rice straw/compost enrichment Sample: eDNA_1 v2 (version 2) | ecosystem: Engineered > Solid waste > Grass > Composting > Bioreactor | place: USA: Davis... | reverse complement strand
CAGCCTGGGCAGCGACATCCAGATGCAGAACGCCCTGATCGGCGGCGCGCAGGAGATGATGGTCGGCTCGACCGCCACGCTGGTCGGCATCGTCAAGGACTTCGGCGTGTTCGACCTGCCGTTCCTGTTCAACAACGAGCAGGAAGCCGACGCCGTGTTCGACGGCCCGTTCGGCCAGAAGCTCGCCGCCAAGCTGGATGAGAAGGGCCTCGTCGGCCTCGTCTACTGGGAGAACGGCTTCCGCAACCTGACCAACAGCAAGCGCCCGGTCACCAAGGTCGAGGACCTGAAGGGCATCAAGCTGCGCGTCATGCAGAACCCGGTCTACATCGACATGTTCAACGGCTTCGGCGCCAACGCCGTGCCGCTGTCCTTCTCCGAGCTGTTCACCGCCATGGAGACGGGCACCGTCGACGGCCAGGAGAACCCGGTCACGACCATCCAGTCCTCGAAGTTCTACGAGGTCCAGAAGTACCTGACCATTTCCAAGCACGTCTACAGCCCGTGGATCGTGCTGGCCAGCAAGCGCTGGTACGACGGCCTGTCGGCGGATGAGCGCAAGATCATCCAGGAGGCCGCCGTCGCTTCCCGTGATTTCGAGCGCAAGGACAGCCGCGAGGCCTCCAAGCAGTCCATCGCCTACCTGAAGGACAAGGGCATGCAGATCAACGAGCTGAGCGACGCCGAGCTGGGCCGCATGCGCGAACTGGTCAAGCCCGCCATGGACAAGTACGCCGCCGAGGGCGGTGCGGAACTGCTGAAGGAACTGCAGGCCGAGATCAGCAAGGTCCGGAAGTAAGCGAAGCCTTCAATCCCCTCTCCCCTCCGGGGAGAGGGTAAGGGTGAGGGGGCGCCCGAAGGGCGTCGAAGCACTGCAATGAGCGTGCGTTTCCGGCCTTACGGCCGCCCCCTCATCCTAACCTTCTCCCCGGAGGGGAGAAGGAATTAAGGCCTCACCCCACAGTCTTCAACACATCGGCGATCGTGCCGACGATGCGGTCGATGTCGGCCTTTTCCGCGATCAGCGGCGGGGACAGGGCGATGATGTCGCCGGTGGTGCGGATCAGGACACCCGCCTCGAAACACTTCACGAAGGTTTCATAAGCGCGCTTGGTCGGCTCGCCGGGGCGGGGTTGCAGCTCAATGGCGCCGATCAGGCCGATGTTACGCAAATCGATGACGTGCGGCGCGCCCTTCAGGCTGTGGATGGCCTCCTCCCAATAGGGCGTCAGGTCGGTGGCGCGCTGGAACAGCTGCTCCTCCCGGTAGACCTCCAGCGTGGCGAGGCCGGCGGCGCAGGCCAGGGGATGGGCGGAGTAGGTGTAGCCGTGGAACAGCTCGATGATGTGGTCCGGGCCGTTCATGAAGGCGTCGTGGACGTGCTTGCGCGCGAAGACCGCGCCCATCGGCACGGTGCCGTTGGTCAGCCCCTTCGCCGTCGTCACGAGGTCCGGCGTCACCCCGAAATGCTGGACCGCGAAGGGTGAGCCCAGGCGGCCGAAGCCGGTGATGACCTCGTCGAAGATCAGCAGGATGCCGTGGCGGTCGCAGATCTCCCGCAGGCGCTTCAGGTAGCCCTTGGGCGGCACCAGCACGCCGGTGGAACAGGCCACCGGCTCCACGATCACCGCGGCGATGGTGGAGGCGTCGTGCAGGGCGACGATCCGCTCCAGCTCGTCGGCGAGGTGGGCGCCCCACTCCGGTTCCCCGCGGGAGAAGACGTTGCGGGCGAGGTCGTGGGTGTGCGGCAGGTGGTCGACCCCGGTCAGCAGCGGGCCGAAGGTCTTGCGGTTGGACACGATGCCGCCGACTGAGATGCCGCCGAAACCGACGCCGTGGTAGCCGCGTTCCCGGCCGATCAGGCGCGTGCGCTGCCCCTCCCCGCGCGCCCGGTGATAGGCCAGCGCGATCTTCAGCGCCGTGTCCACCGATTCGGAGCCGGAGTTGGTGAAGAACACATGGTCGAAATCGCCGCCCATCAGCTGGGCAAGGTCGGTCGCAAGCTCGAACGCCAGTGGGTGGCCCATCTGGAAGGTCGGGGCGTAGTCGAGCGTCGCCGCCTGCTTCTGGATCGCCTCCACGATGCGGGGGCGGGCGTGGCCGGCGTTGCAGCACCACAGGCCGGCGGTGCCGTCCAGCACGCTCCGCCCGTCCGCGCTTTCGTAGTGCATGCCCTCCGCCCGCACCAGCAGCCGCGGGGCGGCCTTGAACTGGCGGTTGGCGGTGAAAGGCATCCAGAAGGCGGCGAGATTCGGCGCGTTGCTCATGGAATGGTTTCCCCGGATCGAGACTGTTGGTGTGCCCAGCGTCCTCCGATTGGCGATTGTGAACAAGACGCTTTCTGAAGGCCGGGCAACGCGTTGATTTTCCTGAAACGCACCCGCAAACTGTTCACGATGCTCAACACCCGAAACAGGGACGGCCGCGGGGAACGATCATGGATGTTGATGTGGGGATGCGGCTGCGCGCGGTGCGGCTTCGGCACGGCATGTCGCAGCGGGAGCTGGCGCGCCGCGCCGGGGTGACCAACGCCACCATTTCGCTGATCGAATCCGGCCGCCTGAACCCATCCGTGGGGGCGCTGAAGCGGGTGCTGGACGGCGTGCCCATGGGGCTGGCCGAGTTCTTCGCCATGACCGTCGGCGACGCCGACAAGGTGTTCTTCGGTGCGGACGAGCTGGTGGAGATCGGGCGCGGCGAGGTGTCGTACCGGCAGGTGGGGCGCGACCTGTCGGGCCGGTCCCTGCAAATCCTGTCGGAACGCTACACCCCCGGCGCCGACACCGGCCGCATCCCCCTGACCCACGACGGCGAGGAAGGCGGCGTCATCATCCGCGGCCGGCTGGAGGTGACGGTCGGCGACCAGATCCGCGTGCTTGGCCCCGGCGAGGCCTATTACTTCCAAAGCCGCGCGCCGCACCGATTCCGCAACGTCGGCACGGAACCCTGCGAGCTGATCAGCGCCTGCACCCCGCCCAGCTTCTGACGGAGCGCTTCCGAAGGAGCGGGGCGCGGCGCCCTCACCAGCCCAGGTAAATCCCGACGTCGCCGGGCATGCCGCCGGGATAGTCCAGAATCCGCGCGTGCATCCGGTAGCCGAGCGGACGCAGCCGCGCCTCGAAGGCGTCGTGCAATTCGCGGGCGAAGCCGGTCAGGGTGATGGGCCAATCCTCGTCCAGGTTGTTGATGGCCCGTCCGCCGTCGGTGCACCAATCGCTGGGGAAGCGCAGGACCAGGATGTCGTGCTCCCCCCGCTTGGCCGCTTCGGCGACCAGATGGTTGAAGCGCTCTTCCGCATGCGGATCCAGGTGGCGGTGCAGGAAGGCATCGTGCAGCACTTTCTGCTGCTCTTCGTGCTTGCGCTCCCGTTCCTGGGCTTGGCGCTGATTTTCCCGGATCTGCTCCTCCTCGATCTGGCGGAGGTTTTCCGGGTCGAGGAGAGAAGCGGCCATCGGCGTTCTCACATGACCGGGATGTTGAACAGGTCCAGGCTACGGCGCTGCGTCGCGTCCGGCGAGGCCGTCCGGTGCCGCAGCGACCGAAGGTCGCGGGGAAGTCAGTGCAGCGGGCCGCCCACCACCCAGCGTTCGACGATCTGCAACGCTTCGGGCTCGGCCAGTTCGGGGTGGTGCCAGCGCAGGACGACGGTCGCGGCCTCCAGCGCGTGCCGGTCCGGCCGGCCGCAATCGACGAGTTCGCGGTAGGCGCGCTCCACGATGGGACGGCAGCCGCACACGGCCGCCTCGCAGGCGGCGAAGCGGGCGGCAAAGTCCTGGCCGTGCCGGCCGGCCGGATGATCGCGGTCCGCCGACATCAGGCCGGCTCCGTGCCCTTGCGCTTGATCCGGCGCCCGAAGATCTCCAGGCGCTGACCGATCATGTCGAACCCCAGTTCGCGGGCGATGCGCTCCACGGCGGCCTCGAGTTCGCTGTCCTGGAATTCCACCACCTCGCCCGATTCGATGTCGATCAGGTGATGGTGGTGGTCGCCCCGCGCCTCCTCATAGCGCGCGCGGCCATCGCCGAAGTCGTGGCGCTGGATGATGCCGATTTCCTCGAACAGCCGCATGGACCGGTAGACGGTCGCGAGGCTGATGCCGGCGTCGATTTCGGAGGCGCGGCGGTACACCTCCTCCACGTCGGGATGGTCGGCGGATTCCGAGAGGACACGCGCGATAATCCGGCGCTGGCCGGTCATCTTCAGCCCACGCTCGGCGCACGCGCGCTCCAGCCGAGACGGCAGGGCTTCTTCGGGCGAAGTCACAGGGCGATCCTTTCCGCTTCCATCTCCGGATTATGGAAATGGAGAGCCGACCGGGCCGCGGCAACATGCGGACAGGCGAAAGCCCGCCCCGGCCAAAGGACCGGAGCGGGCGTACTCCCCGTCTCGCCGAAACGAGACTTACTTGAACGAGCCCTTCAGCAGCTCGACCTTGGACACCAGGGCGCGCACGGCGCCGGCGTCCATGGTCACCTGCTGGGGCGGCACCGCGGTCGGGAAGGCCTTGGCGATGTCGTCCAGGTTGGTCGTCAGCTTGCCGAAGGCGTCCTTGTCCTTGGCGCTCAGCTCCTTGGAGTGGGCGGAAACGTAGCCGCGGGTGGCGGTGACGAAGCCGCGCGCGTCCTGGTACTCCACGGCGTTGGCCAGCTTGTCCTCGACGAAGGCTTCCTTGTATTCCTCGGCGGCCTGCGACAGCACGCCCGGCGCCACGGACATCGCGAAGCTCGGTGTCTTCTTGTCGGCGGCGGCGATGGCCTTGTTCACCTTGGCGAGCACGGCGTCCTGCTTGGCGAACACCTCGGCGGCCGGCTTCTTCTGCTTGACCAGACCAGCCAGCGCCTTCAGGTCGGATTCGAACTGCGGCAGCTTCTGCTTCTTCAGCTCGTCCTTGACCAGGGCGTAGATTTCCTCGGTCGGGTGCAGGTAGTGCGGGGCGGCGTCGTCCAGGCGGCCGGCCTGGTACAGCTCCTGCCCCACCGTCAGATGGCCCTTCAGCATGAGAAGACGGCCGACCAGGGCCTCGCCCGCGGGGTAATCGGTGAAGATGTCCTGCTCGTGGCCTTCCTCGCCACCCTCACCGCCTTCGCCACCCTCGCCGCCGGCCGCGTGCTGGTGAGCGGCCTGCGCCACCTGGACCGCGACGGGCGCTTGCTGGTCATGCCCATGCAGCTTGGCCCCATGCAGCTCCGCGGCGTTCGCCCCGGCGCCGAGCAGCGCGAAGGTGCCGATACCCATCCAAAGCTTGAGCGTCTTCTTATGCATGCGGAGGGTGCCTTTCGTGTGTGGTGTTCTGTGGCGAAGCAATGTCTCTCACTCCGCTATACTGAAAATGCGAGTTAATCGCAACAACATCGGCGCGACGAACCCGGCCCGCCGGTCAGGTTTCCGCCCACATGCGGGTCAGGTTGGCCGCGGATTTGGTGATCAGGTCGAATTCGGCGGTCTTGCCCTGGGCCTGGAAGAGCATCCGACGCGCGCTGTCCAGGTCGAACAGGATTTCGCGCTGGCGCGGGTCGCGAATCAGGCTTTCCGCCCAGCCGACGACCGCCAGCCGCGCGCCGCGCGTCACCTCATCCACCCGGTGCAGCTGGCCGGACGGGTAGACGACCCCGGCCCCGGCGGGCAGCTTGAAGGCCTCCTCCCCCGCCGTGCTTTCCATGACCAGTTCGCCGCCGTCGTAGGTCTCCGGGTCTTCCAGGAAGACGGTGAAGGACACGTCGGTGCGGATGCCGTGCATCACCGCGTCGTCCACATGGGTGCCGTAGCGCATGCCCGGTTCGTAGCGGGAGACGATCACGGGCGTCACGGTCTTGGGCCGGACGGCCATCTGGAACAGCTCGTGCCCGCGGATGCGCGCGGTCAGCCGTTCGCGCAACGCATCGATCATCGGGTTGCCGGAGGCGAGCTGGAGATTGTCCTTCACCAGCCGGGCATGCCAGCCGGCCGTCTTCTTCCCGTCCTGGAAGGTGGCGTCGGCCAGCGCGTCGCGCAGGGCCCGAACATCCTCCGGCGGCAACAGGTCGGCAATGCACAGAATCATCCGGTCGCTCCATACCCCAGGCACGCGCATAGTATTGAGAGTTACTCGCATTTGCAACGTGTCGCGCGTGCCGGTTTGCCGCGCTGGTTTGCATTGCGTTGCACGCAGGGGGTGCGCGGTTTCCGAACCCGATCGGCCGTGCTTATGATGGCGGGGTATGCGTGCAAAAGTCGCAGCCCAACGACAGGACGAGCGTTTCGTGGCCATCGATCAGCCTACTCCGCCCGCCGGCCCGGAATCGCCGCCCGCCCCCTTTGCGCTGTTGCTGGCGGAGGTGACCAGCGTGCAGGCGATCGCCACGCTGTCCGTCCTGACGCTGGCGACGGTGGCGCCGCTGGCCGCGGCCTCGCTCGGCGTGGGGGCGGAGGCGGTCGGCTACCAGATCAGCATCATCTACGGTGCCGCGGCGCTCATCTCGGCGGTCGCCGGGCTGGTCGTGCGGCGCTGGGGCGCGGGTACGGTCGGGGTGATCGCCATGGTCCTGGGCATGCTGGGCTGCCTGGGCCTCGCCACCGGGTTCCTGTGGGTCGCGGCGCTGGCGTCGGTGCTGATCGGGCTTGGCTACGGGCTGGTCAACCCGTCCTCCTCCCACCTGCTGAACCGCTTCACGCCGCCGGCCCGGCGCAATCTGGTCTTCTCGCTGAAGCAGACCGGCGTGCCGCTGGCCGGCGTGTTGGCCGGGCTGCTGCTGCCGGGCATCGGCCAGATCGCCGGCTGGCGCGGGGCGGCGGGCGTGGTCGCGGCGCTGTTCGCGGTTCTGCTGGCCATCTTCGCGCCCGGACGCCGGGTGTGGGACGACGACCGCAAGCCCGGCCTGATCCTGCGCGGCAACCTGCTGGAGGGGCCGAAGCTGGTCTGGCGGGTTCCGGCGCTGCGCGGCTTCGCCCTGATGGGCTTCTGCTTTTCGGCGATCCAGCTGTCGCTGATGGCCTTCACCGTCAACATGCTGGTGCACGACCTGGGCTGGTCCATCGTGGCGGCGGGCTTCGCCGTGTCGGTGATGCAGGCGGCCGGGGCGGCGGGGCGCATCGGCTGGGGCCTGCTGGCCGACCGGCTGAAGTCCGGCGTAGCGGTGCTGGCCGGGATCGGCGCCCTGTCTATGGTGGCGGCCTTCGCCACCGCCGCGCTGGCGCCCGGCTGGTCGGTGGCCGCGGTGGTCGCCGTGCTGGCGGTGTTCGGCGCCGCCGCCATCGGCTGGAACGGCGTGTTCCTGGCCGAGGTGGCGCGCGTCTCACCCCCTGGTGCTGCGAGCACGGCGACGGGCGGGGCGATGATGTTCACCTTCACCGGCGTCGTCGTCGGGCCGGCGCTGTTCGCCTCCCTCTTCAACATCGTCGGCAGCTATGGGCCGACCTTTGCGCTGATGGCCGCCTTCCCGGTGGCGGGTGCGGTGGCGGTGCTGTGGTCCGCCCGACGCACGGCCGAGGTCAAGGCGGCGCGCCAAGGCGTGTAACGCCCACAATTCGGAACCGACACGGCGTTCGACGACGTTGCCCTTCGGCAGCGGCGGATACCCCGTATTTGGGCTTTGCCGCCGCCGCACTCCTGCTTCCCTCATTTCGATGTGAACAAGCGCCCGCCACCCGGCGTTGCTGGCTCCGTTCGGACCCACGTCCAGAGGGGCAGACGGACATCTCGTTCCCCCTGTTCCTTCCCCGCCGGATACCCCACCCGACTCGGACGGGTTCCCCCACTGGATTGCTGCAACCCGTCTTTCGCAACTGCGTTCTTGATCAGAGACTGTGCGCATAATGTCCACGGCTGGAAAAACAGGAGCGAATAAAAATGAAATGCGAGGTTTCCAAAAAAGTTGCCCAGCCGACTATTGGGTAAGATCCTTCGTCGCCTTTTCCGTCAACATGCCGCCGGAAAGCACGCGCATATGGACCTGAGGACTCTTACTCTTGGTGAGGACAGCACCATCATTGAAATTGAAATGCTTCCTGTCACCCATATCGACAATTTGCATGGGTTGTGGTCCGAACTCGAAGCCCGTTCGGATGGGTCCTTCTTCCTGTCCTGGCAATGGATCGGAACCTGGCTGGCATTCCTTCCGCCCAAGGCGCGTCCACATGTTTTGATGGCATCCAGGCAAGGGAAAGTTGTTGGGTTGGCGCTGCTGTGCCCGCGAACCCTGTGGCGCTTCGGCGTCCTGCGAACGCGGTGCTGGCTGCTGCACGAAACCGGCGAGCGAGTGTTCGACCGACTGTTCATCGAATACAACGGCATACTTGCCGACCGGAGCTGCGCGGGCGCGGTGCTGACCGCCTGTTTCGACTGGCTGGGCCGGCGCCTGACCAATTGGGACGAGTTGGTGCTGGGCGGGCTGGAACCGGCGGTCGAGGCCGCCGTCCGGCGCGTCGCCCACGGGCAGGGTCACACCCTTCAGGTGCGCACGGCCGACAGCACGCAGTGGGTGGACCTGGACCTCGTGCGCAAGCGCAAGGGTGACTACCTGTCCACCGTCGGCAAGAACACCCGCGCGGCGGTGCGCCGCGCCATGCGCCTGTACGCCGAGCGCGGCCCGCTGGAATACCGCGTGGCCGGCAATGTGGACGAGGCGCTGGAGGACTTCCAGGCCATGGAGGTGCTGCACCAGTCCACCTGGACGTCCCGCGGGCAGGCCGGTGCCTTTTCCAACCCGGCCTTCCGCCCGTTCCACGAACGGCTGATCGCCACCGGCGTGCCGAAGGGAACCGTGCGGCTCTGCCGCGTCAGCGTCGGCGGGCAGCCCATCGGGTTCCTCTACAACTTCGTCCATCGCGGGCGCGTCATGAACTACCAGGGCGGTTTCGCCTACGAGCAGGACAAGCGCCTGAAGCCCGGTCTGGTCAGCCATGTCCTGGCCATCGAGGACACGCTGGCCCGCGGCGAGCGCTGCTACGACTTCATGTCCACCCCGGCCGGCCACAAGCCTCTGCTGTCCAACACCGAACAGCCGATGAACTGGATCGCGCTCGGCCCCGACCGGCTGAGCCGCCAGATCGACGCCCGGCTCCGCCGCGCCAAGGCCGGGCTGGCGGAGCGGTTGAAACGGCTGCCGCGCAGCCCCCTGGCCTCGATGAACCGCTGAATCAGCCGGATCGACTTGGCCCGATCCGATCAAGCGACCGCAACAGACTGGCGGAGGGCGCCACCGTGAAGAACACAGATAAGAATGGAGCCCTGGCCTGCGTCATGGGCGATATGGACATGGTGCGCCCGCTCGGGCTGGCGGGGGTACGCTGCGCCGTGGTCACCCACCCCGGCAGCCCGGCCCTGCATTCCCGCTACACCAAGGACTCCATCCTGTGGGACGATGCCGCCCGCAATCCAAACGGCCTCGTGGAGGAGTTGCTGCGCTTCGCCCGGCAGCAGCCCATGGCGCCGGTGCTGTTCTACCAGGACGACATGCAGCTTCTGCTGGTGTCGCGCAACCGCCGCCGCCTGCGCCAAGCCTTCCGCTTCGTCCTGGCCGGGGCGGAGCTGGTGGAGGATCTGGTGGACAAGGGCCGATTCCAGGCCCTGGCCGAGCGGCTGGATTTGCCCGTTCCGGCGACCCGCCGCCTGTACCCCACCCGCGACGCGGCGCCGGGCTCCCTTGACCTGCGCTTCCCCGTCGTCGTCAAGCCGCTGACCCGCCGCAAGGTGTGGGACGAGGCCGAAGGGTTCGGCAAGGCCATCCAGGTCAACAGCCTGGAGGACCTGCGCGCGCTCTGGCCGCGTCTGGCCGCGGTCGGGCTGGACGTGCTGGTGCAGGAGATGATCCCCGGCCCGGAATCCCGGATCGAGAGTTACCACGTCTACGTCGACCGGGGCGGCACCATCGCCGGGGAGTTCACGGGCCGCAAGATCCGCACCTATCCGCTGGATTACGGGCACAGCACCGCCCTGACCATCACCGACGAGCCCGACGTGGCGGCGTTGGGCCGCGCGCTGGTGGAAAAGCTGGACCTGCGCGGCGTCGCCAAGTTCGACTTCAAGCGCGGGCCGGACGGGCGGCTGCACCTGCTGGAGGTCAACCCGCGCTTCAACCTGTGGCACCATCTGGGCGCCGTGGCCGGCGTGAACCTGCCGGCGCTGGTGTACGCCGACGCGATGGGCCTGCCCCGCCCCGCCGTTGCGAAGGCGCGGGCTGGCGCCTGCTGGTGCCACATCACCAAGGACCGGCTGGCCGCGAAGGAGAGCGGCGTGTCCATGGCCGCGTGGCTTCCCTGGATGCTGCGCTGCGAGGCGAAGGCCGTCACGCTGGACGACCCGATGCCATTCCTGTGGAACCAGTTCGCGCGCTTCCTGCCCTCCGGCACCCACCACGGCCATCCGCCCGACCACGCCCTGAAGGCGCAATGAACGAAGCTCTATCATGAAGATCGGGATCCTGTCGGACATCCACGCCAATCTGGAGGCGTTGCAGGCCACGCTGTCCGACATGGAGGCGGCGGGGGTGGAGCGGATCGTCTGCCTGGGCGACATCGTCGGCTACAACACCAATCCGGCGGAGTGCATCGCCCTGCTGCGGGAATCCGGCGCCTTGTGCATCGCCGGCAATCACGACCGGGCCGTCACCCGGCAGATCCCGACGGACGGCTTCAGCGTCCGCGCCATCCGAGCGGTCGCCTGGACGCGCAAGCGCCTGTCGGCGGAGGACATCGCCTGGTTGGCCGGCCTGCCGCTGAAGGCCAGCCTGGACGACCATCTCGCGATCGTACACGGGGCGCTGCACGTCGATGCGGGCTGCGAACTGGTCCGGCTGGACAGCGACGAACGCCGCCGGCTGACCGCCCAGGCGCTGATGCGACACCCCTCCGGCGCCCGCGTCTGCGCCTTTGGCCACACGCACCGGCTGGGAATCCACGAATACCGTGATGGAGAACTGCGGGAACACGGCGCCGACGACGAGGTCCGCCTGCGCGACGGCTCCCTCTACCTGCTGAATCCCGGCACGGTGGGCGAGCCCCGCACGGCGGAGCGCCGCGCGACCTACCTCGCATTCGACACGGCGCGGCGGACGGTCAACGTGCGGCGGGTTGCCTACGACGAGGCGACGGCCTTCGCCAAGACCCGTCAGGCCGGCATCGAGCCGCGCCGGCTGCTGTCCATCCCCGCCCCGATCCGCTTGACGCTCCAGGACGGGCTGCGGCGGGTCGGGCTGTACGAGATGGTCCGGCGGGTCCTGAATTCGTGATGCCGCTCAATGAGATTCGTGATGCCGTTCAGTGAACGGTGGCGAACATCAGCAGCGTGGCCGTCAGCGGCAGGAGTGCGAGCAGGAGCTTGAACATGATCGCTTGTGTACTTATCCCCGATGGGCGGGGACAGTAGCCGTCGGCGCGGCGATTTTCTGTGACAATCGTCACAGGCACGGGCGCAATTTTGTCACAGCAGCCATGCCTTCCACGCCTGAGCCCGTCACGCCGGGTAGCGGTCCCGGTATTTCACGATCACGTAAAGCGCGTGCACCATGCCCGGAATGTAGCCGAGCAGGGTCAGCAGCACGTTGATCCAGAATTGGACGCCGAACCCCACCTGGAGGAAGACGCCCAGCGGCGGCAGCAGCAGTGCCAGTATGATGCGAATCAGGTCCATGCCTGAACAACACCCGGCACCGCTTCCGGTTCCGTGATCCTCTTTCGCTGCCTTCTCCCACCCCCTACCGCCGCGGCCCGAAGCGTCGGCGCGGGGCACCGCGGAAGCCGGCCTTGGGCGGGGGCTCGCGCCGGTTGCCGGCCGATCGGGCGCCGCGCGTGGCGAGCAGGTCCGACAGGCGCCGGCTGACCTCCGCACGGCGGCTGCGCACGGCCTCCCTTTCCGGGAACAGCTTCGGGAATTTGCGGGCCGCCCAGTAGTAGAGGTCGCAGGCGCGCGACGCCGCCTCCAGCGCCGCACCGTCCAGCCCGTCGAGCCGGGCCGGGACGAAGCGCCCGATGGGCGTCGCCTCCCCCGCCTCCACCGCGCCGATGATGGCCGCCAGGATGCGGGCCTCCGCCTCGTCCTCCAGGTCGGCGGGGGCGAGCAGCAGGTCGAGCTTTGCGGACAGCGGCAGCCGCCGTTCGTCCAGCATCACCGCGAGGCGCCGCATGGTGGACAGGTCGCCGACCCGGTAGGGCGAGCCCGCCGTGCGCGCGTCGGCGAAGCAGTCCACCAGCAGCACCGTCTCCTCCGTGCCGAGATAGTCGGCCAGCCGTGCCAGCATCCCGCGCGTCGGACGGACGGACAGCGGGGCCGTGGGCAGCAGGCGCCCGTCCGCCTTTTCCAGAAGTTGGCGGAGCGCCTGCGGCGTGCCGCGGCCGACCACGCCGAACTCCCCCGATTCGAACTGGCCGAAGCGGCCGGCGCGGCCGGCGATCTGCTTCACCTCCGTCGCGGTCAGCGGGCGGACGGTGCGGCCGTCGAACTTTTCCAGCGCGGTGAACAGCACGCGCCGACAGGGCAGGTTCAGGCCCATGCCGATGGCGTCGGTCGCCACCACCACGTCGGCTTCGCCCGACAGGAAGCGCGCGGCCTCCCGCCGCCGCACCTCCGGCGCCAGCGCACCGTAGACCGCCGCGACGGACAGGCCCTTGGCCCGCAGCGTGTCGCGGACGCTGTGCACCTCCCGCCGGGAGAAGGCGATCAGGGCGTCGCCGGGCTCCACCTCCTCCCAGTTCAGGCGGCGGTCGATCATGGTCAGGGGGACCTTGCGCTCCAGCTCCACCACCTCCAGCCGTTCGCCGAGATGCTCCGCCGCGCGCTCCACCAGGGGGCGGGCCTCGGGCGCGCCCAGGATGTAGACGGTCTCCGCCGGGGCGCCCATCAGCGCCGCCGTCCAGGCCCAGCCGCGGTCGGGGTCGGCGAGCATCTGGATCTCGTCGATCACCGCGACCTCCACCGGCCGGTCGGGGTCCATCATCTCGATGGTGGAGGCGGTGTGGCGGGCGCCGGGGGTCGGGATCGCCTCCTCCCCCGTCAGCAGCGCCGCGGGCGTGCCCTCCGCGTTCAGCCGCTCCATCACCTCCAGCGCCAGCAGGCGCAGCGGGGCGAGGTAGACGCCGTCATAGGCGCCCTTCAGCGCCTCGATGGCGCGGTGCGTCTTGCCGGAGTTGGTGGGGCCGACCACCAGCACCAGCCGCCGCCCCAGCCCGCGCGCCACGGGGAACAGCCGTTCGAACCGGGCGAAGTCGAAATGCCGGTCCACATAGGCCCGGCCGCGCGATTCCGCCCGCTCCCGCCGCCACGTGTCGAACTCCCGGTCCCAGCGGTCGAGCAGTTCGTCCACGCCGTGCCGGTTGCGGGCGGCACGGTGCAGCCGGTCGGCGAGGCTGGCGAAGGTCCAGGCGTCCTCCGCCTCCCCCGCCTCCTCGGCGTAGCGGCGCAGGCGCGCGGCGGCGCGGGACAGCGCGTCCTCAAGCGCGGCGGCCAGGGCCGGGTCGCCTTCCAGCCGCAGGGTCAGTTCCTCGTCGGTCAGGTCGGCCAGTTCCAGCACGTCCAGCGTGCGCGAGACCTGGAGACGCACCGGCGCCGGCAGGCCGGGCCAGGGCAGCTCGTCGGTCCGGGTGGCGCGCACGCGGGTGCGGTCGTCGGCCGGGTGCAGGGCCGTGGACCAGCCTTCCAGCGCGCGGCGCCCCTGGGCCAGCAAGTCGTTCCGCCGCCGGGCGCGGTCGAGCATGCCCTGGATTTCCAGAACGATGGCCTCCCGCCGCTCCGCCGGGACCAGCAGGTCGCGCTTGCCCTTCGGCAGCGGCAGGCCGAGCGGGACGAGGCCGTGCCGTTCCGCATGGTCCACCCGCGCCACGCCCACCGCGGCCGGCGTCACCACGTCCGGGTGCGCGGCGGCCAGTTCGAAGACCAGATGGGGGTCGGCCGTAAAGTCGTTGGCCGGAAAATCACTGGCGGTGAACGCATCGTCGGAAACGGACATCTCACTCTCACAAGGTCTCAAGGCAGCGCCGACGGGCCGATACAGCCCTTCTGACAAACTTTTCACAAATTCACACTGGCGGTCCGCGCCCATCCGTGTCATGAGCCACACCCCGCAAGGGGCACCACGGCCCCAGGCAGGCATCAAGCCATGACCAGACAACTCCGCGCAAAGATTCTGAGACCCGATCTCGATCCGGCCGACCGCAAGGGGACGTCCGGAGACAACCGGTGCCGCTGCTGCGGCCGGCCGGGCGGCGCCGTCGTGCGCTGCCTTCCGGACGGGCGGTGGTACGATGCCTCCGACCAGACCTGGCGCGACGGGCGTGGGCGGCGGGCCGCATGGCCGGACGTGGTCGAATACGCCCAGACGCGCGACCTGAAGGTGGTCGTGCGCCTGCGCCACCCCTCCGGCAACCCGGAGGCGCGGCCGAAGAACCTCTGCCAGCGCTGCTTCATGCAGGAGGAGGCGCTGCGCAACGCTATCCGCGCCCGCATCCGGGCGCGCATGCGCCGGGCGCTGGGCGACCTGTTCATGGGCGACTATTCGGCCCCCGGCATCTTGGAACGGGCAATGGCGCTGTACCGCCGCAAGCCCTGACCTTTCCTCAGACCGGTTCCTGCGGCTCGCCCGGCATCGGGGGGATGTCCGGCGCCTCGTCCGGCGGAGCGTCGGGGGGCATGGGCATCGGAATCGGCACGTCCGGATTTGGTTCGGGCGGGGGATAGGGGCTCATCGCCGGCCTTTCGCGAGAGGCGGATGGTGGGGCGGATGAGTGGTCAACAGCCGGGAAACATGTCCGGCACCTGACAAAAATCAACGCGGTGGGGCCGATCCTTGGCGAAGATGCCCGCGAAAGGATGGCCCCATGTCGAAAAGCTTCATCGTCGCCCCTCTGAGCCACGCCCAGACCGACCAGGCCCTGCCCGTCATGCAGGTGCTGCATCGGGACATGACGCTGGCGCAATGGCGGGACGCGGTGGCGCCTTTCCTGGCGGCCGGACCGGACAACGGCGTCATGGCCTGCGAGACGAGCGACGGGCACATCCGCGGCCTGTTCTGCTGGCGCGTGCGGACGGTGGGGGCAGCCCGCATCCTGACAATCCCGGTCTTCATCGCGGTCGGGCTGTTCGACGCCGCGGTGACCAGCGCCGCGCAGGTCGAGGCCATCGAGCGGCTGGCCCTGCAACGGAGCTGCCGCACGGTGGAGGTGGAGCAGTCCGGCTGCCTTGTCGCCGCGACGGCGCCGAAGCTCGACGCCGTGGGTCTGTTCACCCGGCTCGGCTACTGGAATGCCGATGGGCTGCTGGTCAAGGAGGTGTGGGCGGAGGAGTCGGGCACCGGTTTCCCGGTGCAAGGGTTCGCGTAAGGGCGAACCTTACGCCGCGACGATCGGTGCGGTGCTCACGCCCCGACGGTCGCCGCGGCTTCCAGCGCCGCGACGTCGTCCAGGCGGATGCGGTCGTTGGTTAGGCGGGTGATGGTGCCGGCGTCCTCCAGCTTGCGCAGGACGCGCGAGAGGGTTTCCGGGCGCAGGCCCAGGTAGGCGCCGATGTCCACCTTCGGCATCGGCAGGAAGACGCTGGGGCTGCCGTCCGCCAGCCGCCGGGACCGGCGGGAGATCGCCAGCAGGAAGCTGGACACG
>Ga0065721_10051252_pt1 | contig 15565 bp, 13 predicted proteins | sample Mesricmetagenome_FD_59108 | JGI IMG/M metagenome (GOLD analysis project Ga0065721, IMG submission 59108) | Mesophilic microbial community from rice straw/compost enrichment Sample: eDNA_1 v2 (version 2) | ecosystem: Engineered > Solid waste > Grass > Composting > Bioreactor | place: USA: Davis... | reverse complement strand
ACTCGGTCAACCTCGAGGCCGGCCGGGACAAGCTCGACAAGGTGGTGCCGCTCGCGAAGGCGCACGGCGCCTGCCTGATCGCGCTGACGATCGACGAGGATGGCATGGCGAAGACCGCGGACCGCAAGGTCGAGGTCGCCCGGCGCATCACCGAGATGGTCTGCGACGAGCACGGGCTCGACCGCGAGGCCCTGATCTTCGACGATCTCACGTTCACCCTGACCACGGGCGACGAGGAGTGGCGCCCGTCCGCGATCGAGACGATCGAGGGGATCCGCCGGATCAAGCAGGAGATCCCCGGGGTGAAGACCTCGCTGGGTGTCTCGAACGTGAGCTTCGGCGTGAGCCAGCCCGCCCGCGCGGTCCTCAACTCGATCTTCCTCCATCACTGCGTGGAGGCCGGCCTCGACCTCGCGATGGTCAACCCGAACCACATCAAGCCCTACGGCGAGATCCCCGCCGAGGAGGTGGAGCTGACCGAGGACCTGGTCTTCAACCGGCGCGAGGACGCGCTGGAGCGGTTCATCTCCCACTTCGAGGCGAAGGGCGACGAGGCCGAGGAGGAGGCCGAGGACGCCACCGCCGGCATGGAGCCGGAGGAGGCCCTCCACTACATGATCCTGCGCCGCAAGAAGGAGGGCGTCGAGGACTGGATCGACAGGTCGGTGGAGAAGATCGGCGCGGTCCCCACCCTCAATGACGTGCTGCTGCCCGCGATGAAGGAGGTCGGCGACAAGTTCGGCGCCGGCGAACTCATCCTGCCGTTCGTGCTGCAGTCGGCCGAGGTGATGAAGAAGGCGGTCGCCCAGCTGGAGAACTACCTCGATCGGATCGAGGGCCACACCAAGGGCAAGGTCGTGATCGCGACCGTCTTCGGCGACGTCCACGACATCGGCAAGTCGCTGGTCAACACGATCCTCACGAACAACGGCTACACGGTGATCGACCTGGGCAAGCAGGTCCCGGTCGACACGATCATCGACGCGGCGATCGAGCACGAGGCGGACGCGATCGGCCTCTCGGCCCTGCTCGTCTCGACCTCGAAGCAGATGCCGATCGCGGTCCAGGAGCTTCATCAGCGCGGGCTCGAGTACCCGGTGCTGATCGGCGGGGCCGCGATCAACCGCGACTTCGGCCGCCGCACGCTCTACCCGCACGGCAAGGAGTCCGACGAGATCTACGAGCCCGGCGTCATCTACTGCAAGGACGCCTTCCAGGGCCTCGACACGATGGACGCCCTGGTCGACGAGGAGGCCCGCGAGGCCCTGATCTCCCGCCTGCGCAAGGAGGCCGAGGAGTACCGGAACAAGCCCCAGATCGAGGAAGACCTGCCGCCGCTCGACGACGACTCGGTGCGCTCCTCCGCCAGGACCGACGCGCCGGTCCCGACCCCGCCGTGGTGGGGCGTGCGAGAGGTACCGGTCGACTTCGACGAGGTGTTCGACCACCTCGACCTGCACGTCCTCTTCAAGCTCCACTGGGGCGGCAAGGGCGTCAAGGGCGAGGAGTGGGACAAGCTCGTCGGCGAGGAGTTCCGGCCCCGGCTGGAGCGGATGTGGCGCGAGCAGGACTACCTACACCCCAGGGCCCGCCTGGGCTACTTCCCTTGCAACGCCGACGGCAACGAGTTGGTCATCTTCGACCCGGAGGATCACGACAGGGAGATCAACCGCCTGGTCTTCCCCCGCCAGCCGAAGCACGACCGGATCTGTCTCGCGGACTTCTACCGTCCCCTCGATGACGAGGGCATCCGCGACGTGGTCGCCCTCCAGGGGGTCACGGTCGGGCCGGAGGTCACCGAGCTCATGGAGCGGTTGGAGAAGGACGGCGAGTTCGCCGAGCAGCTCTACACGCACGGGCTCGGGGTCCAGTCGGCCGAGGGCCTCGCCGAGTGGCTCCACTACAGGGTGCGCCAGGACCTCGGCATCCCGTCCTCGCAGGGCCGCCGCTACTCGTGGGGTTACCCGGCCTGCCCCGACCAGTCCGAGCACACCAAGGTCTGGGAGCTCCTCGACCTGGGCGAGATCGGCATGTACCTGAGCGACGGCTACGCCGTGATGCCCGAGCAGTCGACCGTGGCGATCATCGCCCACCACCCCCAGGCCGTCTACTTCGGCATGAAGTCCGGCTTCGTCCCGAAGGGGGAGGCCCCGGACGAGGTGATCGCCGAATCGGACCGCTCGGCCAATCCCCCGGAGTCTGACCCCGAGGAGGGCCCGACCGAGGCGGAGGGCGAGGCGGCCGCCGCCGGGGCCTGACCGGTCGGCTAGAGGCCGGCGCACTCCTTCGCCGGCTTGGTGACGGTCGCGTCGCCCAGGTCCTTCGCCTCGCCGAAGTAGACCCAGCCGACCTTCCACTTGGCGCCGTTCCGTGCGATCGAGATCTGGTGCGTGCCGCCGGCGAGCTTGCCGACGACGATCGCCGTGTACTTCTTGCGGCTCTTCAATCGGGCGGACTCCACGTACCAGCCGGTCTTGTGGACCTTCCCGCCCTGGGCCACGTCGCTCTGCCACCGGCCCCTGGGGCAGTAAAGGTCATCGATCTGGACGCCGTCGGCCCGGGTGCCCGTGATCCTCGAGATCACGATCTGCCGATAAACGGTGAGGTTGTCCTTGCACCGCTTGAGCGACCGCTTGGCCGCTCGCTTCTTCGCGCCCTTCGCCTTCCTCACCTTGGCCTTCGCCTTGGCGCAGTTCGGTTGCTTGACGGCCGCCTCGGATGCCGACGGTCCCGCGAGCAGCCCCATCGCGAGCAGGGCCATCACCGCACCGAAGGACGCGATTCGAACGGTCGAGATCCCGATCCCCTTCACCAGCAAGTCCCCCTTCGAGTTGACCCGGGCGACCCTAGCAACGCGGTGGGACGACCTCAAGGCGCGGCCGGACGAGAAGGCCCGGACCGCGGCTACGTCGGCTTTCGCCCGTCTCGCCCGTCCGGCCCCTCAGGCCTGGACGCCCTCGAGGATCGCGCTGATCTCCTCCGGGATCGGGCTGGGCGTATGCCCCTCCTTCTCGATGCACACGTAGGAGACCCCGATCTCCGCGATCTGCTCGCCTTCGCGCGTGAACTCGAACTCCATCGTCAGGGACCGGCTCGTGATCGACCCGACGGTGGCCTTCACCTCGAACACCTCGTCGAAGTGGAGCGGCCGCCGGAAACGCAGGTTTGCCTCGGCCATTGCGAACTCCAGACCCCGGCCCGTCAGCGCCTCGTAGCCCCCGATGTGTTCGCGGAAGAACTCGGTGGCCACGATGTCCGTGTAGACCAGGAAGTTCGCGTTGAACACGATCCCGACCTGATCGCACTCGTTGTAGCGAACCCTGATCGAGTGAACGGTTTCCGGAGTCATCTCCGGACCAGGCTACCGATGGACCCGGACCGTGCCGGCTGACGCCAATCGCGGCCTCGTCCGGCCGGTCCAGAACGATCAGACCCGCTGGATGAGCGTGGCCGTGCCGAGGCCTCCCGCGCAGCACATCGTGACCAGGCCGTATTCCTTGTCGGTCCTCTCCAGTTCGTGGAGGGCCGTGGTGATCAGGCGGGTTCCCGAGCAGCCCAGGGGATGGCCCAGGGCCATCGCGCCGCCGTTCGGGTTGGTGCGGTCGGGGTCGGCGCCGAGCTCCTTGACCCAGGCGGCGACCACCGGGGCGAACGCCTCGTTCACCTCGTAGAGGTCGATGTCGTCGATCCTCATTCCCGTCCGTTCGAGGATGAGCTTCGTGGCCTCGATCGGGCCGGTGAGCATCAGGACCGGGTCGACCCCGATCACGACGTGGTCGACGATCCGGGCGCGGGCCCTGAGACCCCGCTCGGCGACGTCGGCTCCTCGGCCGACGAGCACGGCCGAGGAGCCGTCCGAGATCTGGGAGGAGTTGCCGGCCGTGATCTTGCCGCCCTCCTCGAACGCGGCGCGCAGGCCGGCCAGGGCCTCGAGGGTGGTCTCGCGGCGGATGCCCTGATCCTTCGTGACCGTGCCCTGCGGGGTCTCGATCGCGACGATCTCCCGGTCGAAGCGGCCCTCGTCCTGGGCGCGGGCGGCGTTCCGGTGCGAGCGGAGCGCCCACTCGTCCAGCTCCTCGCGGGACAGGTCCCACTTGTCGGCGATCCGCTCGGCCGCGACGCCCTGGTTGGTCAGCGGGTAGCGCTCGTAGAGCTCCCCGGTGAACGGATCCCCCACCTCACCGGTCCACTTCAGGCCGATGCTGATCGGGATGTGGCCCATGTGCTCCAGGCCCGCCCCGATCACCAGGTCCCGGGCGCCGGAGCTGACCAGGCCCGACGCCATGTTGAGCGCCTGCTGCGAGGAGCCGCACTGGAAGTCCACCGTGGTCCCCGCGGTCTCCAGCGGGAGCCCCTGCGCCAACCAGGCGGTCCGCCCCACGTTCAGCATCTGCTCGCCGAACTGCTGGACGCAGCCGGCGATGACCTCGTCGACGTCGGATGCGTCGACGCCGGCCCGCTCGATCACCGCCTCGTAGGCGAGGCCCAGCAGCTTGGAGGCGTGGACGTCCCGGAAGTCACCCTTCTCGGGGTGGCCGCGGCCGATCGGGCTGCGGACGGCTTCGACGATGACGGTGTCGTTCGGGGTGGGTTCGGTGCTCAAGGGTGGTGCCTTTCGAATGGGTTGGGTGACTCAGCGGGGGGCCATGCGGATCGCGCCGTCGAGGCGGATCACTTCGCCGTTCAGGTACTCGTTCTCGACGATCGCGAGCGCCATCGCGGCGAACTCGTCGGGCCGGCCGAGACGGGACGGATGCGGGACCATCGCCCCGAGCGAGTCCCGGACCTCCTGCGGCAGTTCGCCGAGCAGCGGGGTGTCGAAGATGCCGGGCGCGATCGTGGCGACGCGAACCTTGCTGTCGGCGAGATCGCGTGCGGCGGGCAGCGTCAGTCCGACGATGCCGCCCTTCGAGGCCGAGTACGAGGCCTGGCCGATCTGGCCGTCGAAGGCCGCAACCGACGCCGTGTTGATGATCACGCCGCGGCCGCCCTCCTCCTGGGGCTTGTTGCCGACCATCGAGGCGGCGGCGAGCCGCATCAGGTTGAAGGTGCCGACGAGGTTCACGTCGATCACCCGGCGGAAGCGGTCGAGGTCATGCGGCTCACCCTTCCGGACGATCCGCTGCGGGTCGCCGATCCCGGCGCAGTTCACGCAGATCCGCAGCTCGCCGAGCGAGGCGGCCTTCTCCACCGCGGCGCGGACCTGGCCCGGATCCCGCACGTCCGCCCCGGCGAAGGCGAACTCGCCCGCCTTCTCCTCGGCGGACGGCAGGTCGAGGATCACGACCTCCGCCCCGTTCTCGCGGAGCAGCTCCGCCGTGGCGCGGCCCAGCCCCGACGCGCCGCCGCCGATCAGCGCGACCGATCCCTCGACCCTCACGCCTTCGCTCCGTTCTCGTAGGTGTAGAACCCTCGTCCGGTCTTGCGGCCGTAGCGGCCGGAGGCGACCATGCGCTTGAGGATCGGTGGGGGCGCGTACTCGTCGCGCTTGAACTCCTCGTAGAGCGAGTCGCAGACGTTGTAGAGCACGTCCAGGCCGATGAAGTCGCACAACTCGAGCGGTCCCATCGGATGCCCGCAGCCGAGCCGCATGCCCTCGTCGATGTCCTCCGGCGTGGCGAACTCCTCCTCGTACATCCGCACGCCCGCCATCAAATACGGCACCAGCAACATGTTCACGACGAACCCGGAGCGGTCCTTCGTCTCGATCGGCCGCTTCCCGATCCGCTCGGAGAAATCACGCGCCCGGGTGATCGTGTCCTCCGAGGAGTCCAGGGCGACCACCACCTCGACCAGCTTCATCACCGGCACCGGCGCGAAGAAGTGAAGGCCGCAAACCCTTTCGGGATGATCGAGCGACCCGGCGAGCTCCGCGATCGGGATCGACGAGGTGTTCGAGGCGATGATCGTCGACTCGGGCACGATCTCCTCGATCTGACCCATCACCTCCAGCTTCAGATCCAGATCCTCGGGCACCACCTCGATCACGAGATCCGCAGCCCCGATCTCGGCGAGGTCCTCGGCGATCGTGACGCGGCCAAGGGCCTCGTCCAGCTCGGACTGGTCCATCTTGCCGCCCTTCACCGCCCGGCCGAGCGACTTTCCGATGCGGTCCCTCACCCCGGGCCGGCGCTCCGGGTCCGCCTCGAAGATGGTCACCGGCAGCCCCGCCGTGGCTGTCGACTCGGCGATACCCGAACCCATGAAACCGCCACCGACCACGGCGACGTTGCTGATCGATTCACTCATGACCCCACCTTGGGCAGGTTGAGACGCCCGTAGAGGTTCCTCGCGTTCTCGTGCATTACCTTGGCGGTCAGGTCCATCGGCATCCGCGCCCATGCTGCGACCGGGTCGTCCGCGTCCCAATGGGGGTAGTCGCATGCGAACAGCAAGGTCTCCTCGGCGTTGATCATCTCGAGGATGGCCAGGAGGTGGCTCCGGTTGTCCGGTTCGTACAACGGCTGGCTGGTGACCCGAAGGTGTTCGAGGATCACCTCGCTCGGAAGGCGGTCGAGCCAGGGAACCTCCTCCCTCAGCCCGCGCCAGTTCTTGTCCAACCTCCACATGAGGTCGGGAAGCCACGCGAATCCGCCCTCGACGATCGCGACCTTGAGGCCGGGGAACCGTTGGAAGACGCCTTCGCAGATCAGGCTGGTCACGTGGGCCTGGTAGACCCCTCCGAGCCGGGAGTGCCACTCGATGTAGTAGGAGGGCGAATCGACCGCGACCAGCGTGCCGTTGACCCCGGCGGCCTCGCCGCCGGGGTGGAACGCGACGGGCAACCCGTGGCGTTCGGCCGCCTCGTAGACGGGGTAGAAATGGCGCTTGCCGGCGGCGATCGGCATGTTGGGCATGAACACCTGCACCATGCGCTCGTCGTCCGCCCATCTCTCGATCTCCTCGGCCGCCTTCAGGGGATCCCGCGGACCGACCAGGATGGACCCCTTGAACCGGTCGTCGAAGTCCAACCAAACCTCCGCCATCCACTCGTTGTACGCGGATGCGATCGCGGCAGCGAGATCGGCGTCGGCGAGTCCGCTGAGCCCGAGCACGTGGCCGCCGATCAGGATCGAGGCTCCCAGGTCGAACCGGTCGAGCAACTCCTCGACGACGGTTGCCGGGTCCGAGGCCGGCGGGGCACCCTCCACCCGGACCGCGTCGAGGCGCATGCTGCCGCCGGGGTTGGTGTAGGTCGTGAACGGCAGGCGGAACTCGGCTCCCGGGAGCCCCTTCGCCCATCCTTCCGACCCCACGTTTACCCGACGGCGCCACGAGGCGCCGAGATACGGTGCCAGGTCCTCCAAACCGTTGGCGAAATGCGGGTGGAAGTCGCAATCGATGGCTCCCCGGACGACGTTCTCGATGCGCTCGGCCTTCTCAGACATGGACCACTACCTTTCCTTCGGTCACGGAGACTTCATAGGTGCGCAGCCGGTAACGGTCCGGCTCGAGCACCGACCTTCCGGTGGAGATGTCGAACTCCCAGTGATGCCAGGGACAAGCCAGGATCCGGCCGCCCTCCTCGCTGAAGGAGTACGTGTGAGGGGCGGAGTCGACCATCCTGCCGCCGAGCCTCCCGCGACAGATCTCGGCACGATGGTGCGGACAGTGGTTGAGCACGGCGAAGTACTCGCCGTCGACGTTGAACACGCCGATCGACCGGCGCTTGAAGGGCACGATGCGACGCTCGCCCGGCGGCAAATCACCTTCCCGGCAAACGACGATCTCGGTCACGCCCCCGCGTCCTCCTCGTCGAAGCCCGGCACTCCGGGGTGTGGAAGCAGCCGCAGGAGCATCTGCGTCATCCCGCCGTCGACCTCCAGGTTCTGTCCGTTCACGAAGCTCGACCGGTCGCCGGCGAGGAAGGCGATGACCTCTGCCATCTCCTCTGGGGCGGCGAACCTGCGGCTGGCGATCATCCTCTTGCGACGGGCTGCCGACGTCCGGTCGTCCAGGAAACCCTGTGCCATCGGCGACTTGGTGATCCCCGGGCTGACCGTGTTGGCGCGGATCCCGCGCGGGCCCCATTCCACGGCGATCTGCCTGGCGAGGATCTCCATGCCGGCCTTGCTGGCGGAGTAGGAGCCGGCGAGAGCCTCGGGGACCTTCGCCGCGACGGAGGCGACGTTGACGATGCTGCCAGAGCCGGCGTCGAGCATGAGCCGCCCGAATCCGCGGGCACAAAGAAAGGAGCTGGTCAGATTGTGCCGGAGCGTCCGATCCCAACTCGCGAGGTCCAGGTCCTCCAACCCGCCCCACTCGATGATCCCTGCGTTGTTGACCAGGATGTCGCAGCGTCCCCGCTCCCGCTCGACCCGGGCCACCAGCGTGGATACCTGCTCCTCGTCCGAGACGTCGCATGGCGCCGCGATGACCCGGTCCCGTGCCGCCTCAGCGACGGCTCGGCGCAGTGTCTGCTCGTCCACGTCGACGGCGAACACGACGGCGCCGCCATCGGCCATCCTCGAAGCCGTCGCCAGGCCGATCCCTCGGGCGGCCCCGGTCACGACCGCTACGCGACCCTCGAACTCACCTCGGATCGCCGGCATGGACGTACTCCTCGGACGGCAGGCAGGAGCGAAGCAGCTCTTCCTCCGTGCTCTCGGCTGGGGACATGTCGGCCACGACCTGATGCTCTTTCATGACGAGGATCCTGTCACTCACGTCGAGCAGCTCCTGGAAGTCGGACGAGATCCAGAGCGCGGTGCTCCCCTGATCGACCGCGCTCCGGACGAGGTTGAGGATCTCCTTGCGGGTGCCGACATCGATGCCCTGGGTGGGCTCGTCGAGGATCAGGACCCGTCCGCCGCGGATCATCCAGCGAGCCAGGACCACCTTCTGCTGGTTGCCCCCCGAAAGGGTCCTGGTGAGCTGGCGCCCGCCCGCGGCCGACACGCCGAACTCCTTGATCGCCCGTGCCGCGGTGGCCGCCTGCGCCCGCCCGCTGAGGAACGGGGTGCTCCGCCACCGGTGCTTCTCGAGGTCACCTATGGACGTGTCCTCGGCGATCGTGAACGACTCGAACAGCGCCTGCTCGCGCCGGTCCTCCGGAACGTGGACGACCCCACGGGCGATCGCCTCGCCGGGGTCGGAGAACTCCACGGGCTCCCCATCGAGCAGCACCTCCCCCGAGTCCGCCTTCACGGCTCCCGCCAACGTGCGCGCCAAGGTGCTTCGGCCGCTGCCGACGAGCCCGCACAGACCGACGATCTCGCCGTCGTTGAGCTGGAAGGTAGAAGGTCGAAGGGCGGGCCCGGAGAGTCCCGTGGCGGCGAGGACCGCCTTCGTCTCCGAGCCGCGTCGCTCCCTCGGGGCCTCGGCCTCGGTCTCCGGGGCCTCGCCCGCGATCAGTTCCACGAGACGGTTGCGGCCGAACTCCGAGGCATCGCCCGAGGCGATCACCCTGCCGTCCCTCATCGCCACGATGCGATCGCTTATGCCGCGCACCTCGTCGAGGCGATGCGAGACATAGATCACCGCCAGGCCAGCGTCCCGGACCTGCCGGACCCGCTCGAACATCTGCTCGGTCTCTCCCGCGGTCAGCGATTCGGTGGGCTCGTCGAGGATGACCAGTCGCCCGTCCTCCCCGACCAGGGCACGGGCGAGGTTCGTCATTCGCTGCTCCGCGATCGAGAGCTCCTGGACGGGCCTCTGCGGGTCGATGTCTAGTTTGAGGGCGGCCAACGTCTCCCTGGCCCGCGCATCGAGCTGAGCGCGCCGAACCATGCCCAGCTTGCCGTGAGGGAAGTTCGGAGTGCCGAGCAAGAGGTTCTCTGCCACCGTCATGCTCCCGAAGACCTCGAGCTGCTGGTGCATGGCGACTATCCCACGGTCGAGCGCCTGGCTCGGCCGATCGAACTCGACGGGCTCGCCATCGAGTTCGATCGTCCCTTCGTCCGGCGAGACCGCTCCGCAGAGCACCTTGATCAACGTGCTCTTGCCGGCACCGTTCTTGCCGACGATGCCGATCACCTCACCGGGCCGGATCTCGAGCGTCACGTCATCCAAGGCCATGACCGAGGGGTACTCCTTGCGGAGGCCCCGGACCGCGATGGTCCCCCGCTCCGCCCGAGGCGCGCGTGCGCTCACTTCCAGACCCTCGTGCTCGGGGCGATCATGATGGCGGCCGCGAGGATCGACCCCTCGAAGACGCTCGCCGTCCACTCGGGCAGGTTCAGGATCACGAGCCCCGTGGTGACCATCTGCACCAGCACCACCGAGACGGCCGAGCCCAGCACGCTGAACCGCCCGTTCGACCGCAATGCCGCACCGAGGAACGCGGCCGAGAACGCCGCCAGCAGCAGGGGCTGTCCCGGGTTCGCGTACGTGCTGCCCGCCTCCGCGAAGATCAACATGCCGCCCATCGCGGCCGCGATCGCGGAACAGATGAACCCATACGTCCGGAGCCTTCCCACCGACATGCCCGCAAGGAAAGCCGCGGTTATGTTCTCGCCGACCGCGTAGAACCTCCGGCCGACGACCATGCGCTCCGTAATCAGGAAGAGCAGGAAGGCAAACCCGATGGCGATCCAGATCGGGATGCGTATGCCGAGAAAGTCGCTCTGGCCGACCGCGAGAAAGCCCGAATCGATGCCGGAGTAGATCGTCTGGGAGTCCGTTAGCCAGAGCACGAGGCCGCTGTAGACCGATCCCAGGGCGAGCGTGATCACGAAGGAGGACCCGCCGTACTTTGCGATCAGAAGCCCGTGTAGCTTGCCGATCGCGATGGCCACGATGATCGCGGCGATCACGGCCCCGACCCAGTACCAATTCTGCTCCGTCTGCAACACGATCGCGATGGAGCCGCCGAACGCGACCACTCCTCCGATGGAGAGGTCGAAGTCGCTCATGATCAGCGGGATCGTGACGCCGCAGGCGACGATCATCGGAACCGCAGAGCTGGAAAGGATGTTCGAGAAATTGTCCCAGGCCAGGAAGCGGCTCGGCTCGGCGGCCGAGAAGACGAGGAAGGCCAGGGCGAACGTTCCGAGGACGCCCCAACGACGCAGGTGAGGTCCGGCGGCCTTGAGCCTCGACCTCGTCATCGCCGGAGGGGCGCCCGGGATGCCCGCCGGTTGGCGGGCATCCGTGGGCGTGCTACTCACAGTCCGAACTCCTTCTTCCACTTCGCGGAGAAGAAGGCCGGGTAGTCAACGACCAGCTTCTGGATCACGAAGTCGGGCCTGAGCTTGTACGAGATGTCCAGGTTGTCCTTGCCGACCATGTCGTACGCAAACATCTGCTCGTACTTGTGCCAGCAATCGCGGCAGATGTCGCGATTTTCGGCCGTGGCCTGGGCCCACTCGTCGACTGCCATGTACGAGCTCGCACCGAGGGCGGCGTTGCCGACCGCGGCGACCGAACCGTCCTTGACCAGGTCGAGTGCGGCCGGGGTTCCCAGCTGGACCGCGAACACCTTCACCCGGTCCAGGGCCTTCGCCTGCCGGAGGCCGGCGACGATCGGCGGGAGCGAGAAATCGCAACAGGCGTAGATCGCCTTGAGGTCCGGATTGGCCTGGACGATCGACTGCGTCGCGTTCTGGATGTCGGCCTCGGGGTCCTCGAAGTTGATCTGGTGGTCGGCGACGATGTTGACTTCCTTCGCGTCGCCCGCCATCAGCTCCATCGCCTGACGGCGCTGCTGGAGCGAGTAGATCGGGTCGAAGCCGAAGGTTGCGATGTCACCCGCCGGGGTGCCGGGCTGATCTTCGTTGGTAGCGCCGAGCCAATCCAAGAGGTACTGCGCCGTCAGTGCGCCCTGCGCGTAGTCGCTGGGGACCGGGCTCAGGGCCACGAGCGGCGATTCGCGGATCGTGCCGCCCACGTTGATAAACGGGATGCCGCGGTCGGCCATCTTCCTGAGTTGCGACTGGATCGTCGCCGGTTCGACCGAGATCCCGAAGATCACGTCGGGCTTCCGGCCGATCAGCGAGTCGAGGTCGGTCGCGGTCTTGCCGGGATTGCCCTGCGGGTCTCGCTCCGTGTACTTGACTCCGAGCGCATCGAGAGCGTCCGTCAGTGCGTAACCAATGAGCTGATCCGACTGCGCGTTCCCCTGGACGTGCAGAATCCCGGCGGTGAGACCGTCGGGCAGCTCGAGCTTCTCGCCCGAAGCGGCCGCCGAACCTTCGTTGGCCGCGTTGCCGGCCGCGACCGCGCCGTCGCCACCGCCGGTGTCCGAGCTGTCGCCGTCGTCACTGCCACACGCGGCCAGGGCGAAAACGGCCAGGAGCGAAAATATTGCTGCCAAATACTTCCAGCCACGTGAAGTCAAACTGGTTCCCGATTCCATCTGATTCCTCTCCTCCTAGGTTGGTACATCTAAATACTATTCTTATCATGATTCTACTAGAGAGGCAATAATTAATTACAATGAATTTTCGATGAGCCCGGAACGAGCGGAATTTGGCCGTCTGAAGGGAAAAACTGCACTGATTACCGGAGCGGGATCGGGCCTCGGACGCGCCTCGGCCCTCCGATTTGGCGCCGAGGGTGCGTCCGTGATCTGTCTGGATCTGGACGAATCCGTCCATGAGACCGCCTCGGAGATCGGGGCCGGCGAGGCAGCCCTCGCCGTGACTGCGGACGTGTCGGTCGCCGAGGAGGTGGACCGGGCCGTCGGACTCGCGCTCGAGCGGTACGGGCGGATCGACGCGGTCTACGCGAACGCAGGCATCACGGGCGAGGGCGGCGTGTTGGACGCGACGCCCGAGACCTGGGAGAGGACGCTTTCCGTGAATCTGACCGGGGTGTTCCACACGGTGAGGGCGACCCTCCCCGGCATGAGAGCCCAAGGCGGTGGCAGCGTGATCACCCAGGCCAGCTCGGCGGGCCTCATCCCCCTCCCCAACCTGGCCCCCTACTCCGCGGCGAAGTCCGCGGTCGTGGGGCTGACCCGCCAGATGGCCCTCGACTTCGCTCCGCACGGTGTCCGCGTGAACGCGATCTGCCCCGGGACGGTGGTGACTCCACTGGTCACCGAAGCCATGGAGAAGCGTGGTTCGGTCGAGGCCGGGATCGAGGCGGCCGTGGACCGGACCCCGCTGGGCCGGCTCGGCCGCCCCGAGGAGGTCGCTGCCTTGGCGACCTTCCTGGCCAGTGACGAGTCGGCGTGGATCACCGGCGCGGTGATCCCGATCGACGGTGGCCTGACGCTCAGTTCCCGGCCCAGCTGACCGTCGGCTCCCGAGAACGAAGAAGCTCCCGCCGCGGCCGAGGCCGCGACGGGAGCTCGAGGAGGACGCCTGCCTTCTACTTGGAGCTGAAGAGGCTCCCCAGCGGCAGGCCGGCGGCGAGGTCCTTCGCCTGCCTGCGCATCGCATGGGTGTACGGGCGCCGGACGTACACCTTCGAACCTGCCGGGGCCCCGCAGATGCTCCGGGCCCGCGGTCCCAGCGGGGCGAGGTCGCCGTCGAGCTGGTCGTCGACCGTGACCCAGGCCCTCAGGTGGGCACCCTGCGGATTCACGTACTCGATCAGATCGTCTTCTTCGACCCCCAGCTCCGCGGCGAACTGCGGGCTAAGTCGAGCGCGGCGCCGCATGATCTCGTCGAACGAATCCTCGGTCGCGTCCACGACCTCGATGTACTTCCGGCCGTCCCTCATCTCGTTTCGCAGGTCGGCGCTCGCCTCGGAGTCGAGCGATTCACCGTCGATGATCACGCCGTAGTCCTCGCGGGCCCCGTCGAGGCTCACGTAGCCGTCGCGGACGTCACGCAGGACCCACTCCTCCGGCCGGTCGAGCGGATCGCCGTAGCCGCCCCCGCCACTGACGAGGTAGAGGATGATGTCGCCGGGAACCAACTTGAACCCGCCGGCCTTCAACGGCATCTCGGAGGTCTTGACCGGCCGGCCGTCCCGGATCACCGAGATCCAATTGAGGGCTCCCGCGAACCCGCCGCAGATCCCCGCTCGCGGCAACACGGCATCGGTCCCGAGCACCGCGAACTGCGAGGGCGAGGTGACCTCCCACGCGCGGCGGATACCGAGGCCGCCGCGGCGGTAGCCGGGCCCTCCGCTGTCGATGTAGGAAGTGTTGAAGTGAGCCCGGATCGGGTTCAGGGCCTCCAGACGCTCGATCGGCCAGATCGTCGGGATGTCCCCGATGTGCCACTGGTAGCAGTTGAGGCTTCCGTCGGTGTCCTTCGTCGCACCCCAACCGCCCGAGGGATACTCGTACACGAGCCAGTAGACGTCGCTCTCGCGGAAGTCACCGCCGGTGCCGCCGATGTTCGTCTGGTTGGCGCTCGAGGTCGTGAGGCCGGACACCTCGTCCGGCATCACCTGAGCCAGGCAACCGATGACACAGCCGTGGATCGGCCCGAACATCACCGTGGCATAGCCGTTGATGGGCGCCGGGAACTTTGAGTTGACGACCGTTCCCTCGGGCGCCGTGACCTCCAACGCCCGTGCCGCCCCCGAGTTCGAGACGTTGCCCGGCGCCAGGTAGGTGTCGACGACGTCGAAGACCGCCGCCCAGGTGTTGACCAGCGTCCCGTTGGCGACGCCGGCGATCTGCTCCGACGAGCCGGAGAAGTCGAACGTCAGGTTGTCCCCGGCCACGGTCATCTTGCAGGCGAAATAGACGGGATCCGGGTGGTGGACCGCGCCGTTCTCAAGGTATTCCTCGAAGAAGTACTCCCCGTCCTGGAGCTCCGAGATCCGCTTGCGGGTCTGGACCTCGGCGTTGTCGAGCAGCCGCTCGACCGCCGCCTCCAACACCTTCGGCTGGAACCGGGCGCTCGACTCGTCGAGTCGCTTGGCGGCGAGAGTCATGCAGTTCGACTGGGCCGCGTAGACCCCCTGGACCTCGAACGGCTGGCGGACGTTCGCCAGAAGGACCTCGATCAGATCCTCGTTCAGGACCCCCCGATCGCAGACCTTCACCGCGGGGAAGCGGATCCCCTCGTGGAAGATCTCCGAGCACTCACCGCTCGCCGACCCGGGAACCGTCCCCCCCACGTCACCGTAGTGGACGCCGCAGGCGAGCCAGAGAAGCAACTCCCCCTCGTAGAAATACGGCATCACCAGCGTGGTGTCGTTCAGGTGGGCACCGACCTGCCAGGGATCGTTCACGAAGAACTGGTCCCCCGGGTTGATGTCGTCCCCGTACTTGTTCACCACGGTGTCGACAGCGAAGCGAACCGCGAACATGTGGAACGGGACGTCGACGTTCATCGCGACGATCTCGCCCTTGGTGTTCGTGATCGCGCACGAGAAGTCGTGGGTCTCGGTGAGGATCGGCGAGTAGGCCATGCGGATCACGGTGCTCCGCATCTCTCGCACGATGTAGTTGAGGTCGGCCCCGATGACCTCGAGGGTCAGGGCGTTGAGCTGTGAGTCCTGTGTAGCGCTGGGCATCTTTTTCTCCTGTCTCTTTCGCTCGGCCTAGGAACCGGACGTTCGAGTCGCGATCAAGTTTTCGTATTGGTCCGTGGTGGCCGTCCAGCCGGGGAAGACGAGGGTGGTCGAGTCGTACTCCTCGACCACGGCCGGTCCTTCGAGGCTGACGCCCGCGGCGAGCCGCGACCGGTCGTAGACGGGGGTGGCGGTGAACTGGCCG
>Ga0065721_10051251_pt1 | contig 15567 bp, 10 predicted proteins | sample Mesricmetagenome_FD_59108 | JGI IMG/M metagenome (GOLD analysis project Ga0065721, IMG submission 59108) | Mesophilic microbial community from rice straw/compost enrichment Sample: eDNA_1 v2 (version 2) | ecosystem: Engineered > Solid waste > Grass > Composting > Bioreactor | place: USA: Davis... | reverse complement strand
GCAATCCCGCCGTTGACCAGGATCTCCAGCCCCGGGCGCTCGCGCTTGAGCCGCCAGGCCCAGTCGTAGCGCAGCGGCGGGACCTCGCGGTTCTCCTTGGGCGAGAGCCCCTGCAGCCAGGCGTTGCGGGCGTGGACCACGAAAGTCCGGCAGCCGGCGGCGGCGACCGCGTCGATGAAGGCCGCGAAGCGCTCGTACTCGTGGTCCTCGTCCACGCCCAGGCGGCATTTCACCGTGACCGGGACATTGCGGCCGCTGGCCGCGGCGCCCTCGATCATCGCCGCCACGCACTCGGCCACCAGGCTCGGCTCGCGCATCAGGCAGGCACCAAAGCGCCCCGCCTGGACCCGGTCCGAGGGGCAGCCGCAGTTGAGGTTGAGCTCGTCGTAGCCCCACTCGGCGCCGATGCGTGTGGCATTGGCCAGCGCCCCGGGCTCGCTGCCGCCCAGCTGCAGGGCGACCGGGTGCTCGACCGGATCGAAGCCCAGCAGCCGCCCGCGGTCGCCCAGGACCACGGCGTTGGCGTGGACCATCTCGGTATACAGCCGCGCATGTGGCGCCAGCAGGCGGTGGAACACCCGGCAGTGGCGGTCCGTCCAGTCCATCATCGGGGCGACGGACAGGCGCACGGATAAGGCGTAGCGGCCAACTCCGTTGTTTTTACTGGGAAAATAAGGGCTATCGAGGTGCTTCATTGTCGGTTGTTTTGGGGCGTTTCGGGGCGTTTCCACCTCCCAAGTGCTACACTTCGAGCTACACAACAGCGTATGTAGCACTCATGGCGACCATCACGGCCCGGCGCCGAAAAGACGGCTCAACAGGATACACAGCGCAGATCCGCATCAAGCGCGATGGCCAGTTGGTCCACAGCGAGTCCGAGACTTTTAGCACCAAGGCATTGGCCAAGGAGTGGGTCACCCGGCGCGAGGCCGCCCTGCAAGTCCAGCGAGCCAGGGGCGAGCCCCTCGGCAGACGCATGACCTGGGGCGAGCTAGTGCGCTGGTACGAAGATCGCGAACGCCCAGGCGACGGCTGGGGCCGGACCAAAAGAGCCGACTTGGCCAGGCTACGGATGGCCAGCCTACAGGACAGACGTGTAGACACCCTGACTCGGCAGGATTTCATCAACTACATCGAGTCGCGGCGGGCAGCTGGCACCGGTCCAGCGACAGCCAACAACGATCTGATCTGGCTTCGCTCTGTCTTCAAGGCCGCCACCGCCGTCCTCGGATTGCCTACCCCCCTGCAGGCACTGAATGAGGCCGCTGATTTCCTGCGCAGCGAGCGGATCATCGGCAAGCCACAGCAGCGCCAGAGGCGTCTCACGCCCGAGGAGGAGCGCCGGTTGCTCGACTACTTCGCCAAGCGTGATGGTCGAGCCGAGATCCCTATGGTGGATATCGTGCGCTTCGCTCTGTCATCAGCCCGGCGTCAGGAAGAGATCACGCGACTCCGCTGGGATGACCTCAACCCAGACAGGGGTACCGCCCTCCTCCGGGACGTAAAGCATCCCCGCCGCAAGGTAGGCAACCACCGCACCTTCAAGATGACGCGCGAGGCTTGGCAGATCATCGAAAGCCGCCGCGGCCTTAGCGACAGTCCCTTGGTCTTTCCTTACAACCCAAAGTCCGTCGGAGCCGCCTTCACTCAGGCAGTGCACGTGCTCGAGCTCCAGGACCTCCACTTCCATGACCTACGCCATGAGGCAACGTCGCGGCTCTTCGAGAAGGGCTACAGCATCCAAGAAGTCGCCCAATTTACTCTTCACGAGTCATGGGCAACCTTGAAGCGGTACACCCATCTCCGCCCAGAGGACGTACCGGACCGCTGATGCCTCCCGCGTGGGCAATTAAAAAGAAGTAAATGAACTATGACGATACATCGCCCCAGCCACGCGGGAGCGAATGCACGAACTCTCAAGCTCCGCAGGATTTCTATCACAAACGCGAAGACCCGAGAGGTCGCAGGCTCGCAGCTTTGAATCGATGGCAAGGTTGAATATTGCGAGGTTGCTACGAGCTGCCACTGGACGCGGATCGCCAGATTTCCGGCGCTTGAGCGACCCCTTCTTGTCCACGATCTTACCTTTATTCCAAGGCCTTTTAAGAGCCTACGTTTGGTAGCCTTCAACCATTCCCAGCTTTAGGAAGCGCCAGCGTTCTACGTCAATTCAGTGGCTGCTATCGACTAAGAGCGGACACTTTGCGCATCCCCTGAGGAGTCTCGGCTAGCCCAGCAAGGGCGCGCAGCATTGCAAGTGGGAAGCCAAGAGCACGCTTCTGCACGCCACTAGCTGCATCCTGCATTGGCGCCGCGGGGCCCTATCGCCAGTCTGGAGGAATCACGGCCCGGCGTAGCGCGATCAGTCAGACCCTCGCCTACCCGGCTATACGGCGCGTGCTGATTGGAACATTTGTCAAAGTATGTTCCAATTCGTTCCAACTTGTTCCAAGGTCTCAGAATGAAGGATCAGTTGAGGCGGGAGTGGACCGCCCTGATGCAGGAAGGCGCCCACGGTCAGGCAACGCGATTCCGCTTGCGAGCAATGCGCCTGTCCCAGCTCATCCGGGCTGGGGATCCAGAACTTGCGGCCGCGCTAGCCTCGGGCCTGACCGAAACGTCGGCGCTAACGCGGTTAGCGCCGAATGCCGGGCCGGCCGATGTACCGGACCTGCTATCCGTCGAGGTCGAGCCGGTTCTCGCTGCGACGCCACATTGGCCCAGGAATGTCACCGCCGAACTGCGCCAAATCGTCCACGAGTGGAATGCGCACGACGCGCTCGCCGAAGCCGGCTTACACCCTGTCAAGACTGCACTTCTCCACGGCCCGCCTGGCGTGGGCAAAACCTTGGCCGCCCGATGGCTCGCGATCGAATTGGGCATGCCTCTCGCCACGCTGAACCTTGCAGCGACCATGAACAGCTACTTGGGTAAGACCGGGCAAAACATCGTCAAGGTGCTCGCATACGCGAGAACCCACGCGTGCGTGCTTTTTCTGGATGAGTTCGACGCGCTGGGCAAGCGTCGAAGCGACGACCAGGATGTCGGTGAGCTCAAGCGCATCGTCAACGTCCTGTTGCAGACGGTCGACCAGTGGACCGGCCCATCGCTGCTTGTGGCGGCCACCAACCACGAGTCGCTTCTAGATACGGCGATTGTCAGGCGGTTCGAAGCAACCATCGAATTTCCTGCACCGTCGAGCCAGCAGGTGGGCAACGTTCTGAGATCTCTTGGCGTGCCGACATCGCTCGCCAACACCCTCGGCCGTCGGCTCCAAGGCCAGCCCATCTCAAACGCGACCCGCTTGGTCACGGCCGCACGCAAGCGCGCGGTGCTGGGAAAGATCAGTTTTGAGGCGGCACTCGAGATCGCAATAACCGAGCAGTTGAAAGCGCAATCCCACGTGGAAAGCCGCAGGAATGTCGTCGCATCCCTGCACGAAGCCGGCAAGAGTGCGCATCAGATCGCCAAGGAGCTCGGGATCTCGCACACCACTGTACTGCGTGACCTGAAGGCCATCTCGGATGGACTAGCGTGAATACACCCCGGCGTAACTTGTTGATCGGACGCGGCGAGCGGCTCCTCCAGGATAGCGCGTGGCCAAGCACAGGTCGTACGAAACCTGAGCCCTACAACCTCGAGCAGCAGCGTTCCCTGTTCGTCCCCGTTCTCGATCGTCTTGCCGGCGTCGCCCGCGAGACCGATCGTTCCCTCACACCGCGGGGCGAAGTCGCTGCCAAGCTTACGATCCACCCCGAGTTTCTGGCCAAGAGCTACTTTCCTGCCACGCTGATCTCAGCGTCCGGCCTGCGGCTCATCGGCTCGCGGGCAACTGATGTGACGCCCCGCCGGATGGTGCGAAACAGCGAACCAAAGGAAATGCCAACCGCGACGCTGATCGTGGCAGGCACCGAACAGGACTACGCGCGCGCGTCCCAGTTATTGCAGAGCCCCGAACTCTCAGTCGCGATGATGGGCCAGTTCAATCGGCTCGAGCGTGTCGAGCCGTTCGCGGCTAGCGACCGTAAGCGTGGCCTAGACCTTGCGCACTTCGACGGTTGGGCTGAAACGCTGCTCCACGCCTCCTTCGAAGACCGCGATGTCTTGGACGCCTTCATCGAGCGCGTGCGGCAACTGGGCGGTGTGGTCGATCGCGATCGTGCCCGCACCGTGGGCGGACTGACGTTCGCCCCACTGCATGTGGACACAGCCGCGGCGCCGAATCTGATTCGGGGAATCGAGGACTTCACGCATTTGCGGGCGATCCGCAACATGCCGTTTATAAGCTTGGATCCCATCGACGTGGATACCTCGATGACGCGGTCGGCTGAAGCGGCACCGCCCCTGCCCAATGAGCCAGCGATCGATGACTCTATACGCGCAGTGATCTTCGATGGCGGCTGCACGCCGGGACTGCTCCCGTGGGTCAATGCAATGGACGCGCCGGGCGTTCCTGCGGTAGCGACGGAACTCTCTCATGGCCAGTCTGTAAGTTCGGCATTCCTGTTCGGCTCCATTGGCGCCGCCCAGAGCGTCCTACCGCGGCCGTATTGCAACGCCGACCACGTGCGGGTGCTTCCGAGTACGGCCACGGATTTGCGCGTGGCCGACGTCATTGATCGGATCGTGAACACGCTCAAGGACGCGCGAGATGCTGGCGATCCTTACACGCTTGCCAACCTTAGCCTAGGACCGCGGATGCCGATCGTCGATGACGATCCTCACGAGTGGACGGTTCGACTGGACGACTTCCTGTCCTTGGGCGATCTCTTCATGACCGTCGCCGCAGGAAATGACGGCGCCCATGGACCTGATCTCGGCCGAATCCAGCCGCCCGCCGATGCCGTCAATGCCTTCGCCGTCGGTGCCAGTGACGGCCATCACGGCCGCGCGCTCCGCGCACCCTACAGTTGCGTCGGCCCGGGGCGCAGCCCCGGACTCGTAAAGCCCGATGCGGCAGCGTTCGGAGGAGCGCCCGGGGTCCCTATTCGCCTGGTCAATCCCGCTACGGGTCTGGTCGAAACCCGGTTGGGGACCAGTTATTCCGCACCCCTAGCGCTGCGGCTCGCGGCCGGTATTCGTGCGAGCGTCGCACAGGACATCCAGCCGATCATGCTGCATGCCTTGCTCGTCTCGCGTGCGCAGAGGAACTCCCGTCTTCACGACCAGACGGAGGTCGGCTGGGGCATCCTTCCCGAGTCGGTCGACGCCATCCTCTTCTCCGCACCGGACGAAGTAGTTGTCATGTATCAGGGCATGATCGCGAAGGGCCAACCCATCCGTGCCGCCGTCCCATTGCCGGCCGGGCTGGTCACGTCGGGCCGAATCCGCATCGCGGCTACGTTCGCCTACCGCGCGCCGGTCGACCCCGCGCATCCAGTCAACTACACGCGCTCCGGGTTAGAAGTACGCTTTCAGCCCGACAGCGTCACTTCAGCGGGCTTCTTCAGCGGAACGGACTTTGATACCGAACAGACCTTGCGCCGTGATGCGTTGAAGTGGGAGACCTGTCGCCACAAGGAGAAGACCTTCGATCCAGCCTTCCTGACCAACCCGAGCTTCCTGATCAGGTACCAAGGCCGCGAAGAAGGTGGCAATGACGCCCACACGGTTCGCGACCCCATCAGCGGTCGCCCCCTTCCCGCGGTCGAGCAGCCCAGCGCACTGCCTTTTGCTCTCGTCGTGCGCATGCGCGTGCCCGATGTCGCCGATCTGGCCACGCAGGTGTTGCAGCAGTTCAATGTCCTCGCGGAGGTTCCGCTACGCGCCGAAGTCCAGACATAGGTCAGCCAATAGCCGTTTTCGACTACAGGCCGAAGGGCAACACACCTCGCCCGTACGCGGCCTATAGAAAACGCTGATCAGCTTCGGCTGGAGCGACGAGGCAATGGAACGGGCGCACGTAGGCTGTCGCTTAATAAGAGATTGTCAGTGGCGAACCTGAGCCAAATCTCTACCTGGCCGTCCCCGTCTGCCCAGAGCCGATCTCGCGAGTAAGCGCGCGATTCGAAAACTGACAGTTCCCTTCCGCATACGCGTAGGACGCCCTGTTCTGCGTCGGACGTCACGTTGGACTTGGACTGCGGGTGCACCCGCCCGGAATGGGGGAAGCGAGTGATCGCGCAAAACCCTGACTTAGAGGACAGCGCCGCGCCGGGCACTTCCAGCCGCTCCGAATAGGCAGCATTAGGTCCCAGGCACCCGCAAAGAGTACTCCCCAATGCGTTATGTAATTACCCGGGTGGGCAGGCAGCCCTAATCGGGGTACGCGGCCGGCTACTACCCGAACGCGACCTGCTGCGTCCAAGTCCCCTTCCCCAACCGTGCCCCGCCCTACGCTGGCTCAGGCGCGTTGTCGGCCGACGCCTCGCGGCGGCTGATACGGTTTCTCAGCGAACTGATCATCGCGGCGTACTTCTCGGCTTCCTTTCGGTTCTTCTCGTAGTAGAAATCCTTGGTCTTCGCGGTGCGCATCGCGAGTTCGATGAATTGCTCCGCCTCTCGCAGCAGACGCGAGCTCGAACGCGCGTACGGCTGGCGAGCAACGGAATGATACCGCGCGATTGCGCGCCTCAGCATGCAGAGGGCGGGCGTCTTCCCCAACTCCTCGGCACGTGCGATGGACCTGTCGCCGGGACCGATCTGACCCAGCTTGTAGAGGATGAGGCCCAGCGTCAAATGTGCATCGGCGTTCTTTGGGTCCAGCTCTACGGCTGCCTGAGCCATCGGCAGAGCTCCCGAGGTGTCACGCAACGTACGAAAAAGGAACGAGGCGTAACGCTCGCGGAGCGCCGCATTGAGAGGCTCATCCTGCAAGGCCAACTCGAACAGCTCCCGGGCGCCCTTGTAGTCCTTCTTGAAGGTTGCGATCTTCGCCGCCTTCGCAAATTCACTCCGGAATGCGTCCGCTACACGATCGCGGCGGTAGCTCTTCGCGATTTCGAAACGTTCCGTCGCGAGCTTGTCAACCCGAGTGGCAATCTTCTCGAGCTTTTCCGCCTCATGGGGGACCAGGCGTTTCTTCTTCTGCCGAAAGAACTCCTTCGCTAGTTCGACGATTTCCATGTCGTAGACCTCGCCGTGATCCACGACCGTGGCGAAGTAGGTCTCGGCCAGACTGGCTTGGAATTCCGCATGCTGCACGCCGATCTCCCGACATACATCGCCGACCGACTTCCCGTCTACCGGCGTGGCCAACAGCACGAGCGTCATGAAGACATCCTGGACGGCCGCCGGCATACGCTGCCACGCATCCTCGTACAGAAATTCGAGAAGCTCGTCGTTAGTCTTGCGCAAGATCTGGTCCAAACCCTCCTGAACACTCGACGAAGACCGCGCGATGTAGCGCACTAGTGTGTCGATCAATAGGGGCTTGTACATCAGCTGCTCGCACGCACGGCGCAGCTTCGCGTCGCCCGATTGTTGGACCGCGATGGCTCCGTATGCAGCGCCAAGTCGTTGGATGAGCGTGAGCGCTTCTGACTCTGACAGTTGCGCGACGGGAACGGGCTCTGCAGCCAGCAACTCCCGGCGCCTCGAGGTGATGACGACCCGTCCGATGGACTTGGCCACCTGTTTGAGGAAATCGCCTAGCGCCTCTGCGTCAGCGGTCGAGGTGGCCAACGTCTCGGTATTGTCGATGATCAGCAGGACGTCGCCGCGTGAGAACCCCTGCGCCCTGAGCTCTCCGGCCGCCTTGTCTACCAGCGCCCGACCCTGCGCACGGTACCAGTCCCCGCTCAAAACGGGTTCCAAGCAGTACATCAGCTCCCGGACACTGTCCTCCATCGCTTCGGACATGCCCTTGATGTGAATCAGGCCGTCTTCGGACCACCGCGTCCGCTTGGCGGTATAGTAACTCACGATCGATGGGGCGGGCGCCTTGGTCTCCGCGTCACCCTCGATGAGGGAATTGAAAAATTCAAGTGCCAGTGTTGTCTTGCCGAAGCCGCCATCGCCAAACACAAGGCAAGGCCGGTAGTCGGCCATTTCGTCGAACCATTCGATGAGCTTTTCGAGCTCTCGTTTGCGTCCGACGAACGTCGACGTCTGTCGCCCGGGAATGTTGTGCAGCACGAGTTTGGGCCCGTCGCTCGATGGAACCTCCGCCCAGCGAAACTTTTCAGGCCGCATGCCGCCGTCGGTCGCAAAGACATTGGTTGCGGGAAGATCTACCGTGAGGACGCGGGCGTTGTCGAGCGACAGAAGTTGCGCGTGGAGTTTCCAAACGCCTTTGCTGGGTCCAATCTTCGACACGACAATCGGGTGGCCATCGATCACCAGCGGCGTTGAAATCCTGACGTCAACGTCGCCGACGCGAACCTGCAAGCTGCTGCTGTCATTTCGGGGCAACACACCCGCACCATCGGTCAGCAGGCGCCTGATAAGCGCATCGGTTTTCTTTGACCAAACGGCGGCGGTGGGCGCATCCACCACCCCGTGCCCTAGGCGGTGGTTGCGGAATCGAACCCATTCGTTCAGTGCGGCCACCAACGAGGGATTGCCCGCGTCCGTGGTCTCGAACCAGCCCCGGAAGTACTGCCGCGACACTAGGCCGCGAATCACTGGAACGAGGTGGTCGAGGACCTCGATGGGCAAACCGTCCGAAGGCTGACCGAAACGGTCCAGATAGGCGTCCAGCTCTGTGTCGTGTTCCGTCGCGGGCGCGGCTTGGTGGACAATCTCGATCGCACTGATTGCTGCGCTTTGCAACAGCGACCTAAGGATTGCGGACAAGTGCGTCAAAGATGCGACGTCCGAGTCCAGGCCGCGGGCGAGCTCAAGTTGTGACTGATAGAGGCTCTGCATTTCGCATCGTCAAAGGTTAGGGTGCGCGGGCATGGCGGGACGTCAGTCAGTCCATGACCATATTGGGGGGAACCGGCTCACACCGTAGCGCACCCAAACACTCCGAACAACGAGCCCGGCAAGTGGTCGAGCCGCTGCTGTAGAAGCGACCATTGCGGTGCTAGAAGGAGACCTAGCGCGTCACGCTGGTGCCCCGCAGGAGCGGCGATCAGGCCGGCGCCAACGTCCGCCGCGATGCATATATCGGTCCGCCACCGACTTCAAGCGCACAAGTCTAACCACCGCGCGTCCACTCTTTCGAAGGAAGTCCCGCTTCGCGACGCGGCTCAACTCAGGTGTTGGCACCGAAGACCGCGTCGGGTCGGTAGCTGACACTAGGGTCGGCCTATGGGTTTTCGGCGGTTGATCACCAATGCAACGCCCGCAAAATTGCGGCGGCCGCAATTTTGCAGGCCGCACATGGCTCTGTCTTTGAGCCGACTTTGGTCGCGATGCTTCACCTAGCGCCATAGTGTGTCGACGAAAAAAAATATTTGTATTACAGACGACATACACAATGCACGACGCGTATCACAAGGAATTTCTATTGCGATCAATCGGATAGCTGAAACATCAGCCCGGAGCGTATTACACCCTTTATGTTCCACTACGAGTTCGGGGCTGTTGCAAAGCTCAGGAAGCGCAGGCCACCCTGACCAAAAATTGCGGCGGCCGAGCCACCCAGGCCGACTCAGGCTTCCTGAGACCGTATTGCTGAAGCCCATGCCATGACTTTTGCGGCCCCAGCCTAACCACCAAAAATTGCGGCCGCCGCAATTTTGTCCGGGTCGAGCGCCCAAGAGCCTGCCCCAAGCTTCCCGAGATCGTATTGCTGAAGCCCATGCCATGACTACCCAGCCCAGCGTGACCACCCAAAGTTGCGGCCGCCGCAATTTTGGTCCGCGCCGAGCCGACCAGGAGCCGGCCTCAGGCTTCCCGAGATCGTATTGCTGAAGCCCATGCCCCGACTCTGCAGTCCCAGCCTGGCTAGCCAAAATTGCGGCCGCCGCAATTTTGGTCCGGGCCGTGCCACCCAGGAGCCGGTCTCCTCAGGCTTCCCAGGATCGCATTGCTGAAGCCCATGCCGTGACTCTGCGGCCCCGGTCTGGCTACCCAAAATTGCGGCGGCCGCAATTTTGGTCCGGGCTGAGCCGTCCAAGAGCCGGCTTCCTCAGGCTTCCCGAAATCACATTGCTGAAGCCCCTGCCCCGACTCTGCAGCCCAACCTGACCACCCAAAATTGCGGCCGCCGCAATTTTGGTCCGCCCCCCAGCCGACCAGGAGCCGGCCTACTCAGGCTTCCCGAGAGCGCATTGCTGAAGCCCATACCATGACTCTGCGGTCCAGCCCGACTACCCAAAATTGCGGCCGCCGCAATTTTGGTCCAGCGCGCTGACGACACGGCAGCTGATGAAGCCAGCCTGCGGCCGTAGCAAGCGTCAGGTGTGCAATGATCTCGGGCCCAAACAGCTGCCGCACTCTACTCATGCGCGAGGTCCCCTATCCAACACCGGGCGAAATCCTGCTTCACGAGTTTCTTGAGCCTTGTGGAATGTCCACACAGCAACTCGCCGAGCGATGCTCGCTATCACTCGACCAAGTCACCGGCATCATCAATGGCACCCAGCGGATCACGCCTGATGTTGATGCCGCGCTAGCTGCCTTCATCGGTCTGTCGCGCGGATTTTGGCTTAGAGGTCAGGAGGATTGCGACGAGCGGATGCGTTGAGACCCAACGAACGACGAACGACGAACGACGAACGACCAAGGTCATGGCCACAGGGCGCAACTTCGCCTTTCGAGAACGAAGCGATTCGCTGCTACACGACCTGCTGATGCCTTTGGGCATCTCGCCACAGCAGATACCGAGCGAAGCTCACTATCGATGAAACAGTCGAAGGGATGAACAGGGATACGAAGCGGGCCACTTCCAGAGGTCGCAACCGAGCTTCTCGCCCTCACGCGACCGGTGTCGGCTTTGGGATGAAACGCGATGCCCCCAGAGCCACCGCCTCGCCCGCCGGGCGGAGAAAGCGGTGGCATCACACCTATGCGCCCCTAGCCCCTCCCATCACGACGACTCCCGCTTCGCTGAAAATTGCGGCCGCCGCAATTCTCGGCCCGCCACTGGCCGCCCCAGGCAAGCACAATGAAGGCGCAACCTGCCCTCGGCGCTGGCGCGTAGTCCGGCTTCATGATTCCGGGATAGCACCACAGCCCTTCCAGTGCCTGTTCTTGCAATAGATCTCTTTTCCACCAAAGGTGGATGCGGAGATGCTTCTTTACTAGGGCCCGCACTTATCAACAGCAACAGTGACAGTGTCTCCACTGACAGTGCTTTAAGACGAAGTCTGAAAAGAAAGGCAGGACAACTTGCGAGGACAAATAGCGTGACTTGTACGCACGATATCCACAGCCCGCTCATCATGAGGGGCACGGATCTTCAACTTCGAGGGGTTCTTGGCGCCTGCTTAGGCGCTTGGCGAGCGTGCGCTAAGGGAAATGGACTCGTCGAGAGAGCAAACGAGCCGTTCTACCGAGTTCTTTACAGGTTGCGGGCGTGATTGTGCCTGCCTGTGCCATCCACAAGCAGCTCAGCGACGTGATTTAGCCATTCAGTAGGCGACCGACCGGAAGGCGGATCTCCACGGCTGTATCCAACGACGCGCCCCATGGCCCTGAACTGGTTAGGCCGCTGAGAAATGTGCGGCTGAGGCTCATCGACAGCCGCCTCGGGTCCCGTCTTTCCGGCATCCTCCGCACGCCTGCGATATCCCTTGAGCAACCAGGTTGTGCCTGCCATCTCACAGAGACGCACCCAGCTGAGGCGCACTACGGCTGCCTCACTATAGAAGCTACCGTCTCCTCGACGGTGTCTGACTTGCTCAATCACGAGCAACCCAAGGCTCTCGAGGGCACTCAATGCCCGCTGGGTGCGCTTGATCGCCCAAGCCCCCTGCGCCCCGAAAGCAAACTGGGCAATGTCCCGCTGCTTGAGACGGCGTCGTTCTCCGCGCCTATGAGAAACGACCTCTCCAGTCTTCAGATCTGAAGAGGCCATCAAGCACACCAGCGTGGCCGCCATCGATTCTGCCCCCTCGCTACGCAGGGGTCTCGCGCGCTCTTGGCGTGCACTCTTCGAATAGCCAGCTACGATGACGGTCCGCTTGACTCGCGCCCAGAGCCCCCCTTCGCGCTCCAGAAGAGCATGGAGCCACTTTGCTTTCGTCTGGGCGATGACTGACGGTAGCTTCCACTTGGTAGACCGCAACTCTGGGATATGAACTCGCCTGTTCGGGCCTTGTTTGGTTCTCCGAGCGGGTCGATCCGTCTCTGGTCGTTCCAACAAGGCCGAATTGCGGGCACGGCCAATCGCCAGGCCAGACGGCCCGGAGCACTGAGCAGAAGAGATGGAGTTCAGTACGTCGAGGGTTAGAGCCCCGACGTCCATTCAACGACGGCAATTGGGTGGAACGAAGGGTTACGAATCATCACGCAGCCCACGCAGGAATTGATGTGCCCGCGTTCCGAAGGCGGCGCCACTCGTCTTCCGCAGCGGCCTTCTTCTGATCGAGATACGACGCCAGAGCGTAAACATCCACCAGCCAAGGAGACTTCTGACTGGCGAGACGATACGCGGGCACAGGCAACGCAGCCTTGGCCGCGCGCTTGGCGGCCTCAGGCGGCGTAAGACCGAACATGGGGCAGACCTTCTCCAAGGGAATCTGGGAGGTCTCAAACTCCGCCATCAGCAGGAAGGCAGTGTTCATACCCCGGCCTCCGGCGAGGATCCGGAAGAGTCCAAGACCTGGGCGATCTGCTCCGTTCTGAAGTACACGCGGCGCCCAACTCGCACCTTTGCCGGACCAAGCGCCTGACCTGACGCGCTGGCGCTCCTACTTAGGCTGGAACGCAATGACTCGGTAGTACGACCCAACACCTCGCCAAGCTGGTCATAGCTCAGGAGTGGCCCGTAGAGATCAAGCAAAAGTTGTTTGGTACTCACTTTGTGCCCGGCAATTCTTCGTTACGTGTTGCAACGATAGATCCGGTTCAAAGTTTTGTGGGTACGATTTTATGTAATATTTGGTTGACATGAAGAGCATTAAAGATCGAATCGCGGATGCGGCAGCCTCATACGAGGCATGCCCCGAACGCCTCTCGACCGGGGTAACCAAGTTCGCGGATGCGCTAACCGCTTCACATTCGCTAACGTCGCGTCGCTACTCGGTCTGGAAGTTGCTCAGGCTCTACGTAGACGAGCCTTTCGCGGATGCGCTTCACTATCGAGGGGCATGGCAGCACGAGCTGCTCACCAACTTCAAACCCTCTCTTGCAGGACGCCATCCGGGACCACAGGCGCTTTCGGCCTTGGGAACCCACAGGGCGCCGGAAGACCTTCCGCCCTCTCCCGCGGATACAGACCAGCAATCGCTCTCCGTACGTACGGTGATCAACTCGCTGGAATGCTGGATTCAGTGCTTACGAATGGCAGTCCACAGCTGCTATGCCTCGCATGTATCCGCCGCTTCGAAGCGCTTTGCTCATGCTTTAGACCTGATGAGAGAGGTTTTACATCTCATCAAGCGCTTGCGTCCTCGGTACCGCTCTCACTCGGTTTTCGGGAGGGTGAGCGAGACTACGGAATACCAAGGGGGATGCTGCGAGCTTTGCTGGAGGCCCAGCATGCAGGCTGTCGATCTGGAAAAGGCTGGACGCAACAAGTCTGGAAGGCTTCGAACAGATCGCTTCTGTGAAGTCCACAATCCAGGAGATCCGAATTCGCGCTACAGGATCGATCTGATCTACAAGGAAGCGTTTACACGGGAACTGCAGGCGGTCTACGGCTTTGAAGAGACTTCCTATGCCTTTGAGCTTCCGGTGCTCCTTCATCCGGATGAGCATATGTTGCGGCGGCTTGCATATGACCGCGTCCACGCCAAAATTCGAAACCCTAGGTCACAGAAGGAACGGAGCCTCAAGGAAAGAGTCTGGATCCTTCATGCAGCCGGCCAGACCCAATCTGAGATAGCTCGAACCCTTGGTATATCTCGACAGGCCGTGAGCAAGACCATGCAGCAGCTAAGGTCGATCTGGGACGCCCATCAAGCAAGACTCCGCGACTACCTTCTACCGTAGTCCTTGCAATCTGGGCGCTGGGATTCCACCCCGAAATCACGACAGTTGTGAAAGAGCTGAGGACTTCTGGTCTTGCTTGGGCGCACCTACGCCACCGCGTTTGCACCTGTGGCGCGATCGCTGGAAGGCTGTCCGCAACTTGTCACCGAGATGAAACGGCGCCGAGACCGCTACTTCACGGCCGACGAATCTTCTAACCCAGCATCGGGAACAGAGAAGGCAGACTCACTCCATATGGCCGCTGATGCGATGTCGGCGGTCCGAATTACCCTGCTGAGATCGAGCGCATCGGCAGCTCGCTCAATTGCATCGCCATAGTCGACTGCCTTGAAAAGACGCCGCGTAGACGCTTCGCGATACCCCGTCCACAGCGGAAGAACGGTCACGAACTCTGCGGTTGGACGGTTCGCGGGCAGATCCACTACCAAGCCGACGATGACCTTGGAGTCCTTGAGATTCAGCATCACGGGCTTGGTAATCCCGGTCGCGAACTGTGCAAAATCCAATCCGCTCGCGCGAGCACTCCGAAAAAGTCGGAGTGGAGCCGAAGGGTGCCGCAGCCACTTTTTCGGACTTAGCAACCAGCCCATCACGCCCCGCGCCCAGTAGACGGTAATCCGAAAAGCAAGACTCAACGTCAGCCAGAAACCGCTTTGAACTGATTGCGGCCGAACGCCTATAGAGCTTTGCCAGAAGACCCTGGTAAGCGGGTCGAATTCTTTCCGGTGGTACAGCCAGAATCCCGCAACCCGTTCGTTAACGAACAGATTGCTGAAGTTCCAGGCGAGGAACGCCATGATGACGGTTCCTAATGATGTGCCGCTGTATGGGAATGGAGCGAACCGATGGAAAATCTCACCAAGACGAAGTCCGGCGTCAGACCCGAGCAAGATTAGAACCACCGAGCGGCTAATGATTAGAAAGATCAGCCCGTAGGTAGCTGCAGCTAGGAGCAATTGCTCCTTCTGAAGTTGGGAGACCCAATACGAGCGAACATTGCTCTTCGCCAAGTAAAGGTATCCCGCCAAAAGTGGCAGGAGCAGCAGATTGAAAGGCACGATTTAAGCGGGGGTGCCGTCAGGCAGCGCGTGCTCGTCGCTTTTTGCCTCTTTTGGTTTGCGCGGAATGTCTCGGGAGAGACGGATGACCTTAGCCACAGATTTCTTGCCCTCTTCAGAGCGCAAGTAGCCACGAACATCCAACTGCAGGTGCCCGTTACGGAACGTCACGAAGGACTCGCTTCGCGACTTGGCGCCGCCGAGACCAGTCTGGTCCAAATTGAACCCGCCTTCATTCTTGCGCTTCGCGGACATTGGTTCTCCCCTTAGCTGCTATCGCAGCCAGATGCTAGCACTGAATCTAGTTGCCCCGTGGTGAAGGCAGCCTCATCGTACCATGCTGCAAAAGTGCTACCAATTGCATGCATATTTGCTTATGCAATTGAATTAAAAGGATATTTTTATTGAATAGCTCCAGTCCATCATGGGAGCGACGGACAGGCGGGCGGAAGCGGCGTAGGAAGCGGGGATGATGGACATGGCGGGTACGGCGTGGGGCCCGCAATTGTCGCCCAGGCCTGCA
>Ga0065721_10051250_pt1 | contig 15568 bp, 17 predicted proteins | sample Mesricmetagenome_FD_59108 | JGI IMG/M metagenome (GOLD analysis project Ga0065721, IMG submission 59108) | Mesophilic microbial community from rice straw/compost enrichment Sample: eDNA_1 v2 (version 2) | ecosystem: Engineered > Solid waste > Grass > Composting > Bioreactor | place: USA: Davis... | reverse complement strand
AAAGGTACCCTGAGATGAATTATTCTACACTTGAAACGTTTCAATTGCAAGCCTGATGCAAACTTTTGGCCAGCTACTGCGGAGGGAAGCGTACACAGGGCGTGGAATGAAGCAGGCATAGGTGCCATGCCCGTAATCTCTACCGACGAAACCGCTCTCCACAGCCGGGACGGCACCCCGCTCTTTGTCCGCTCGGCCCGCCCCGGCGCCCCTGCTGCCACCGCCGGGGCGGCGGCGTGGGCACGGGTCTGCATGGCCCCTGGGTACGGGGACCACGGCGCACGCTACGAACATGTTCTGGCTTACCTCGCAGAGAACGGCGTGGCGGCGCATGTGGTGGACTTTCGCGGACAGGGCCGCGCCGCCGGACGGCGCGGGTTCGTGCGCCGCTGGGACGAGTACCTGGACGACTGGGAGACGTTCCTGAAGTGGGAGGCCCGGGAATGGGCCGAGAGCGGACCGGCCACCCCGCCGCGCTTCCTGCTGGCGCAGAGCCACGGCGCGCTGATCGTCGTGATGTCCGCTCTGCGGGGCCGCCTCCCGGCGGATGCGGCCGGTGCCGTGATGACCGCCCCCTACCTGCGCCTGAAGATGGTCCCGCCCCCGGTGAAGGTCCGCCTCGCGCGAACCGCCGACCGCCTGATGCCCTGGCTGCCCGTACGGACCGAGGTACCGGAGGAGTGGATGACGGACGACCCGGAGATGCGGGCGGCGGACCGCGCAGACCCCTACTCCTTGAATATTGCAACGCCGCGCTGGTTCCTGAGTACGCTGACCGTGCAGGAGGAGGCCATGCGCCGCGCTCCGGAGTTCGTCCTGCCGCTCCTGATACTGGCCGGTGACGCCGACGGCCTGGCCGATAGCGAAGCGGCGCGGGATTTCTGCAAAGCGGCAGGCGCGGAGGACAAGCAGTTCCATTGGCTTCCCGGCCAGCGCCACGAGCCGCTGCGCGAAGCCGGCCGGGCGGTCGTGCTCGCCCGCATTCTGGACTGGCTCCGGGCGCGCAGCACCGCGGCGCCCGGACCTTAACGGCGCTGCGGCATCATCGCCGGCCGCCGCCGCGGATCTGCTGCCGCTCCGGCTCCTTCTCCTGCTGCCGCCGCTCCATGTGCCGCAGTTCACGCTCCGCCCGTCGCTCCAACCTCTTTTCTCCGGAGGCGGACGCAATGCCCACGGCTGCGCCCGCGCGCCCGGTTCCAACGGTGAGCCAGCGGATCACCGCGGCGAGGATGCCAAGCGCCAGCGCCGCCACCACAGCGATGACCACTACCTGACGCACCAGGCTGGAAAGCACCCCGATCAGCAGCACGGCCAGCACCACCGCGCCCACAACCTTCAGCACCGTTCCCATCCCTAGTCTCCTCCGGACCGCCGCCCTTCTCGTGCTTTACCTTACACCACTTCCCCCGGTACGCGGGGCGCTCCGGCCCTGTTGCTGGCCAAAATACGTGATTATTATCACACAATCCGCAGTCGCGCGTAGCGGAACAAAACATGCACCTGATATATTCTAATCAAGTGATTGAATCAAATGATTAAACAGGGCGAGCAGAACGGAACCACAACAACAGGCGGCGACAAGGGCGACCTGCGCCGCGAGCAGATTCTGGAGGCGGCACGGGTGACGCTGACGCGGGTGGGCTTCGAGAAGATCACGACCCGCCGCATTGCCGAAGAGGCGGGCGTCAACATCGCCACCCTGCACTACTATTTCGGCACCAAGGAAGCGCTGCTGACCGAGGCTGTGCGCTACGCGTTTCGGCGGGCAGAACGGCGGCTGCGCGACGCCATTGAGAGCGCGCCCACTGCCACGAAAGCGCTGGAGAAGGCTTTCGACACGACGTGGGAGATGGTGCGGGAGCGCTTCGGCATCCTGCGCTATGACCTGACGGTGCGCGGCTTCCGTGATCGAAGCGCGCAGCAGGAGGCACAGGCAGTCTACAAGGGCTACCAGCGCCTCGCGGAGGAGATAGTGACGCGGCATGTGGCGTCCGGGGGAACGCTCGCTCCTGGAATCACCGCGCCGGCCCTGGCGCACTACCTGGTAAGCGGTCTGGACGGGGTTATTCTGCGGCACGCACTGGACGAAGACGACGAGGCCGCTCGTCGGTCCTTCGATCTGATACTGGATCACGCGCTACGCCTGATGGGCGTGGAACGGCGGGGTCGGGAATAGGCAGTTTCATGAGCATAAGCGACTTCGAGCAGATGGTCCTCCCCCACCGGGAGGTGCTGTACGGGCAGGCGCTGGCCCTGACCCGAAACGCGGACGAGGCGGAAGACCTGGTCCAGGAAACGACCCTGCGCGCCCTGCGCGGCTTCGATTCGTTTCGCGCCGAGGGGCCTATCCGCGCCTGGCTATTAACCATCCTCCGCAACCTGTTCATTAACTCGTATCGCGCTCGGGCTCGGGCTCCGCAGTCCGTCTCCCTGGACGCCCTGGAGAACCCGGACCCGGTAATGCCGTCCCTGCCTGGCCCGGAGCGCCACGTCCTCTCCAAGCTGGAGAACGAGGCGCTGGCCACTGCGATCACGCGGCTCCCGGCCGAGTACCGCGAGGTGCTGGTGCTCTCGGACATCCGGGGCCTGACCTACCAGGAGATCAGCGACCGCATCGGCGTGCCTGTCGGCACCGTCCGCTCTCGGCTGTCGCGCGCTCGCAACCGCGTGCGCCGTTCCCTGTTCGCCTGGCGCCCCGACGCTCAGGGCTCTTCCAAGATGGCCCACGGGCACGCTTAGGCGAACACTTCCCCGCTCCCCGTCCCTCGGGACGGTTTACATAAGGTACGAAACGAGACCGGCCCGCGGAATCCTCCGCGGGCCGGTCTCGTTTGCTCGGTCACACTCCCCTAGCTTGCGGTGGCGAGATCGCCTTCCATCAGGCGCGCGAGGGTAGCCTCGATCCGCGCCAGCCCTGCATCGCCCGCCGCCCGGCCGCGCAGCGCGCCCTCAGCGTCGAACAGGAAGTAGTGGGGCCAGAACCCGCCGGTCTGGAACCGCCCGCCAATGGTGTGCTCGTTGTCCACCGCGCACGGGTCGTCGATCCCGAACTCTGCGAGGATAGCCTTCACCTGCTCGGTGTCGAGATCCGACTCCTGGCGCGGCATATGGACCGGGACCATCTTCAGGCCCAGCGGCCCGTACTTCGCCTTCCACGCATTCAGCGTGGGCATGTTGTTCTTGCAGATATAGCAGGAGACCGCCCAGAAGTGAACGAGGGTCGGCGCGCCGCGCAGCTGGTCGCGCGTAACCTCCGCGCCGCCCAGCCACTCCGTCGCTCCCGTCAGCTCCGGCATCTCCGTACCCAGTCGCAGCGGCATGCCAGCTACTCTCCCGGCTTGAGCGTCTTCTGGCCCGGCTTCCAGTCGGACGGGCACAGGCCGCCGGACTGCAGGCCCTGCAGAACGCGCAGCGTCTCGTCCACGGAGCGGCCCAGGTTCAGGTTGTTGATGGTGGCGTACTGCAGCACACCCTCCGGGTCGATGATGAACAGGCCGCGCAGCGCGATGCCCTCGCTGTCGATCAGAACGCCGTAGGACTGGGCGATCTCGTGGGTCATGTCGGACAGGAGCGGGTAGCCCACGCCCTCAATGCCATTCTGGTTCCGCGGCGTGCGCATCCAGGCGCGGTGCGAGTAGACCGAGTCGGTGGATGCCCCGAGGATCTCGCAGTCCAGGTCCTTGAACTCGTCCAGGCGATCGGACAGCGCGGTGATTTCGGTCGGGCAAACAAAGGTGAAGTCCAGCGGGTACCAGAAGAAGACCAGCCACTTGCCCCGGTAGTCCGAGAGCGAGACCTTCTTGACCGGGTCCGCGCCCCCCTCACCCGGGTACGCAACGGCGGCAGTGAATTCCGGGGCAGGCTGCCCCACCTTGGCGAACGACATGATCGGTGTATCCTTCCAGAAAGCCATCCGGGCGGGCATGTACCACCGCCGCGGGGCGTGCGAGTTGTCGTAGCGACTCTGGGAGGCGGCGCGCGGCGCTGCCTCCGCGCCACCCCCAGACGTGCCAAGAGCGCCCGCGGGGGACCACGCGCGCCGGAGCGTGCCGGCGATCGCGTGCCGACTGCCCCGTCGGACGCTCTTGCTTATATTTGGTAGAAGATCCCCTTATCGGGAATCATTCGCACTAACCAATGGAGATTTTATCGCTGTGGACCCGCGCGTGTCAACCCGACCGGGGGCCGCAGGGGCAATAATACATCACGCAGCGCCAGCGCTGGCGCCGGACGGAGTGCGGGGTGTGGAACTAGCCGGGCGCTGCGAGGGCTGCTGCGGCTGGCAGGTGGGGCACAGGCCGTTGAAGTGGATCGCCTGGGTGTCCAGCACAAAGTCGGAGGCAGCGCTCAGGCGGCGCACCGCCACGGGCGGCAGCTCCGCGAAGACATCCGCCACGGCGCCACAGGCGCGGCAGATCACATGGTGGTGCGGATCGGGGCTGGCGTCGTAGCGAGCCACATTTTCGATGCGGGTCTCCCCGATCTCCCGCTGCTCCACCAGGGCGTGCAGCGCCCGGTAGACCGTGGCCAGAGAAAGCTGGGGGCAGTGCAGACGGACCTGTGCGTAGACATCTGCGGCGGTCGGGTGCATCCCGGCGTTGCCGAGAGCCTTCACCGCCTCCAGAACCGCCCGCCGCTGCACCGTGTTGCGCGTACGCTTCATGAACACCTATTATACCCCGTTCCCCGCCGCCTGTCCGCTCCCCCTGCAGGCGCCGACGAACGCTGTCACGCCCCTGTGGCCGGGTGCAGGGTAGGCTGCAGGAGCACGCGCCGCTCCTCCGGCTCCTGGCCCTCCATCATCGCCTCCAGCAGGGCGAACATCTTCTCCACCAGGCGGCCCGGGTCCACCTCCGCACAGGTCAGTCGGTCCTCCCAGCCCAGGAGCGCCGGGGAGCCGGCGTTGGCGTGTGTGGCGATTCGCACGTCCCGTCCCACGCGCACGCCAAGCTGCTGGAGCGCCTGGAGCGCGCCGAGGGCCATCATGTCGTCCAGAACAGCGATTCCATCCGGCCGCGCCCCCGGGGGCGTGCCGGGCCCGAAGGCGGTGAACGCCGTATCGTAGCCCTGCTCCACGTGCGAGACCGTGGGCACCGCGCCCTCACGCGCGGCCAGATGGCTGTTGTTCCGGTAGCGGTGGCGCGCAGCGTCGAAGGGCAGTCCCGCCGCGGCCAGGGCCCGGGCGAACGCCTCCCGGTTGTGCTGGTAGTCGGCCGGGAACGAGGCGGGGACGGGCCGGTGGGACGCCACAGGCGACCACAACTCTATATTGCGGCACCCCTGCCCCGCAAGAACTCCCACCAGAAGCGGGATCATTCCGTCGTGATCGATTCCCACCACGGCTCGGCCCGCGCCCGCGAAGGAGACCAGGGGCACCCCATGCTCCGCAAGCCAGTCCGCCGCCGCTTCGGAAAGGCCGATGCCAAGCGCTCCCTGCACCCTGCCGTCGCGCACCGCGGCTGCCAGCCCCTCATGCAGCGGCAGAGTCGCCTCGGGCGCCGACCGCTGCGGTGGCAGCGCGCCCGGTCCAGGGGTGTTCACCGGCAGCGCGAAGTGGAACGAAAGGTCTTCGTTACCGACCCGGGCGCGCTCCCGAACGCGCTCCACCAGTATGTTCCAGAAGGGGGAGACTCCCGCCCAGCCGCCAAAGAAGGCAGGGTCGCAGACCAGCGCTACGCGCCGCCGCCCGTAGTCCGGAGCGACGAAGATGCCGCTCCCCTGCCGCCGCCGCAGCACGCCCTCCTGCTCCAGTCGCGCCAGCGCCAGATTCAGCGTCGCGGGGGTCGTCTCCAGCTCCATGCACAACTCCCGTACGGTGGGCAGGCGCGCACCAGGGCCACGGAGGCGGGCCATCTCCGCCAGCCGCTCCCGAAGCAGGGCGGCGCTGCCGCGCCGCGGCACCGCGTCCCGCATGTCTCCTTCTATGCTGTCCGTACCCGACATGCCCATCTCTAGCTTAGTTAGCGTTGCTTGCAATAGGTAAACAATCCCGACATTTCTACGTCCAACATTGTTATAGAACAGTAGATTTTTCCAGTATAGCATCGGATTACGGGGCTGGCATCCCCGGACGCCGCGCGATCGGGATAATCCCGGCATGCCCCTGTGCGAAAGCCGCAAGCGCAGCCTCGGCGCGATGTGGTGTATCATGGGAAATAAGGAGGGACCGGGCGCACGGTAGCGCGCCCGCACTCCCCGATTTTCACTCCGAGCGAGAGGCGTGCCTTCCGTGTCCGGCAAAAGCACATCGGCGCTAACGCAGAAAGATTCCGCCCTTCCCACCGTAGCGGCGGCACCGGGAGCGCCCCCGACACCGCAACAACAGCAACAGCCGGCACACCGACCGCGACCGGAGGAGGCAGGCGTGCCACGGCGGCGCGCCCGACACGCCGAGCGGGCGGCGGCCGACCGGGCGCAGCGCGAGGAGCGCGCCCTGCGGCAGGCCGAAGCCCTGGTCGCCTCCGGAGAGCGGGAACAGGCGCTGGAGCAGCTTCTGGGCCTCCTGCGGGAGATGCCGGAGTCCACCCGCGCGAGCCTGCGTGTGGCCGCCCTCCTGCGGGAAAGCCGCCGCGCTAACGAGGCGCGGCTCGTGCTGGAGAGCGCCGTGGAGTTGGCCCCCGACGCCGCGGCGCCCCGGGAAGCGCTGGCGGAGATCTGCCTAGAAGTCGGCCGTTTGGACGACGCCATCCAGCACAGCCGCGAGCTACTGCGCCTCCTGCCCCGCTCCCTGCTGGCGCGCGACCTGCTGTCGATGGCCTACTTGCAGCGCGGCTACCTCGATAAGGCGCTCTCTATAACCGATGAGATGGTCCGTCTGGACCCCACCGATCCCGCCTACCACTTCCGCCGGGGCGTCCTCCTGCAGCAGCAGGGCGAGGTCGGCGCTGCGGTGCGCGCCTTCGGGCGCGTCCTGGAGGTGAGCGAGGAAGACGGCTTCGGGGACGAGGACGAGATTACGGGCGAGGCACGCGCGGCGCTGGAGTTCCTGGACAACTACCAGATGCGCCAGATCCTCATGCTCGCCGCGGAAGACGTGCCGTTCCGCCTCCGGCTGCGGCAGGCTCCCCTGGAAGCGCTGTCCGCCAAGGGATACCAGCTCTCCCAGGCGGGCTTGTCCGCCCTGGTGCGGATTGGCTGGGAAGAGTTACCCGCTGCGCCAGCGGCATGGCGACATCACTACTATCACTAGATATTTACGGACACTTACCGATATACCGCCGGCCCCGGCCGGACTATTCCACTACACCCGAGGATTCCACCCTATGCCCACGCCTTTCGCACCGACACGCCGGTCGCGCCGCTCGTTCCTGGCGCCCTTCGCCGCCGCGGGGCTGCTGCTGCCCCTGCTGCTCGTCGCAAGCGGCTGCGGAGGCGGAAACCGGTTCCTGGACGCCCCCGGGGACGGCAATGGTGGAGGAGGTGGAGGCGGAACCCGGTCGCCCTACGCCGGCCGCTGGTCGGGGGCGTGGTCGATTAACACCGGTCTGGTAGTCACCACCGTTCCCGGGGCGGACGGGGTTCAGGTCCCTGTCACCGCCGAGATCGGCGGCCCTATTACTATCGAGGTATCCGAGGACGGAACGGCCTCCGGCACGCTGGCAAACACCTCGAGCTATGCCAACGGCGTGCTTGGCCCGGGCGCCAGCAGCACCTTTGCCGGGAGCGTGAACGCCGACGGCAGCTTCTCGGGCTCCCTGACCGTGCCGGGCGTTTCCGGGGGCGATGTCTTTAGCGGCAACCTGCTCCCCTCCCTGACGGGGGCCAATCGCCTGCGTGCGACGGTACGCCAGACGCGTGCGGATGGGGCGTCGTTTGCCGGTACGGCCGACCTATCGAAAGATTGAACGGTGACAGGCGTTTTCGCACCTTAAGGTATAATGTGCGCATCCAATTGGTCTCGCTGATCGCCCAGGTCCCGTTTATCGCCGTCATACCCGCTGCCCCGCGCGGCTGGCAGGATACGCCAACGAACCCGCCGTCGCAGCAGCAGCAGCAGCAGCGCCCGGGAGGCGCAGCGTAGCACTCCATCTCGTACGAGGAGCGCCGAGCCGTATGTCCGTACCCCCTCCGAATCCGTCCATCGACGGCAGTTGGACCCCTGAGCCAGAGCTCAAGGAGTCGCCGCCGCGCCGCTTCGCTCCATCCGACTACCCTGACCTCAACAAGCCCAACGCCGCACTGTTCCTGGGGCTTGGCGGCGCGCTCGGGGTCGTCGGACTGGTACTCTTCATTGTGGGAATGAGCACGAGCCAGACGCTGGCCACCATCGGGGGTCTGATCCTCGCCCTCGCGGGCGTTGCCCTGGTGGTCTACTTCCCCACCCGCGTCAAGGCGCACCGTGAGCGGGCGGAGCGCCTGATTACCAGCGGCGTCCCGGTCATGGCGAAGATTGTCCATGTGGAAAACCTGACCGGCGACTCGCAGTACGGCCGGCACGTCATCTATATGGTGACCCTGCCGGGCGCGAACGAGGAGACCAAGCGCGAGGTGAAGGCGGACGACCGCGCCCTCCCCAAGCGCATTCCCGGTCCCGCCACCGCCCTGATCGACTTCGAGACCAACGACGTCGAACTGTACTGCGTGCTCCCGCTCAAGGCGGTGCCCAAGTTTGGCACCTCGCCCGCGAAGCCGGCCGACCCGATGGCCGATATGCCCACCACGTCCCCCGTCACCTCCCCCGCGGGCCAGCCCTCCGGAGTGGGAGCGGGACAGATGGGTTCCCTGGGCGGAGGGAGTGCGCCTGCCGCGAGCCCCACGTCCGCCCCCATCACCCCGGCGCAGACCCAGACGCCAGAGCCGCCCGCCAAGCCGAAGCCTTCCACAGGTGCCGCTGCCAAGCTGCCCTGGGAGTAACGCCACCCCGGAAGCGGCTTGACGCGCCCCGGCCCATGGGCTATACTACGGAGACATCGCAGACGCCTTTAAGCCCGTCCCGTGAGACGGCCAAGGACGCGACCGGAATTTGCAACGCACGAAAGACAGCAGCACACACGGGCAGGGACGCCCGCTGTGCGGCGGCCTGACGTGCCGAAACGAGACCGAACGCCTCCCGCCTCACGGCGCGGGAGGCGTTTTTTATTCGGAAGGACGGACCCTGGAGCCGTGGCAGCGACCGAAGTACAGGTGATGGATGCGGGCGAGGTGCGCCGAGCGCTGACCCGCATCGCCCACGAGATCGTGGAAAAGAATAAGGGGGCCGAGAACCTCGTCCTGGTCGGTATCCTGCGCCGGGGGGCGCCGCTTGCGCGGCGGCTCGCCGAAACGATTCAGCGCATCGAGGAGCCGGAGGGCGGGGTGGCGTACGGCGACCTCGACATCGCCCTGTACCGCGACGACTACGCCCTGCGGCAGGCGCCCGCCCGCGCCACCCACGTCCCCGGCAGTATCACCGGCAAAACCGTGGTGCTGGTGGACGATGTTCTCTTTACCGGCCGCTCGGTGCGCGCCGCCATCTCCGCTCTGATGGACCTGGGCCGCCCCGCGCAGGTGCAGCTTGCCGTGCTGGTGGACCGGGGTCACCGAGAGTTGCCCGTGCGGGCTGACTATGTGGGGAAGAACCTGCCCACGGCTCACAGTGAGCGCGTGAACGTCCGCCTGTCAGAGCTGGACGGCGGGGACGACGCCGTGCTCATTGTGAAGCCGGAGCCCGTAGCGGAGGGAGCGGCGCGATGAGCACGGAAACCGACGTCCGCCTTGCGGGCCGCGATCTGCTGGACCTGGAAACGGCCACCCGCGAGGAGATTGTTCATATTCTCGATACCGCCGAGACGTTCGGCGACGTCCTGCGGCGCGACGTGAAGAAGGTACCGACACTGCGCGGTAAGTCCGTGGTGACGCTGTTCTTCGAGAACTCCACGCGCACCCGCACCTCGTTCGAGGCGGCGGGCAAGTACATGAGCGCGGACGTCATCAACATCAGCGGGTCGTCCTCCTCAGCCAGCAAGGGCGAGAGCCTGCGCGACACCTTCCTGACCCTGCGGGCGCTCACCGCAGACCTTGTGGTGATGCGAACCCCCTTCTCCGGGGCGTGTCACCAGGCGGCAGAGTGGGTAGACATCCCGGTAGTTAACGCGGGCGATGGGACACACGAGCATCCCACCCAGGGCCTGCTGGACCTGCTCACGCTGCGCCAGGCGAAGGGGACGCTGGAGGGGCTGACGGTCGCCATCGTCGGCGACATCGCCCACTCGCGTGTCGCCCGCTCGAATATCTGGGGCCTGCACCATATGGGCGCCAACGTCCGGCTGGTTGGCCCGTCTACCCTGCTCCCGCCGGACGCTGACCGGCTCCCCGCGGAGGTCTTTACCGACCTCCGCGCGGGCCTGGAGGGCGCGGACGTGGTAAACGTCCTGCGGCTCCAGTTGGAGCGGCAGACCAAGGCCCTGTTCCCCACCGCCCGGGAGTACAGCCGCCTCTTCGGCGTCACGAAGGACGCCCTGAAGGCGGCGAAGCCGGACGTCCTGGTGCTGCATCCCGGCCCCATGAACCGCGGCCTGGAGATCGGCGGGGATGTGCCGGATGCGGACTACTCCCTGGTGGAGAAGCAGGTCACCAACGGCGTCGCCGTCCGCATGGCCGTCCTGTACCTGCTTCTCGGAGCAACGGAGGGTAAATGAGCGGCCTGCCCGAGTCTGACAGGGCAGACGGTGGCGAAGACCGCCTGCACCAGCAGGTTCGGGAAATTCTAGAGGCAGGCGCGCAACACCGCCTGGCGCGCGGTCAACAGCGCGATGGTCACGGCCTACTGGGAGGTCGTGCGCGCCATCGTGGAGGAGGAGCAGCGCGGAGCCGAGCGCGCCCAGTACGGCACGGGCCTGCTGGAAGGCTTGTCGAAACACTTGACGGCAGAGTTCGGCAAGGGATTCGACACGACCAATTCGCGACGCAGTGCGTCGCGAATTGACGTGGACGCATTACCGGCAGCTGATGCGCGTCGAGGACCCGCAGGCGCGCGCGTTCTACAGAGACGGAGGCGATCAACGCCCGGTGATCCACGCGCGAGTTGGAGCGTCAGGTGAACGCCATGCTCTTTGAGCGGCTGGCCCTCAGCCGGGATAAGGAAGGGGTGCGGGCACTGGCGGCGGAGGGGCACACGGTCCACCAGCCAGCGGACCTGATCAAAGCCCCGTACGTGCTGGAGTTCACGGGGCTGCCGCAGGCGTCCGGATACCTGGAATCGGACCTGGAAGCGGCGCTGATCGAAAAACTGGGGCAGTTCCTGCTGGAGTTGGGCAAGGGCTTCGCCTTTATGGGGCGGCAGCAGCGCCTCACATTGGACGGGGAACACTTTTATGTCGATCTCGTCTTCTATAACCGGCTTGCCCGCTGCTTCGTGCTGATCGACCTGAAGACAGGCCGACTGACGCACCAAGACATCGGGCAGATGCAGATGTACGTGCATTACTATCAGCGCGAAATGATGCTGGAGGGGGAGAATCCCCCCATCGGCATCGTACTTTGCGCCGACAAGAGCGAGGCGGTGGTGCGCTACACCCTGCCCGAAGACAACCAGCGGATTTTTGCATCGCGCTACCGGCTGTACCTGCCCACCGAGGAGGAGCTAGCGCGGGAGATTCAGCGGGAACGTGAGACAATCGAGCGCGAACGGCGCTTACAGGGGAACGATGAGTAGCCCGTCAGAGAAAACAGAGAAAAACGACGAGGTCACGGTACGTTTCGCGATGCTGGATGACCTGGGGTTCATCTCCCAGGACGGCTACTTGACGCCCTCCGCTGCGGTGCGCAAGACCGAGCAGGGCGAGGTGGTTGTGGCCGAGCGGGGGGGCACCCCTATCGGCTATGCCCGGTTCGAGTACCTGTGGTCGCAGGTGCCGTACCTCACCATCATCCGGGTCATCCCCGCCCAGCGAAAGAAGGGCGTGGCGCGGGCGATGCTCGCCTTCCTGGAGGAGCACCTGAGCGGACTCGGGCACGTCTACCTGTACAGTTCGTCGCAGGCGGACGAGCCGGAGCCGCAGGCGTGGCACCGGCATGTGGGATTTGTGGAGTGCGGGTTCCTGGCGGGCATTAACAACGGCGGCGTGGGCGAAGTCTTCTTCCGCAAGCCGCTGACACCGTTCGCGCAGGGCTAAGAGGGCGAGTGCAGCAAGCTTTGAATAGAGGGGACGGAGAGCGAATGCTCCTGAGAGGGGGCCGGGTCATCGACCCGGCGGGCGGAATCGACACGGTGGGCGACGTACGCGTGGCCGACGGGAAGGTCGCGGCGGTCGCGGTCCACGGCGAGCGCCTGGAGGCCGGGCCGGATGAGCGCGTGCTCGACTGCGCCGGGCAGGTCGTCTGCCCGGGACTGATCGACATCCACGTGCACCTGCGGGTGCCAGGGCAGGAATACAAGGAGGACCTGGAATCCGGCCTTCCTGCTGCCGCTGCCGGGGGCTTTACTGCGGTCGCCTGCATGCCCAACACCCGCCCCGCCATCGACAATGCCTCCATCGTGCGCGACCTGTTGACGCAGGCGGAGAAGGTACAGGGCGGCGCGCGGCTCCACGTTATCGCCGCGCTCTCGAAGGGCATGGAGAACAAGGAGTTGGCGGAGATGGCGGACCTGAAGGACGCCGGGGCCGTGGCGGTTTCGGACGATGCCTTCCAGGTACAGGACTCCGAGTTCATGCGCCGCGCCATGGAGTACGCCCGGATGCTGAGCCTGCCGGTGCTGGCGCACTGCGAGGACACCAGCCTGACCGAAGGCGGCGCCATGAACGAGGGCTACACCGCCACCGTACTCGGCATCAAAGGTCTGCCCCGCGAGGCGTACGAGATGCACGTTGCGCGCAACTGCCTGCTCGCGCTGATGACCGGCTGCCACCTGCACGTCCTGCACGTCTCCACAGCGCGTGAGGTCGAGATTCTGCGCTTCTTCAAGGCGCAGGGGGCACCGGTGACCGCGGAGACCGGCCCGCACTACTGGTGCCTGACCGATGAGGCGTGCCGGGGTTATAACACGAACGCCAAGATGAACCCGCCGCTCCGCACGCAGGCGGACTGCGAGGCGATCATCGAAGGGCTGAAGGACGGAACGCTGGACTGCGTGGCGACGGACCACGCGCCCCATGCCGGGTATGAGAAGGCGCAGGAGTTCGCCCTCGCTCCCTTCGGCATCTCCGGCCTGGAGACCAGCCTCGCACTCGGCGTCACCCATCTGGTAAAGGCCGGCCACCTGTCGCTGTCGGACCTCGTGTGCCGTATGTCCACGGAGCCCGCGCGCCTGCTGAATCTGCCGGGCGGCGACCTTGCCATCGGCTCCCCTGCGGACATTACGGTGTTCGACCCGGATGCCGAGTGGACGGTGGACCCGGCGCGCTTCGTCAGCAAGGGCCGCAACACGCCGTTCGCCGGCCACCGCCTGACCGGCCGCGCAACCATCACCATCGTCGGCGGAGAGATCGTCTACGTGGCACCGCGGGAGGAAGGCGCATGAAAGCTATTCTTGCCCTGGCGGACGGCACCTACTACGAAGGCACAGCGTTCGGCGCGGAAGGCACAACGGCGGGCGAGGTCGTCTTCAATACGGGGATGACCGGGTACCAGGAGGTGCTCACCGACCCGTCCTACGCCGGCCAGATCGTGAGCCTCACCTACCCGCTCGTCGGCAACTACGGCGTCAACGCCGACGACATCGAATCCCGTCAGGTACAGGTGTCGGGGTTTGTGGTGCGCCAGCTCGCTGACGTGTACTCCAACTGGCGGGCTTCCGAGTCGCTGGACAGCTTCCTCAAGCGCCAGAACGTCGTCGGAATCACCGGCATCGACACACGCGCGCTCACCCGCCGCCTGCGCTACGAGGGCGTCATGTCGGGCGTCCTCGCCACCGGGGACGATCTCGACCCCGCCGCCCTGGTGGAGGAGGCGCGCGCCAAACAGGGCACCTACGAGAGCATCGACTGGGTGCGCCGCGTCACCACGCCCGAGCCCTATTACTGGGGACCGGATGAGGACGAGGCGCGATTCCGCGTCTCCGTGCTGGACTGCGGGGTAAAGTACAACATCCTGCGCGAGTTGGCGCGCCTCGGCATCCGCACCCGGGTCTTCCCGGCGACGGCCTCGCCGGAGGATCTGCTTGCCGACGATCCGGACGGGCTGTTCCTGTCCCCCGGCCCTGGCGACCCGGCTCTGCTGGGCTATGCCGTAGACACCGTGCGCGCCGTCGCCACCTCCGGCAAGCCGGTGATGGGCATCTGCCTGGGGAACCAGTTGCTCGGATGCGCATTCGGCGGGAAGACGTTCAAGCTGCCGTTCGGGCACCGGGGCGCGAACCATCCGGTGAAGGACCTGCCCACCGGGCGCGTGGTTATTACCAGCCAGAACCATGGCTATGCCATCGACCCGGACAGCCTGACCAATGCGGACGTGCGGGTGACGCAGTTAAATCTGAACGATGGCACGGTGGAGGGGCTCCAGCACAAGGAGCTGCCGGTCTTCTCCATCCAGTATCACCCGGAGGCGTCGCCCGGCCCGCGCGACTCCACGCTCTACTTCGACCGGTTCCTGAAGCGGCTAGAGGAGGGAAAGGCGAAGTCGTGACCTCCGCCGCCGCGAGCGCGCAGCGCGGGCACGGGCCGCCGCGGGGAAATGGCTGACACGGTGCGACCGGAGTCGGAAGCCGAAGCCCCCGCTGCCGAGCAACAACAGTTGCAGCAGCGGCGGGGCCTGCTCCTGCTCGTGTCGTGCGTCATCATCTGGGGCGTGAGCGCGGTAGCCTTCAAGGTCTGCACCCGCCCCCCGACCGGGCCGGGCCTCGACCCGATCCTGCTCACGGGGCTGCGGTTCGCCGTGGTCGCGCCGTGTATGGCGCTGATCGTGGGCCTCCGGCAGCCGGAGCTTCTGCGGCTGCCGAAGGGCGACTGGCTGCGATACGTCGTGTTCGGCTTCTTCGCCATCGTGCTTGCGGAGACGCTGATGCCGATGGCGCTGCGGTATACGTCGGCGGCGAACCTGACCCTGCTGTCGCACGGGACGCTCTCGCTGTTCACGGCGCTCTGGGCGCTGGCGCTGTTCCGGCAGCGCATCGCGGCATCCGGCTGGGTCGGGGCCGGCGTCGCTCTGCTGGGAGTAGCCATCGTCGCTCTGTCCGGAGGACGGCTGGCAACCGGTGGGGACGCCTGGAAGGGCGATGCCCTGGCGCTGTTCCGGTCGCTGGAACACTCGTGCTACCTGCTCGTTATGTCGCGGTTCCTGATGACGCGGCCGGTAGCGCAGGTCACGCTTTATAACTGCGTGTTCGGCGCGCTGTGGATGCTGCCGTACGTCCTGTGGAAGGGCGCCTCCTTCCCCTGGGCTGAGGTAACGCTGCCCGTCTGGGGATGGTTCGCCTGGACCGTAGTGCCGACCACGCTCTACGGGTTCCTGGCCTGGAACTCGGCCATGCGGCACGTGGGCGCGGTGGCGGCATCGAACCTGTTCTACCTGATGCCGGTTTCGGCGGCGGTGGCGGCCTGGCTGATTCTGGGAGAGCCGATTCGGGCCGGGCACATTTTGGGCGGCGCGATCATCCTTTCGGGGGTGCTCCTGCTCCGCTGGGACGCCCTGGTCGCGGCGGGCCTGGTACGTG
>Ga0065721_10051249_pt1 | contig 15580 bp, 12 predicted proteins | sample Mesricmetagenome_FD_59108 | JGI IMG/M metagenome (GOLD analysis project Ga0065721, IMG submission 59108) | Mesophilic microbial community from rice straw/compost enrichment Sample: eDNA_1 v2 (version 2) | ecosystem: Engineered > Solid waste > Grass > Composting > Bioreactor | place: USA: Davis... | reverse complement strand
GGCATCGGCCCGCGCGAGCTGCGGCCTCGCCGGCTGGAGCTCGCTTGGCGGACGATCGAGCCGAATCATTTCGGGCTGAACGAATTCGCGGACTGGTCGCGCGCCGCCGGATCGGGCGTCATGTGGGCGATCAACCTCGGCACGCAGGGACCGGACGACGCGCGCCAGCTGGTAGAATACGCCAACCACCCGTCGGGCACGTACTGGAGCGACCTGCGGATCAGCCACGGATTCCGCGAGCCGCACGGCATCAAGACGTGGTGCCTCGGCAACGAGATGGACGGCCCTTGGCAGATCGGCGCCAAGACGGCGACGGAATACGGCCGGATCGCCGCCGAGTCGGCCAAGGTCATGAAGTGGGTCGATCCGTCGATCGAGCTCGTCGCCTGCGGCAGCTCGGGCCGCGGCATGGCCACTTACCCCGAATGGGAAGCGACCGTGCTCGACCATACGTACGAGCATGCCGATTACCTCAGCTTGCATTCCTATTACGGCAACGCCGACAACGATACCGCGACCTTCCTCGGCCGCTCGCTCGAGATGGAGGATTTTATCCGCAGCGTCGTCGCCACTTGCGATTACGTCAAGGCGAAGAAGCGAAGCAAAAAAACGATGATGCTGTCCTTCGACGAATGGAACGTCTGGTTTCACTCCAACGAAGCGGACCGCAAGCTGGAGCCTTGGCAGGTCGCGCCTCCGCAGCTCGAAGACGTCTATACGATGGAAGACGCCCTCGTCGTCGGCTGCTTGCTGATCGCTTTGCTGAAAAATTCGGACCGGGTTCGCATGGCCTGCCTCGCGCAGCTCGTCAACGTCATTGCCCCGATCATGACGGAGAACGGCGGCCCGGCCTGGGCTCAGACGATCTACTATCCGTACCTGCATGCCTCCGTATACGGCCGCGGACAGGCGCTCGTCCCGATCGTCGATTCCCCGAAATACGATACGAAGGACATTACGGACATCCCTTGCCTGGAAGCGATCGCCGTCTACGACGAGCAGGCCGGGGAAACGACCGTCTTCGCCGTCAACCGGGATCTGAACGATGCGCTGCCGATCGAGATCGATCTCCGAAGCTTCGGGAAGTGCGCGGTTCTCGAGCATCTCGTGCTGGAGAACGCCGATCTGAAGGCGTTCAACACGGCCGCCGCTCCCGATGCGGTCCGGCCTCACGCGGGAGGCAACGCTTTCGCGGACGGCTCCAAAGTCCGGGCGACGCTCGGCAAAGCTTCCTGGAACGTTATCCGCGTCAAGACCTCCTGACCGCGACAGGGCTTCGCTTCAACTTTCGCCGGCATCCATAGCCGGCGAAAGCCGCGGGGCCTTCATGATCCGTTGTGAAATTTTATAATTTTTTTAGGAAGCTCTCCCAAAACGTTTTCGCATGTGCTATACTGAAAGCGCTAACATCATTCTAAGGGGGAATTGGAACGATGAATGCCGCGTTGCAAGGAAAAGACGTGTACGAAGATTTCGTGCCCAGCCAAGACACTCTGTTCTTCAAGGTCGGATCTCATGGCTTGATCAGCTTTCACGGACGGAATTACAACATTAAAAAGAGAATGTCCGCCGACGAAAGAAACCGCTTAATTTCCGATACCTCGACTTTCTTCAAAATCTCCTCGGATTGCTACGTGAACGTTCGCAACATCTCCGTCATGGGCGAACAGCATCTCTTTTTCGACGACACGTCCAAAAGGCTGCCCTGCTCCCAACGCAAGCAGCAGATGATTCGCCATTTGCTCGCGAATTAATCCGGGTCTTCGACATTTCGGAATCTCGTCCAACGAGCCCGCCCGCCTCGCGGAAGCCCCGCTTCCCGTTCGCCGGCGGGCTTTGTTGCGCGAGTCTCCAAAAGACTTCCCCATATCGTCCGTCCTCACGCCCCCCCTTTTTTAAGATGCGTACCCTACTTTCCTTTCCCGGCCGATCCGGACCGGCATGCGTAAATTAATCTCTCCGTGCGAATGATAACCGGACAGGCAGATTCCGCCAATGCGCGTCCACGGAGGTCCTATGCCCATCGTAGAAGTTAAAGAGTTAACCAAAATTTTCGGCCCGGAACCGGACAAGGCGCTTGCCATGCTGAAAAAAGGAGCGTCCAAAAAAGAAATTTTCGAGAAAACGAAGCACACGGTCGGCGTCAACCGGGCCAGCTTCGCGATCGAAGAAGGCGAAATATTCGTGATCATGGGGCTGTCCGGAAGCGGCAAATCGACGCTCGTGCGGCTTCTGAACCGCCTGATCGAACCGACTGCCGGCAAGGTGCTTTTTCGGGGCGGCGACATCGTCGGCTTAAACGCCGCGGAGCTCAGGGAAGTCCGTCGGCGCAGCATGGCGATGGTGTTTCAGAAATTCGCCTTGTTCCCCCACCGGACCGTGATCGAAAACGTCGAGTACGGAATGGAGATCAAAAGAACGGACAAAAGCGCCCGCAAGGAAAAAGCGAGGGCCTCCCTGGAGCTCGTCGGGCTGAAGGGAATGGAAGAACGCTATCCCGATCAATTAAGCGGAGGCATGCAGCAGCGCGTCGGGCTGGCCAGGGCGCTCGCCAACGATCCCGAGATTCTGCTGATGGACGAAGCGTTCAGCGCTCTCGATCCGCTCATTCGCAAGGACATGCAGGACGAGCTTCTCGATCTTCAGCAAACGATGAAAAAAACGATCGTCTTCATTACCCACGATCTGGACGAAGCGCTGCGAATCGGGGATCGGGTCGCGTTGATGAAGGACGGCTCCGTCGTGCAGATCGGAACGCCCGAAGAGATCATGATCAACCCGGCCAACAAGTTCGTCGCCCGCTTCGTGGAGGACGTGGATTTGTCCAAGGTGCTGACCGCCTCCCACGTCATGCGCAGGCCCGAGACGATCAGTCCCGACCGCGGACCTCGCGTCGCCTTGCAGCTCATGCAGGACAGCGGGGTGTCCAATCTGTACCTGGTCGACAAGTCCCGCAAGCTGCTCGGCGTGATCTCCGCGGAGGACGCTTCCGATGCGATCGGCTCCGGCAAATCGCTTCTCGACATCGCCGTGCGCGACGTTCCCGTCTTTCGGCCGGACCAGCATCTGAACGAGCTGTTCGAGGTTGTCAGCAACACGCGCGTCCCGGCGGCCGTCGTCGGGGAGAACGGCAAGCTGCTGGGCATCATTTTGCGCGGGGCGGTGCTGGCCGCCTTGACCGGACATACCGAGAATCCGCCCGACGGAGGGGATGGCCGATGACCAAGCTTCCTCTCGACCGTTGGGTGGAGTCGGCCGTCGACTGGCTCGGCGCGAACCTGAGCTTCCTGTTCTCCCTGCTGTCGACGGTCATCGGCGGCATCGTCAACGCTTTCTCCTCCCTTTTCCGGCTCTTGCCGGAATGGCTGGTCATCCTGCTCGTCGCCGCGCTCGCCTATCGCCTGGGACGCTGGGGAATGGCCGCGTTCGCGGCCATCGGCTTGCTTCTCGTCTGGAACCTCGGCTATTGGCCGTCGACGATGGACACTTCGGCGCTCGTTCTGACTTCGGCGCTCGTCTCGATCGCGATCGGCCTGCCGCTCGGCATCGCATGCGCGAAAAGCCGCTCCGTCAGCCATGTCGTTACGCCCCTGCTCGATTTCATGCAGACGATGCCCGCGTTCGTGTACTTGATTCCGGCGGTCACCTTCTTCGGGCTCGGCGTCGTTCCGGGCGTTATCGCCTCGGTCATCTTCTCGATCGCCCCGACGATCCGGCTGACGAATCTCGGCATTCGGCAGGTGCCCGGCGATCTGATCGAGGCTTCGGACGCCTTCGGCTCGACGCCGGGACAGAAGCTGCTGCAAGTGCAGCTGCCGCTCGCGATGCCGAACATCATGGCGGGCATCAACCAGACGATCATGCTGTCGCTGTCCATGGTCGTCATCGCTTCGATGATCGGGGCGCAAGGCGTCGGCGCCGACGTCTACCGGGCCGTAACCCAGCTGAACACGGGCAAAGGCTTCGAAGCCGGCCTCGCCGTCGTTATCCTGGCGATCCTGCTCGACCGGCTGTCGCAGAAAGCCGTCGGTTCGGACCGCAAGCGCGGCCGCGGCGGACTTCGCCGCACGGTCTGGATCGCCGCCGGACTGGTCGCCGTGCTCGTCGCCTCCGGCGTGTACGGGAGCTTGGAAAACCGGACGGGAGGCGCCGGCGGAGGAAGCGTCGGCGATGCCGTGGCGCACACGATCGTCGGCATCGATCCGGGGGCCGGTCTGATGAAGGCGTCGGCCAAAGCGCTGCAGGATTACGGGCTCTCGGCATGGTCCGTGCTGGAGGGCTCGGGGACGGCGATGACCGCCGCGCTCGACAAAGCGTACAAGGCGGAAGAGCCGATCATCGTGACCGGCTGGACTCCCCACTGGATGTTCGTGAAGTACGACTTGAAATATTTGGCCGACCCGAAGGGCTCGTTCGGCGAAAGCGAGGAAATTCATACGATCGCCCGCCTCGGGCTAAAGGGGGACGAACCGTCCGCTTACGCCTTCCTCGACCGGTTTCATTGGACGCCGACCGACATGGAAGAGGTGATGATCGGGATCAGCGAAGGGCGCTCTCCCGACGAGGCGGCAGCCGGATGGACGGAGGATCACGCCGAGATCGTCGACGACTGGGTGAAGGACGTTCCTCGCGCGGACGGCAAGAAGCTGCGTCTGGCTTACGTCGCCTGGGACTCGGAGATCGCCAGCACCCACGTCGTCAAGAACGTGCTCGAAAGCCGGCTGGGGTACAAGGTGGACATGCTTCAAGTCGAGGTCGGACCGCTGTGGGCGGGCATTGCCGGCAAAGACGCGGACGCGATGGTCGCCGCTTGGCTCCCGACGACGTCCATCGATTACTACGACCGGTACAAAGGACAATTCGAGGATTTGGGGGCGAATCTCGAAGGCACCCGATTAGGCTTCGTCGTGCCGTCCTACATGGATATCGATTCGATCGCAGACTTGAAATAATACACCCCCGCAAAGAAGAAGCCGCTCTCCCTCCGACGACGCGGGGAGAACGGCTTCTTTCATGCGATGGATCGGCTTAAGGAGCCATAAGCTCCATAATAATTCCGGCGGTCTCCTCGATCGCTTTCTCGGAGACGTCGATGATCGGGCATTTCAAGCGGTCCATGATCTCCGAGGCAAATCGGAGCTCCTTCTCGATCCGCTCCATCGATGCGTAATTGGCCTGGCTCGGCAAGCCGAGAGACTTGAGCCGCTCCGTGCGAATCTTGAGCAGCCTTTCGGGCTGCATCGTCAAACCGACGACGAGACGGCCGGAGACGGCGAACAGCTCCTGGGGAGGCTTGACCTCGATCGTGAGCGGATAATTGGCCGTCTTGATGCCTTTGTGGGCCAGATAGATGCTGAGCGGCGTCTTGGACGTCCGGGAGACGCCGACCAGCACGACCTGCGCTTGAAGGAGACCCCGCGCGTCCTTGCCGTCGTCGTATTTGACCGCGAATTCGATCGCTTCGATCTTCCGGTAATAGTTCTCGTCCATCTCGTGGAGCAAGCCCGGCTTATACTTCGGCGAATCGTTAAACGTGTCGATAAAAGCCTGCATCATCGGGCCCATGACGTCGACCGCGCGCACGCCGTGCCGGATCGTCTCCTCGCGCATCGTCTCCCGCAGCTCCGGCTGCACGAGCGTGTACGCGATGAATCCGCCCGTGGCGATCGCTTCGCCGATAATCAGCTTGATTTCGTCCTCGTGCTTGATGTTGCCGTATCTCTTGATTTTCACCTGTTCGGTCGCGAATTGGCGGGCCGTCGCTTTGGCGACCGCCTCCGCGGTTTCCCCGACGGCGTCCGAACAGACGAGAATCGTCTTCTGCCGTTGCTCCGACATCCTGATTTCCCCCTACTCCGCGATCAGCCCCGAGGTCATATCCACCAGCGCCTGCGTCAAGTTCGTTTTCGTGATTCGCCCGACTACCTCGAAGCGCGAACGATCGTCCGTCCCGCATACGACAGGCAGCCCGCCGACGTGGCGGTCCAGCATTTTCCTCGCCGCTTCCAGCAGCGTGTCTTCGGGAGTCGCGTAAGCCAGACGCGGAATTCTCGTCATCACCATGCTGATCGGGATCGCCGCGGCATTCGGGTTGCCGAGCGTGATCTTCAGCAGATCCTTCAGCGATACCGTGCCGACAAGCAAGCCCTGTTCGTCGATCACGGTCAGAAATCCCGTATTCTCCACGAACAGAGAGATGACGGCATCGTTCACCGTCGCCGTATCGGCGATGACGACCGGACGGTTCATGACGTCCTTGACCTTCAGGTTCATGATTTTCTCGCTGCGGCGGCCTTCCGACGTCATCGTCTTGCCTAGAAAATACCCGACTTTCGGCTTCGCGTCGATATACCCCAGCATCACCAGCACGGACAGATCCGAACGGATGGTCGGGCGGCTGACGCCCAAAAACTCGGCGATCTGCTCCCCGGTAATCGGGGCATGCTTCTTCACGAGCTCGACGATCGCGATTTGCCTTGCCGTGAGTTCGATAATCCGCTCACTCCCTCGATCCTCTTCTCAAACTACCCTTGCAGCTTCGATACTTTCTCCCAGTCCTTCAGAAAACGGTCGATTCCGCTGTCGGTCAGCGGATGCTTCCACAGCGTCGGCAGGAGAGTTCCCGGAATGGTCGCGATATGCGCGCCGGCAAGCGCCGCCTGCTCGAAATGGCCGACGTTGCGAATGCTCGCCGCGATAATCTCGGTCGGCAAGCCGTATTGCTCCAGCACCTGGCGCAGGTTCCGAACGAGCGCCATCCCGTCCGCGCTGATATCGTCCAGCCGTCCGACGAACGGGCTGACATAGGTCGCTCCGGCCTTCGCCGCGAGAAGCCCCTGCGACACGCTGAAGATCAGCGTCACGTTCGTCTTGATTCCATCTAGGGCGAGCCGGTAGGTGGCCTCCAGCCCCGCTTCGGTCATCGGAAGCTTGATGACGACGTTCGGCGCCCATTGCGCGATCTCGCGGGCTTCCTTCAGCATGCCTTCGGCGTCTAGACTGATCACCTCCGCGCTGACCGGCCCCTTGACGATCGAACAGATCTCCTGAATGACTTCCTTGAAGACGCGCCCTTCCTTGGCGATCAGACTCGGGTTGGTCGTCACTCCGTCCACCAGCCCGAGCTTGACGATTCTTTTAATCTCTTCTATGTTGCCCGTATCCAGATAAAATTTCATGTATACCCTATCCTCCTCAAGCGAGTCGCGATTTCGATGCTATTTATGGTATACCACAATCCGATATATGACACAATATTAACTCGTCCGATATGATTATGATGGACTATTGAACGGTTACTCCTTTACGGCTTTCGCCCGGTCCTTCCCTTTATCCGACTCCCCGGCGTTCCGGTTCGCGGCTTCGCGGTTCCGCTGCATCTCCTCCACGGTCTTGACGGCAAGCCGGGCGGCGCCGCGATAGCCGTCCTTCGTCGGCAGCAAGTCTCCCGACGCGAGACGCTCCTTCGCCGACTCGATCGCGCCGGCGTATTGGGGCAGCCACCGCGCTTGGGCGACGAGCATCTCGTCGACCATCTGCCAGATTTCCTTCGGATTGCAGACCGCGCCGACGAGCGGATCCATCATGAACGCTTGCCGCAGCAAAAAGTCGTCCCCGCGGACCGCCGCTTCGACGGCCAAGCGTTGAACGGATATGCTGGCATTGCAGACCGCGGCGGGTCCGAGAGGCAGCTTGCCGACGAGCGGCATCGAGATCCCGTTGCGATCGACGTAGCCCGGCGCCTCGATGATCGCGTCATCCGGCAAGTTCGAGATGACTCCGTCGTTGCGGACGTTGAAATGACCGCGGTACGCCCGTCCGGTCTCCAGCCCTTCGATAATGTAGGAGCCGTGCTCTTCCCCGCGCTTCTCCTGCTTATACTCCAACGCGGGCTCCCGCATCCAGTTCGGAAATTCGGTCTCGAACCAGTTCCGTCCTTCCGTGCAAACCCGCAAATACCCGCCCGTCTCTCCGTTGATCCAGCTGCCGAGGTCGATCCACTCCGCGATCTCGTCCGGCCGCTTCCGGTACCAAGGCACGTATTCGCTCAAGTGTCCGTTCGATTCCGTGCTGTAATAGCCGAACCTGCGCAGCATATCGATCCGTACCTTCTCCGTGCGGCTGAAGTCCGGATGCTTCTCGAAAGCTTCAAGCAGCTTGCCCGTCAAATCTTCGCCCCGGTGACGGATTCGAATATACCAGGTCTGGTGATTGATGCCCGCGCAGACGATGTCGACGTCCTTCTTGTTCAACCCGAACGCTTCCGCGATCTGCCGGTGTCCGCCCTGCACGCCGTGGCACAAGCCGACCGTGCGGACGCCGCCGTACTCGTTGCACGCCCAAGTCAGCATGGCCATCGGGTTCGCGTAATTGAGCAGAAGCACGTCCTTCGCGGCGACTTCGCGGATGTCCTTGCAGATGTCCAGCATCTCGGCGATGCCGCGCTGACCGTACATGATGCCTCCCGCGGACAGCGTATCTCCGACGCATTGGTCGACCCCGTATTTCAGCGGGATATCCACGTCCGCGGCGAAAGCTTCCAGTCCTCCGACGCGAATCGTGCAGATGACGTATTTCGCCCCCGCCAGCGCTTCCCGCCGGTCGGTCGTCGCCCGGATCCGGATCGCCAGGCCGTTCTCGTCGATGTCCCGTTGGCATAGCCGGGTCACCATGTCCAAGTTGCGCGCGCTAATGTCCGTAAAAGCAATCTCGGTCTCCCCGAATTCCGGTACGCTGAGCAGATCTCTCAGCAGTCCCCGCGTAAACCCGATGCTCCCCGCTCCGATGAAAGCGATTTTGAATGCCATTCTTCATCCTTCCTCCTCGCCTTTCGCGACTATTATGACGTGCTGCTCCTATCGTATCAGCACGAGGCATGGAAGCGTGATCAAGATCGTAACTTCGTCGCGAACGCCCTGTCAGAATTCGTCACTTTTATAGGCTAGACGGGCGCTGCTTGTTCATCGATTTTCGAAATTCCACCGGCGTCATATGGAAGCGCTTCTTGAACAAGGCGTGAAAATATTGACGGCTTCCCGAGCCGACGTAGTCCGAAATATCGGCGACCGGGATGTCCGTATGAAGCAGCAGCATCTTCGCCTTCTCCATCCGGATCTCGGTCAAGACGGACAAAATCGTTTTGCCCGTCTGCTCTTTGAATAACCTTTGAAGGTATCCCGGATGCAGATTGACGCTAGAGGCCACGTCCTTCACGGTGATCGGACGGTCATAGTTTTGATGAAGGAAAGCGAGGCTGATCTTGACGTACTGCCCGTCCGGAGGCGCCTTGCTTTGTTCCTCCTCTTTCCTTAGCCGCCCTATTCGGACGAGCAGCTGCATCAGCAGCATCCGATCCAGCAAGTGGCCGTCCTCTCCCTGCCGATCCAGCTCCAATACGAGGCTTTTCAACGCGAAGTACGCTTCGTCGGGATCATGCAGCGTCAAGTAAGGCGCCGGAGCGGACAGCATCGCTTGGAGCGACGGCTCGGCTTCGGCGAATTCCTTTACGGAAGGCAAGACCCCGGAATGGGGGACGAAGCCGAATTCCACGTTAAGCATCCGGCAACTCCCGTCGACGACGAGCCGATGGGGCACGTCGGCATCGAGCAGGATCAGCTCTCCTCTGTCCAGCGTGACCGAAGAACGGGCGCCGCTCTCCTCGTTCCACTCCACGACGCAGCTTCCTTGGATCACATACATGATTTCCGTCGAGTCGTGCCGGTGAAAATTCATCCGAAAGCCTTCCCATTGCTTAAAATAATAAGCGTACACCTTCGGCGAATACCGACCGGCCCGTAAATCCGAATCAAACAGGCTGCCTTTGCCGTTTCCCGCGCCCATCGCCGTTCTCACTCCCCTTTCCTCGAATCCGGCTCCCGAATCGGACGAGCATTCAAACCCGCCTTCCGAATCGTTGACGGTGGCAATTTCGTTAACCGAGGGAACCGTCTCTGCGGACGGGAATTCCTCGGACGCATTCCCTAACCCGAATCGCGTCATTTTTCAGTACATTTTACTACATTTCGAAACCGAACAGAGAAGAATTTGTTCCGTTGCCCGGCGCGTCTTCGCTTTCATATGCGTCTTTTTTCATGTTATATTATGTACCACGAGAGTAACGAAAGGAGCGAATCGCCGATGGATGCGTTAAACCTCCTGAGGGAAATGCCCAAAGTCGATCTGCACGTCCATCTCGACGGCAGTCTGAGAGCCGGGACGCTTCTCCGGCTTGCCGAGAAACAAGGAGTCCCCTTGCCGGCGTCGGCGGAAGCGGAGCTGGCTCCCTATATTCAAGTCGACGAGCGCTGCGGGAGCCTGACGGAATATTTGACGAAGTTCGATTTCGTCCTGCCTTTGCTGCAAACGGAAGAGGCGCTGGAGCAAGTCGCCTTCGAGGCGGTGGAGCAAGCGGCCGGGCAACGAATCCGTTATTTGGAAATTCGGTTCGCTCCGCGACTGCATCGCCGGAAAGGACTGACCGCGGATCAAGCGATCGAGACGGTCATTCAAGGCCTGGATAGGGGACAACGTCAATTCGGGGTCAAGGCGCGCTGCATCGCCATCTGCATGCGACACGATGCCGGGGCGGACAATCGCGAAGTCGTGGAAGCCGCCTCGCGTTGGTTGGGCAAAGGGCTCGTCGCCGTCGACTTGGCCGGAGACGAATCGGCTTATCCCGCCGCCTTGTTCCGCGACGTGTTCGATCGGGCTCGCCGCCTCGGCCTACCCGTCACGATCCACGCCGGCGAAGCCGCGGGGCCGGCCAACATCGAGGAAGCGATCCTTCGTCTGGGCGCCCGGCGAATCGGCCACGGGGTGCGCGCCAAGGAAGACCCGGCGGTCCTGAGGCTGGTGCGCGACCGGCGAATTCCTCTGGAAATGTGCCCGACCAGCAACATCCAGACGAAAGCGGTCGACGGCTGGGACGCTTACCCGATTCGGGAATACTTCGATCAAGGGCTCGTACTCACCGTCAACACCGACAACCCCGGCGTCTCCGGGACGACGATCCTCAAGGAGTACGAGGCGCTGGCCGAAAGATTCGGATTCGCGCCCCGGGAGATCGCGAAGCTGATCCTCAACGGAGTCGAAGCTTCGTTCCTGGAGCCGGAAGAGAAAGTCGAGCTCAAGAAGGAATTCGAAACGGCGATGTCTCGGCTCGGCATCGGCGAGAACGTCCCCGATCAGTAAAGCAAAGGAGCGAACAAGCAAAAACGCCTTCGGCGTCCTTGGACGCCGGAAGAAGCTTTGCGGAGACGATACAGGTAATCATAAGCGTGAAACTTATAAATTCTGTATCGTTGAAAAAAGAAGCCACCGCGTTCGGTGGCTTCTTTATCACGCCGTTAATTTCGGATCAGGTAATCGAATGCGCCCAATGCCGCCGTGGCACCCGATCCCATCGAAATAATAATTTGCTTGTACGGACTGTTCGTGCAGTCGCCTGCCGCGAACACGCCGGGGACGTTCGTCGCGCCGTGGCGGTCGACGACGATCTCGCCCATCCGGTTGCGTTCGACCGTATCGCCAAGCCAATCGGTATTCGGCACGAGACCGATCTGCACGAATACGCCCTGCAGCTCGATATGCTTCACTTCGCCGGAATCGCGTTCGATGTAGGAAATTCCGTTCACCTTGTCGGTACCGGTAATCTCTTTCGTTTGAACGTTTTTCAGGACCGTGACGTTCGGCAAGCTGTACAGGCGATTTTGCAAGACGGAATCCGCCTTCAGCTCGGGCATGAACTCCAGCACCGTGACGTGGCTGACGATGCCCGCGAGGTCGATCGCCGCCTCGATGCCGGAATTGCCGCCGCCGATGACCGCTACGTGCTTGCCGATGAACAGCGGACCGTCGCAATGCGGGCAATAGGCTACGCCCTTGTTTTTGAATTCCGCCTCGCCCGGAACGCCGACGTTGCGCCAGCGCGCGCCGGTGGACAGAATGACGGTCTTGCTCTTCAGGACGGCTCCGTTCTCGAGCTCGATTTCGACGAATTCCTTCCGCTCGAGACGCTTGGCCCGTTGAAGCTTCATGACGTCGACGTTGTATTCCTTGACGTGCTCTTCCAGGCTCGCCCCGAGCTTGGCGCCTTCGGTATACTTCACGCTGATGAAGTTCTCGATGCCGACGGTGTCCATCACTTGGCCGCCGAAACGCTCCGCGACGATGCCCGTCCGAATGCCTTTGCGCGCGGCATAGATCGCCGAGCTAGCGCCGGCCGGGCCTCCCCCGATAACGAGCACGTCGAAAGGTTCCTTGTCGGCGAAAGCCGATGCATCGGGTTCGTCGATCAGCTTCGCGACGATCTCTTCGATCGTCATGCGCCCGCTGCCGAAAAATTCTCCGTTCAGGAAAACGGAAGGAACGGCCATAACGTCCTTGCTTTCGACTTCTTCCTTAAACGCGGCGCCGTCGATCATCGTATGGGAGATTCCCGGATTGAGGATGCTCATCAGGTTCAACGCTTGCACGACGTCCGGACAGTTGTGGCAGCTTAAGCTGATATAAGATTCGAATGCATAATGGCCGCCGATGCTCTTGATTTGGTCGATCACGCCCTGATCGACCTTCGGAGGACGTCCGCTTACCTGCAGCAGCGCCAGCACGAGCGAAGTGAACTCATGGCCTAGAGGAACGCCGGCGAACACGACTCCCGTATCTTCGCCCGGCCGATTGACGCTAAAACTCGGCGTTCGTTCCAGCTGAGCTTTTTCGATCGTAATCCGGGAAGACATGCCGGCCAGCTCGTCCAAGAAAGCCAGCATGTCGTTGGATACGGCATCGGAATCCGCGCTAACCTTGATCAGCAGATCGCCTTCAAGGAGCTGAAGGTATTGGTCTAATTGTTGCTTGATATCCGCATCCAACACCGCTAATAGCCTCCTTAGATCTTGCCTACAAGATCAAGGCTCGGCTTCAAGGTTTGAGACCCTTCTTGCCATTTCGCAGGGCATACTTCGCCCGGATTGTTGCGAACGTATTGAGCCGCTTTGATCTTGTTGACAAGCGAGCTTGCGTCGCGGCCGATGCCGCCCGCATTGATTTCGACCGTCTGGATGACGCCGTCCGGATCGATGATGAACGTGCCGCGGTCGGCCAGTCCGTCCGCTTCGATCAGAACGTCGAAGTTGCGGGAGATCGTGTGCGTAGGATCGCCGATCATGATGTACGTGATCTTGCCGATCGTTTCGGAGCTGTCGTGCCAAGCTTTATGGGTAAAATGAGTATCGGTCGATACGGAGTACACTTCGGCTCCGAGAGATTTCAAAGTTTCATATTGATCTTGCAAGTCTCCCAGTTCCGTCGGGCATACGAAAGTGAAGTCGGCCGGATAGAAGCAGACGACGCTCCATTTGCCTTTGAAGTTTTCTTCTGTCACTTCGATGAACTTGCCGTTTTGATACGCGGACGCCTTAAACGGTTTGACTTCTGTTCCAATCAGAGACATAAATGAAACTCCTCCTAAGTTGTGTTTAGCTCATGCCAACTGAGAATCGTTAGCAGACTAGAATTATTCTTATTTACTGCTTACTACAAATATATCATCGTTCCTCTCTCTTCACATGAAGAAAACATGAAGAGAATTTGATCATTTTGTGAACTCGTGTCGTATTATTGTGTCCAATCGAGGCGCGAGTTATGCACCCCGACAAAATCCGGGCTTCTTATCCGTCCGCGAGCCGATTGCGACTGTACTTGATAGAAATTAGCCGACTGGGCGCACATTGCATTGAAATATCGACACCATTCGTGCATCGTGCACTCTGCGGCGAACGCTCTGCGGCGCGCATGATGTCCGAAGAATCGAATACATTCGAGCGCCGGTCGAACCGGAGGATTCCCATCAAAAAAACCCGCGACGCGCGCGGGTCGTTACGGTTCGACAGCCCTCCGGAAAACCGGCTCAGACCAAGCTTGCCCCTTGAACGCGATTGACGAAAGCGCGGGCATGCTCCCGCAGGCCGTCGTAATCGCCCTTTCTCACGAGCTCGGGATCGAGCAATTTGCCGCCCATGCCGACCGCGATCGCTCCCGCGTCGAGCACTTCCCGGATATTGTTCAAGTTCACGCCCCCCGTGGCGATCAGAGGAATATGGTTCAGCGGAGCGCGGACTTCCTTCAGGTATCCGATGCCGAGCGTCCCCATCGGAAACAGCTTGACCGCGGACGCCCCGGCCTTGTAAGCTTGGACGATTTCCGTCGGCGTCATGGCTCCCGACCATACGTCCAACCCCTGCTCGACGCCGTGGTAGATCACTTCCTCGTCCACGTTGGGGGAAATCAAATACTCGGCTCCCGCGGCGATCGCTTCCTTCGCTTGCCCGATATCCAGCACGGTTCCGGCCCCGATTCTCATTCGGTCGCCGAACTTCTCCCGAAGCGCGGAGATGATGTTCAGAGCGCCATCGGTATTCAGCGTCGCTTCCAGGAACGCGACTCCTCCGTCGGACAACGCCCTGGCGGACGCCAACGTTTCTTCCATCGTAAAGCCTCGGGCGATCGCGACGATCTTCTCTTTCTTTAATTGTCCCAACAATGATGAGGCCATGTCTGTCACTCCTATTCGCGGTTGTCAGGGTCGTACGGAACGAGTCGGACAGGCGGGCGACACGCGGCTCGCGTCCTCCCCGCGATGAACAGTCGTCTCCCATTGTACCACCTAGACTGCCGCGATGAAACCGAGACTTGATCTCATCTTGCTCCCGCGCGGTTCTCTTTCATCTTTTTTTTGTACTTTTCCGGCGTCGTCCCGGCTTGTTGCTTGAACAAGCGGCTGAAGTGGGCCAAATGCTTAAAGCCGAGACGGAACGCGGTATCCGTCACGGCCAACCCGGGATCGAGCAGGAACAGGATCTTCGCTTCGTTGATCCGTTTGCGGTAGACGTATTCGAAGATCGTCGCTCCCGTCACTTCCTTGAAAATTTTCGCCAGATACGACTTGCTCAGGTGAAGCTCCTTCTGCAAGCTTTCCATGCTCAGATCGTCGTCGGCGTACCGGTCTTCGAGCAGGTCGATCACGTCTTGCACCGTCTTTTCCTTGTCCGAAGGGAACTCCCGTCTTTCGCTAAGGGCGCTCAAGCATCTCTCGTATATAAAATGGAGCAAATCGACGAAAGCCAGCATCAGCCTCCCGTTCGATACGGCGTCCCCTTTGCGGCGGTAGCCGTCCATCAGCTCCAGGATTCTCTCCGCTTCGGCCTTCTCTTCTCCCCGCAGGCTCAGCCGAACGTTCTTGAACTGTTCGAACGGCTGCAAAACCGGAACCGCCTGCGGGTGCTCCAGATAAGGCCGGAGAATCGCCGGGTCGAAATGCACGATCGACCGGACGTACGGAACGTCCGGGTCGATCTTCGGGCAGTGCAGCGTCATGCCGTACATGAGAATCAGGTCTCCGGGAGACAAATGATAGATCTGGTCGCCGATCAAATAATTGCATTTTCCTTCGTGAAAATAATAGATTTCGTAGAACGGGTGCGAATGAAAGACCGCTTCGAAATTGCCCGTCGAACGGAAGTTGTACTCAAACATGCGCTCCCGTCTCCCGAACCAGCCCGCCGATATATTCGGCGAAATGCCC
>Ga0065721_10051248_pt1 | contig 15581 bp, 17 predicted proteins | sample Mesricmetagenome_FD_59108 | JGI IMG/M metagenome (GOLD analysis project Ga0065721, IMG submission 59108) | Mesophilic microbial community from rice straw/compost enrichment Sample: eDNA_1 v2 (version 2) | ecosystem: Engineered > Solid waste > Grass > Composting > Bioreactor | place: USA: Davis... | reverse complement strand
CGCCCACGCCCGGCATCGCACCCGCGGCGCCGGGGCCACGCGCCACGCCCGCGGAACCCACGGATACCCCGCCCCCGGACGGCGCCGGCACGGCGGGCCTGCAGGAGGCGGCGCCGGGCGCGTTCACGCTGGAATTGAGCAACGGCATGGGCCGCCGTGGCGCGGCGATGGCGCTGCGCCAGCAGTTCCAGCGGCGGGGCCTCGAGGTCCACTACCTGAGCAACCAGCCGCCCTACCGGCAGCCCTACACCGTGGTGCTGTACCGGCCGGGCCAGGAGGCGGCGGCGCGGCAGGTCTCGCGCGCGCTGCCGGTGCCGGCGCCGCTGCAGCCCGACGCCGGGCAGCGTGCGGGCGTGCGCGTGCTCATGGGGCGCGACTGGCCGGCGCAGGCCGCCGGCGTGCGCGTGGCCGCGGCCGGCGGCACCCCGGAATAAAGCGGCTGCGCGGCGCGTACACGGCCTGTCCCGTTCACCACAGGAGAGGATCGATGAGGACGAAGACCACGACCCTGGCCGCGCTCGTGCTGGCGGGCCTGCTGCAGGCCTGCGCCTCGATGGGCGGTGGCGGCAGCGCCCCGGCCATGGTGTCCGGCGGCGCGCTGGTGGGCTCCAACGGCATGACGCTCTACACCTTCGACCGCGACCCGGCCGGCGGCGGCAAGAGCGCGTGCAACGGTCCCTGCGCCGCCAACTGGCCGCCGCTGACGGCCGCCGCCGATGCCCGCGACCAGGGCGACTGGAGCGTGATCACGCGCGACGACGGCTCCAGGCAGTGGGCCTACAAGGGCAAGCCGCTGTACTACTGGGTCAAGGACACCAAGCCCGGCGACCGCACCGGCGACGGCTTCAACCAGGTCTGGCACACCGCCACGCCTTGAATTGCGGGTGCGCGGCCCGCCGGGGGTGGCGGACCGCGCTTTTTTTGCCGGCCGGTACTCAGCCGCCGCAGCCCGCCGGCCGCGCCGTCTGCCAGCGCCCGGGCTGCACCTGGTACAGCCGTACGCTGGACCAGCTGTCCCAGGCAAAGCCGATGTCCTGGGCGTCCGCGGTGGCCAGCGCGCGCAGGTTGAAGTAGCCGCCCGCCACCGCCCGCACCGCCGCGATGTGCGCCATGGGCGAGGCCGCGGTGCCGCTGCAGTCCACCTCCGAAGGCGGCGGCGGGGGCGGCGGGGGCGGAGGCGTCGTCCCGCCATCGGCGCGCGCATGGCGGGCGAAGAAGTTCCACACGATGTCCGGATAGCTCGGCCCCTGGCGCAGCGACCAGTTGCCGTCCAGGCCCTGCTCGCCGCCGATCCAGTAGTGGCCGTGGTCGGTGTCGCCGGTGCTGGGCGTGGCGGTGGGCCCGCGGTAGAAGACGGTTTCCACCAGGGAGCGGCTGCCCGGCTGGCCGTCCACCGTGTAGCGCGCATGGCGGCAGCCGTAGTCGCTGCCGAACACGGGGCTGCAGGCCCCTTCCTCGGCCAGCGCCTCGGCCGGCGTGTCGTGCGCCGCGTCGCCGTTGAGCTTCAGTTGCGCATCGCGCAGGCGCTCGCCGGCCTGGGCCAGCACGGTGCAGTCGCCGCGGTTCTGCAACACCATCAGCGGGATGGCATAGCTGCTGTCGCGCTCGGCGCGCATGTCGCTCACCAGCCGGTCCACGCTGTGGAAGGTGGCCGAGCCGGGACAGCCGGAGAAGGAGACGGAGGCCGCGTCCTCGCCGTAGCCCAGGCCGGCGGCGCTGGCGGCGGCGGCCCAGTACTCGTTGTGCGCCACCGAGGCCACCACCGTCATCGCGCCGCCCGAGGACAGGCCGGTGATGAAACGGCGATGGGGGTCGATGGACCAGCGCCGCTCCACCTCCAGGCCGATCTGGCGCAGGTCCTCCACCTCGCCGCGGCCCTGGTGGCGGTGCTGGTCCAGCCAGAAGCCCCAGCAGTTGGTGTTGCGCAGCCCGTCGTAGCGGGTGATGAAGGGCGTCACCAGCACGAAGCCGTAGCGGTCGGCCGCCGCGCGCAGGCCCCAGTCCTGCAGCACGTTCTGCTCGGTCTGCTGGCAGCCGTGCAGCGCCATGACCATGGGCGCCGGGCCGGCGAGGCCATCGGGCACGTACACCTGCACCCGGCGCAGCTGCGAGCCGGCATAGCCCTGGGGACCGACGTCGAAGCTGCTGGCGGTGCCCGCCACGGCCGTACCGCCCGCCAGCGCCAGGACCACCGCGGCGAGCCGGCGCCTGCCTTTGATCTGTCGCATGCCTTGTCTCCTGTCCTTGTGGAAGCGTGAGGGCGGCATCGTAGGCAGTGCCTCCGTCCCCGGACAGTGGCCCAGGTCAGGCCGCTGCCTTGCCCCGGCTGCAGGCGCGTGGCGCGTGCGCTAACGTAGTCGGGATGTCCAGCCCGCGGTTGGGCATCGCCTCTCCCGCAACCGCGCTGCCGGTGCGGTGATAGGCGCAGTCAATCGGCCTCATTTGATTAAATTTAACAATTGAGAAGCCGATGACTATAGCATTCAACCCGTTCCCTTCAACAACCGACACAGGAAACACGCCATGTCCCTGATCAACACCGAAGTCAAGCCGTTCAAGGTCAATGCCTTCCACAACGGCAAGTTCGTGACCGTGAGCAACGAGGACCTGAAGGGCAAGTGGTCCGTCTTCATCTTCATGCCGGCAGCTTTCACCTTCAACTGCCCGACCGAAGTCGAGGATGCGGCCGACAACTACGCCGAGTTCCAGAAGGCCGGTGCCGAGGTGTACATCGTCACGACCGACACCCACTTCTCGCACAAGGTGTGGCACGAGACCTCGCCGGCCGTGGGCAAGGCGAAGTTCCCGCTGCTGGGCGACCCGACGCACCAGCTGACCCGTGCCTTCGACGTGCACATCGACGAGGAAGGCCTGGCGCTGCGCGGCACCTTCATCGTTGACCCGCAAGGCGTGATCAAGACGCTGGAGATCCACGACAACGCCATCGCCCGCGACGTCAAGGAAACGCTGCGCAAGCTCAAGGCCGCCCAGTTCGTGGCCTCGCACCCGGGCGAAGTCTGCCCCGCCAAGTGGCAGGAAGGCGCCAGCACGATCAAGCCCTCGCTGGACCTGGTCGGCAAGATCTGAGGCCGGTAGCCGGCACGGCGGTCGCGGCCCAGCCTGCAGCCGCCCTGCTCTATTGAGCTGACTCAAGTGCCGCGGCTGTCCGCCGCGGCACGCTCCCCGCCCGGGCCCCCCGGAAAGCGCCCACCGGCCGTACACGGCGGACGCTTCCCATGCGGCCACGAGCCACGCATACGAACCCCAACGCCACCGTTTACCGACAAGAAGGACTCCGCCATGTTGGACGCCGACCTCAAGGCCCAGTTGAAGGGCTACCTGCAACGCCTCACGCAGCCCATCGAGCTCATCGCCTCGCTGGACGACTCCAAGGGCTCGCAGGACATGCTGGAGCTGCTGCGCGACGTGGCCGAGCAGTCGGAGCAGGTCTCGCTGGTGGAGAGCCGCGACGACGCCGAGCGCAAGCCCTCGTTCCTGATTCGTCGCGTGGGCACCGACATCGGCGTGCGCTTCGCCGGGCTGCCCCTGGGCCACGAGTTCACCTCGCTGGTGCTGGCGCTGCTGCAGGTCGGCGGCTACCCGCCCAAGGTCGAGCGCGAGGTGATCGAGCAGATCGCGGCGCTGGAAGGCGACCTGCACTTCGAGACCTACATGTCGCTGTCCTGCCACAACTGCCCGGACGTGGTGCAGGCGCTGAACCTGATGGCGGCGGTCAACCCGCGCATCAAGCACACCGCCATCGACGGCGGCCTGTTCCAGAAGGAGGTCGAGGAGCGCCAGATCATGGCCGTGCCCATGGTCTTCCTCAACGGCCAGCACTTCGGTCAGGGCCGCATGAGCGTCGAGGAGATCCTGGCCAAGGTGGACACCGGTGCCGCCGCCCGCGACGCCAAGAAGTTCAGCGCCAAGGCGCCCTATGACGTGCTGATCGTCGGCGGCGGCCCCGCCGGCGCGGCCGCGGCCGTGTACGCCGCGCGCAAGGGCATCCGCACCGGCATCGTGGCCGAGCGCTTCGGCGGCCAGACGCTGGACACCCTGGGCATCGAGAACTACATCTCCGTGCTCGAAACCCAGGGCCCGAAGTTCGCCCAGGCGCTGGAGGACCACGTCAGGGCCTACGACGTGGACATCATGACCACGCAGCGCGCCGAGGAACTGATCCCGGCCGACGCCTCCGGGCTGGCGCAGGTGCGGCTGGCCAATGGCGGCGTGCTCAAGGCCCGCTCGGTGATCCTGTCCACCGGCGCGCGCTGGCGCAACGTGGGTGTGCCCGGCGAGCAGGAGTACCGCAACAAGGGCGTGGCCTACTGCCCGCACTGCGACGGCCCGCTGTTCAAGGGCAAGCGCGTCTCGGTGATCGGCGGCGGCAACTCCGGCGTGGAAGCGGCGATCGACCTCGCGGGCATCGTGGCGCACGTGACGCTCATCGAGTTCGCCGACCAGCTCAAGGCCGACGCGGTGCTGGTGAGCAAGCTCAAGAGCCTGCCCAACGTGGACATCGTCACCAACGCCCAGACCACCGAGATCACCGGCGCCGAGGGCAAGGTCAACGGCCTGCGCTACAAGGACCGCGCCACCGGCCAGGAACACCTCGTGCCGCTGGAAGGCGTGTTCGTGCAGATCGGCCTGGTGCCCAACACCGAGTGGCTCAAGGGCACGCTGGAGCTCAACCGCTTCGGCGAGATCGTGATCGACGCCAAGGGCCAGACCAACGTGCCGGGCGTGATGGCCGCGGGCGACTGCACCACGGTGCCGTACAAGCAGATCGTCATCGCCGCGGGTGCCGGCGCGGCCGCCGCGCTCAGCGCCTTCGACCACCTCATCCGCACCCCGGCGCCGGCGGCGGCCTGACCCCCGGCCTGGCGGCCACCCCACGAAAAAGCCCGCGGCAGCGGGCTTTTTTCATGGTCGTGCTCGTTCGGCAACCAAGGAGGCGTCATGCCCGCGAAGGCGGGCATCCACGCGTACCGGGATGCGGTCCGGCGTTCGTGGACACCCGCCTTCGCGGGTGTGACGGAGTTGCTTGAGTTGTCATCGGAAAACAGCCTCAGGCATGCCCCAACAGCCGCCGCAGCTTGGTGAAGGCCAGCGCCGCCATCACCGCGTCGTTCATGGCGTCGTGCGCCTCGCGCAGGGGCAGCTCCAGGTCGGCCATCATGGTGGCGAAGCTCAGGTCCACGTTGCGGTTGCCGCGCTCGTGCGCGGGCAGCTGCCTGTTCTTCCACTCGTAGTACAGCGCCGAGACCTCGATCTTGGGCTGCGGCAGCCTCAGCCCCAGCATCGGCCAGACGACGCGGTTGAGCATGGCCACGTCGAACTCCAGGTAGTAGCCCACCAGCGGGCGGCTGCCGATGAAGCGCATGAGCTGCGCCATCGCCGCCTCCGGCGCGATGCCCTGCGCCACGTCCTGCTCGCGCAGCCGGTGCACCTTCACCGCCTCGGAGGAGATGGCACGCTTCTCCGGGCGCACCAGCAGCTCCAGCCGCTCGCTGGTGAGCACGCGGCTGCCGGCGATGCGCACCGCGCCGATCGAGACGATCTCGTCGCGCCGGCGGTCCAGCCCCGTCGTCTCGCAGTCCAGCGACACCCACTCGTCGGGCGGCGGCGGCTCGAACATGAAGCGGTAGTTGTCGTTGGCCAGGTGATAGAGCAACCAGCCCTTCTTGAGCTTCTCCCAGGGCCCGGCCAGCGGCCCCAGGAGGTTGACCGTGGACTTCACTGCAGCGCGTCCAGGTGGTAGCGCAGCCGCAGCGTGGCCTTGAAGCGCTTGACCACGCCCAGCGTGTCCTTGAGCAGGTCGCGGTCCAGGCTGTTGAGCTGGTCGGGCTTGACGCCGCCGCTGACGTCGCTGCCGAGCTCCAGCTCCTGCAGCCCGGCCTTGAGCTTCAGGCCCATGAAGAAGTGCAGGCTCTGCACCACGTCGGAGCCGATCTCGGGCGCCATGTGGCCCGCGCTCACCAGGGCCTGCACGCGCTCGGCGGTGCCGCATTCGCGGATACGCTTGTCCAGCGCCAGGCTGCGCACGCCGTGCACCAGCGGGAAGATGCCGGCCTTCTTCAGGTCCAGCCGGTCGGGGTCGTTGTCGCCCCGCGTCAGCAGCCGGTTCCACCAGCCGGTGTGCTCGTCGAAGAGCGTGATGGCCGCGGCGAAGCGGGCCTTGAAGGCGTCGCTGTCGGCCGCCAGCGAGAACACCTCCTCGCGCAGCGGCTCCAGCAGCGCGGCGTCGCCGCATACCGGGTGCGCGTCGAGGAAGATGGCCAGCGCCATGAGGCTGTCGGCGTTGGGCATGAGCATCCAGCGCCGCACGGTCTCGCGGAAGGCCGACTGCGGCTGCCGCCAGGCCGGGTTGCTGACCATGATCCCGCCCGGGCACGGCGGGTAGCCGAAGTCGATGAGCGCCTGCGTGAAGCGGTTGCAGATGGCCTCCAGGTCCGCCGGGGGCTCGTAGCCGTCGCGCAGCACCAGGCCGTTGTCCTGGTCGGTCTTGAGCAGCTGCTCACCGCGGCCCTCGCTGCCCATGACGAACAGGCAGCTGTTGGCGACGAGTTCCTTGGGCGCGATGAGCTGCCAGGCGCGCTCGAAGAGCTTGGCGTTGAGCTCGCTCACCAGGCGGGCGATCATGCCCACGCGCGTGCCGCCGCGGTGCAGGATGGCGATGAGCTTGGTGATCTGCCGCGAGGCCTCCGCCAGCCCGGCGAGATCACGCGACTGCGCGATCTGCAGGCCCACCAGGTAGGAGTGGTTGGAGAGGAAGCTGAACACCTCCAGCGCCTCCAGCACGCCGTGCACGGTGCCGTCGCCGTCCTGCACCACCACGCGGTGCACGTTGTGGCGCAGCATCAGCGCCAGCGCCTCGCCCACGGGGTCCGAGGGCTTCACGCACACCAGCGTGAAGGTCGCCAGCCGGCCCACCGGCAGCCGGTCCAGCGGCGTGCCGTCCAGGATCGCGCGCTGCAGCCCGGTGTTGGTGAAGATGCCCAGCCGCGGCGGCGTGGCGGACCCATCCCGCACCAGCACGCTGGAGATCCTGTGCTCCTGGAACACGCGCGCCACCTCGACGATGGTGGTGGCCGCATCCACCAGTTGCGCCGGGCGCACGCCGGTCTCGGACACGCGTGCCATGGTCAACGACTGCATCTCGTGCTGGCTGCGCCGCTGCGCCAGCGCCGAGAGCTTGTTGGAGAGGTCGGAGAACAGCAGCGCGCCGAAGGTGGCGTTGCGCGCGATGAGCTCGTTGACAGCCTTGCGCGCAAGCTGGTAGGCCAGCACCTCCTCCTGCGCCACGAAGCGGTTGGTGACGCGGCCGGCCACCAGGGCGCGGCCGTCGAAGGTGTCGTCGGGGCCGTAGGTCGTGATGACCTGCTGTTCCTCGTCGAGCTGCTGCACGTGCCCCTTGATCAGCACGAACAGGTGGCCGGGCTCGATGCCGGGCTCCAGGATGGCCTCGCCGGCGCGGAAGTAGGCGATGTCCACGCTGTTGCGCACGAGCTGGCGCTCCTCGGCGTCAAGGCAGTCGAAAGGGGATGCGTCGAAGTTGAAGGCGCTGGGCATAACCGGCCATTTTGTGCAGCGCCGCCTGACGCCAGATTGATGCACGGCAGGCCGTCCCGTGCCCGGCCTTGCCTGGGCTGGAGCCGCCCAGACCCCGGACGGCAACCGCTGCCCGAGCGGGAAAGCCTGGCGTCCTCAGCGCCGCTGCACGCCGGGCAACGGCCGTGCCGACTCCTGCCACGCCGCGTCGAACCAGGCATCGCCCTGCAGCGCGGCCTTGAGCATCGGCAGCGCGTCCAGGCCCCAGAAGACCTTGCCCTCGAAGACGATGCTGGGCACGCCGAAGAGGCCCAGCGCGATGGCTTCATCCGTGTGCGCGCGTAGGCGCTGCCGGGCCTCCTCGCCCTGCGGGTCCAGCGCCGGCTTCAGTGCCTGCGCCAGCGCCTGCAGCCGTGCCGGGTCGTTGGCATCGGCCCCGGCGCCGCGCCAGACATGGTGGAACAGCGCCTCCACCACGCGGCGGTTGGGCAGGCCATCCACCTCGCCGCAGGCCAACGCCAGGCGCTGCAGCGCCAGCGGGTTGAAGGGGTGTTGCGCCGGCAACGCCAGCTCCACGCCGGCCTCGCGCGCCAGCCAGTGCACCTGGCGCATGGTCCAGTCGCGCTTGGGCGCTATCTCCGCGGGGCCGAGCTGGCCCCAGTGCTTGAGCAGCGCCGCGAACAGCAGCGGGCGGTAGCGCACGCGGTACGAGCAGCCCTCCAGCGCCTGCGGCAGCCGCTCGAACGCCAGGTAGGCGTAGGGCGAGACGACGTCGAACCAGAAGTCCAGCGTCTTCATCGGCGCGGCTCCGGCACGGGCGCGGGGCCGTGTTGCGCCCGAAGCTGCGCCTGGCGCGGCGGCAGGCGCAGCCACACCGCGCGCCGGGCCGCGTCGTCCAGCGTGGACCAGCCGGCGATCTCGTCGATGGTGCGGGCGCAACCGAGGCACCAGCCGGTGGCCGGATCCATCCTGCACACGCCGGTGCAGGGCGAGCCCACGGGCGTCGCGGCAGCCGCCGCCCGGGCGGTGGCCGGCGGCGGGGATGGCGCCGTCATGGCTGCTGCACCACGTCGGCCACCGGCGCGCCGGTGAGGCTTTCCAGCTGCTGCGGGCTGAGCCGGAACACGCCGTTGGGGTGGCCCGCGGCGGCCCAGATCTCGTCGAAGCGGAACAGGTCGCGGTCGATGAGCGTCAGCGGCGGGTTGAGGTGCGCCACCGGCGAGACGCCACCGATGGAGAAGCCCGTCTGCGCCTTCACGAACTCGGCATCGGCGCGGCCCACGGGGCCCACCAGCGCCGCCACCTTCTTCTCGTCCACGCGCCGGTCGCCCGAGGTCACCACCAGCACCGCGCGCTCGACGGCGCGCAGCTTGAAGATGACGCTCTTGGCGATCTGCCCGACGCTCACGCCCAGCGCGTCGGCCGCCTCCTGCGCGGTGCGCGCGGCGGTGTCCAGGTAGTGCGGCGCGTGCGGGTGGCCCTGCGCCGCCAGGGCCTGCGCCACGCGTTGGAAGCCTTCGGGGCGCTGCTGCAAGTCGTTGTCCATCGTCCGTCCTCGTGCCGCCCGGATCCAAGTTCCTTGAGGTTTGAAATTTCCGTTCGGGCTGAGCCCCTCGACGAGCTCAGGGCGAACGGAAAAAGAGAAGGTGGCGGCGCGCGCCGGACTATAGCCAGCGGCGCGGGGCCGACTTCAGCACCGGGGTTGCAGCGGCTCCACCGGCCCGCCGCCCTCCTTCCAAGCCTTGAAGCCGCCGTCGATGTGGGCCACGTCGTCGAAGCCCATCTCCTGCAGCGTGCGCGTGGCCAGCGCCGAGCGCCAGCCCGCGGCGCAGAACAGCACCAGGCGCTTGCCCTGCGCGAACACCGGCTTGTGATAGGGGCTCTCCGGGTCGGCCCAGAACTCCAGCATGCCGCGCGGGGTGTTGTAGGCGCCGGGGATGGTGCCCTCGCGCTGCAGCTCGCGGATGTCGCGCAGGTCGATGAACTGCACGTCCTCGCGGGCGTGCAGCGCCAGCGCCTCGGCCAACGTGCAGGTGTGCACCTGCGCCAGTGCCTCCTCGACCATCTGCTGGGCCGTCTTCTTCAGCTTCATGTGTCTCCTCCAGGGGATCGTCTCTCGGTTTCTAGAAGGGTGCCGCCAGCCAGCGCTCGATCTGCGCGCGGCGGTCGTTGCCCCAGAACGCTTCGCCGTCCACGACGATCCAGGGCGCCCCGAAGATACCCGCGGCGATGGCCTCGTCGTTGACCTGCTTCAGATGCGCCTTCCACTGCGCATCGGCACACGCGGCCTGCGCCTGCGCCGCATCGATGCCGCAGCGCTCGGCCAGCGCCAGCAGCGCGGGCATCTCGTCGAGCTGCACGCCCTCGGCGAAGTACGCGGCCAGCCCCCGGCGCGCCCAGGCCGCGGCGCGCGACTCGTCCTGCGCGTGCAGCCACCAGAAGATGCGCGCCGCGTTCTGGGTGGCGATGGGAAAGCGCGGCGGCGGACGGTAGGGCACGCCCTCGAAGCGCGCCGAGCGCTCGAAATCGCGGCGCATGTAGTCGCCCTTGATCGGGTAGGCCACCGGCGGGCGCAGCTCCGCCGCGGCCAGCGTGGCGCCCAGCAGCATGGCGTGCCAGCGCACCCGGCAGCCATGGCGCGCGGCCAGCGGCTCGATCCAGGTCGAGGCCAGGTACGAGTAGGGCGAGGAAAAATCGAACCAGAAATCGACGGTGTTCATGGCTTCATCCTTTTGATGGTGCGCCTGCGCCGTATCGGCGCATTCCCTTGCGCCAGGAGAACACAACGGTGTCCCGATGCGGGCACGATGGATGCTGAATCATGAACATGCTGCTCGAACTCGTCGTCCTGCTCGCTGCCTGCGGCGTGGCGCTGTGCTTCAAGCCGTGGGCGGCGCTGCGCGCCACCGAGCTGCGAAACCCCTGGCTGGCGGCGCTGGTGCTGCTGCCCTTCGTGTGGTCGCTGCAGGGCGTGCTGCCGGGCGGGCCGCCGCTGCAGCTCTCTTGTGCGGCGCTGCTGGTGCTGATGGTGGGCTGGCCGCTGGCCGTGCTCACCTGCGTGCCGGTGGCGATCTGCACCGCGTTCATCGACGCCAGCGGCATCGAGTCCGCGCTGCACCAGGCGGTGTGGAACGGCGTGCTGCCGGCCACGCTGGCACTGGGCATCGGCCTGCTCACGCGGCGCTGGATGCCGCATCACCTGATGGTCTACATCCTGGCGCGCGGCTTCGGCGCCACGCTGCTGGCCATGGCGCTCGTGGGCGGGCTGTGGCTGCTGCGCCACCCGCTGCCGCCGGGCAGCGACGTGGCGGCCGTGCTCACCGGGCGCTGGCTGATCGCCTGGAGCGACGCGGTGCTCAGCGGCATGCTGTGCGCCATCTTCGTGGCCTGGCGGCCGCAATGGCTGCTGACCTACTCCGACCGGCGCTACTTGCCGGTGGCGCCGCGCTGAAGGCCCCTGCGCAGCACCCAACTTCCGAAAGGCCCAAAGGGCTGCCCGCCAGGCAGCCCTTCGTCTTTCTCACCAAGGAATCACGTTCCCCTGCGGGTCGAGGAAGCTCCCGTTCTGCGCCGGCGTCAGCCCGGCCAGCACGCGGCGCTGCGCCGCCACGCTCTCCTCCACGGACAGCGTGGCCGAGGGCCCGCCCATGTCCGTGCGCACCCAGCCCGGGTGCAGCGCCACGCAGATCGCGCGGTCCTGCAGCGCCAGCGCCGCGTCCTTGAGCACCGAGTTCAGCGCGGCCTTGGAGGCGCGGTAGAGCCAGGCCGAGGGCGAGCTGCGCGCGCCGATGGAGGCCATCACCGAGGAGATCACCGCCAGCCTGCCGCCCGGCGCCAAGCCTTCGGCCACCACTGGCAGCAGCCGCATCGCGCCCAGCACGTTGACGTGCATCACGGCGTCGAAGTCGGCCTGCGTGGGCGGCTCCAGGCCCGCGGTGTCGGGGCCGTAGACGCCGGCGCAGTAAACGCCCAAGTCCAGCCCCAGCCCGTCCAGGCGCCAGCTCAGGGACGAAGCGCCGGCCGCGTCCGCCACGTCCAGCGCCCACGCAGTGGCGCCCAGGGCTTCCACCGCCTTCAGATGCTCCCCGCGCGCCGTGGCCCACACCTGCGCGCCCGCCTCGCGGTACTGGCGCACGAACTCCAGGCCGATGCCGCGCGAGGCGCCGATCACCAGGACTTTCTGCATCGCTCTCGTTCTCCTTGACCTTCTTCCCTCACCGGCCGCCCACGGGCCACGGCTCGAGCTGGAGCCATGCGGCAATCCGCGGCCCCGGCCGGCCTTACAGCATTTCCAGTGCCACCGCCGTGGCCTCGCCACCGCCGATGCACAGCGAGGCCACGCCGCGCTTGAGGCCGCGCCGGCGCAACGCGCCCAGCAGCGTCACGACGATGCGCGCGCCGCTGGCGCCGATCGGGTGCCCCAGCGCCACCGCGCCGCCGTGCACATTGACGATTTCGTGCGGCAGCTCCAGCGCCGACATCGCCGCCATGGTCACGGCGGCGAAGGCCTCGTTGACTTCCCACAGGTCCACCTGCTCCTTGCGCCAGCCGGCCTTCCTCAGCGCCTTCTCGATCGAGCCCGCCGGCGCGGTGGTGAACAGCTCCGGCGCCTGCGCGTGCACCGCGTGCGCCACGATGCGGGCGATGGGCGCCAGGCCCCGCTGCGCGGCGGTGGATTCGCGCATCAGCACCAGCGCCGCGGCGCCGTCGGAAATGCTGGAGGCGGTGGCGGCGGTGATGGCGCCGTCCTTCTTGAACGCGGGTTTCAGGCCGGCAATCCTGTCCAGCCTGGCCTTGAAGGGCTGCTCGTCGTGCTTCACCAGCGTCTCGCCGCCCTTGCCGGGCACGGCCACCGGTGCGATCTCCCAGTCGAAACTGCCGTCCTCGTTGGCCTTTTTCGCGCGCTGGGTGGAGGCGATCGCATACGCCTCCATGGCCTCGCGCGTGAAGCCGAACTGCGTCACGCAGGTTTCGGCGAACACGCCCATGGCCTTGCCGCGCTCGTAGGCGTCCTCCAGGCCGTCCAGCGCCATGTGGTCGTACAGGGCGGCGGCGCCGTACTTCACGCCCTTGCGCGCGAACACGAGGTGCGGCGCGTTGGTCATGCTCTCCATGCCGCCGGCCACCAGGGCATCGGCGCTGCCGGCCACCAGCATGTCGTGCGCGAACATCATGGCGCGCATGCCCGAGCCGCACATCTTGGACAGCGTCACGGCGCCGGCGGCATCGGGCAGCCCGGCGCGGCGCAGGGCCTGGCGGGCGGGCGCCTGGCCCTGGCCGGCCATGAGGCAGTTGCCCATCAGCACCTCGTCCACGGCGTCGCCGGGCAGCGCGGCGCGCTCGACGGCGGCGCGGATGGCCACGGCACCCAGCTCCCAGGCCTGCAGCGAGGCGAAGTCGCCCAGCAGGCCACCAATGGGGGTGCGGGCAGCGGAGACGATGACGACGGAATCGGCCATGGCGGGCTCCTCTCTTCTTCCGGTGACGGATCAGGGGGACAGGATGGCACCACGCTCCTGCTGCGCGATGTCGCGGATGTACTGCTGGAAGTCGGGGTCTTCGCCGCGCAGCAGCAGCGGCAGGGCGTTGAAGAAGTCTCCGCGCCGGCACCACTCGCGCATGTAGTCGTCCCAGGAGTTCCAGCGCCGTGCCTCGGTGGGGCTCATCTCCGGCTTGTAGGCCACCAGGTAGGCGCGCTCGAACAGCGAGATCAGCATGTCGAAGATCACGAGCATGCGCTCGTTCTGCTCCGGAGTCGGGTTGGGCAGCGCCTGCGCGCTGCGCAGCTGCAGATCGGCGTTGGCCAGCACGGTCTTGAGGAAGTCGTTGTAGGCGTCCGAGAGGTGCTGGTAGGCCTCCTCTTCCTCGTTCTCGCGCTCCTTGCGCTGCTCGTGCAGGAACACCCACACGGCAAAGGGCAGGCCGAAGACGGTGACGGCGTAGCTGCCCAGCTCCAGCGCCTGGCTCAGCGCCTCCATGTCCACGCCCGCGCGCCCCGCCCGCCCGAAAGTCCCCGCCCGCCTCAGCCTTGCGGCTCGGCCATGGCGTCCCACTCGGACGCGGCGGCCCGGGCCGCGCGCTGGTGGACGAAGCGCTTGTGCGGGTCGTAGGGGAAGACGTCGTGCACGTGCCCGGCCAGGATGCGCTGCTTGTGCGCGTTCCAGAACCCGGCGTCGAGCAGCTCGGCGTGGTGCTTCATGAACACCTCGCGCACGCTGGCGTTGCCCAGCAGAAAGGGCGCGAAGGTTTCGGGGAACACGTCCTTGGGGCCCACGTGGTACCAGATCTCGCCCGACATCTCCTCCTCCTCGGTGCGCGGCGTGGGCACCTTGCGGAAGTTGCAGTCGGTCAGGTATTCGATCTCGTCGTAGTCGTAGAACACGACCTTGCCGTTGCGCGTGACGCCGAAATTCTTCCACAGCATGTCGCCGGGGAAGATGTTGGCCGCCACCAGGTCCTTGATGGCGTTGCCGTACTCGACCACCGCGTGCTCGATCTGCTCGGGCGTGCCCTCCTGCAGGAAGATGTTCAGCGGGACCATCCGGCGCTCGATGTACACGTGCTTGAGGATCACCTCCAGCTGCCCGTCGCCGTCGCGGTCGGAGATCTCCACCAGGCTGGGGCAGTGGTGCAGCAGTTCCTCCACCAGCGCGTCCTCGAAGCGCGCGCGCGGGAAGGCCACGTTGCTGTACTCCAGCGTGTCGGCCATGCGCCCGACGCGGTCGTGCGTCTTCACCAGCTGGTACTTGCCCTGGACGAGCTCGCGGGTGGTCTCCTTCGGTGCCGGATAGAAGTCCTTGATGCACTTGAAGACGAAGGGAAAGCTGGGCAGGTCGAACACCAGCATCACCATGCCCTTGATGCCCGGCGCGATGCGGAACTTGTCGGTCGAGTGGCGCTGGTGGTAGAGGAAGTCGCGGTAGAACAGGTTCTTGCCCTGCTTCTGCAGGCCCAGGGCGCTGTAGATCTCCGAGCGCGGCTTGCGCGGCATCAGGCTGCGCAAAAACTGCACGTAGGCCGCGGGAATCTCCATGTCCACCATGAAGTACGCGCGCGCGAAGCTGAACAGCAGCAGCAGGTCCTCCTCGCCGAAGAGCACCGCGTCGATGGCCAGCGTGCGGCCCTCCTGGGCGTGCAGCACCGGCAGCGCGAAGGAGGTCTCGTGGAAGCCGTTGACGATCTTGCCCACGATGTAGCCGCCCTTGTTGCGGAAGAACATCGAGGACAGGACCTGGATCTGGAAGTTGGTGCGCCAGCGCGTGTCGCCGAGCTGGCGCCGTATCGCCTCCAGCACGTCGTCGATGTCGCGGTCCAGGTTCTCGAAGGGCAGGCTCAGCTGGAAGTTGTGGACGATGCGCAGCAGCGTCTCGCGCAGCGTGGCCGGCGTCGGGTAGTAGGCGCGGTAGGTAGGCGCGGCGGCGGGCTCGTCGTTCTCGATGTACTCGGTCGAGACCGCCGGGCGCACGAAGATGAAGTCGTTGTGGAAGTAACTGCGGTGCAGGATCTTGGTCGTGACCGAGTTGAAGAAGGTTTCGGCCAGCTCGGGCTGGTGATGGTTGGTCAGCAGCCCGATGTAGTGCAGCTTCACCTGCTGCCAGGTGTCCATGGGCAGCTTGGAGGCCTGGAATTCGGTCTGCAGCCGCTCCGCGGCCTCCTCCACCCGCTTGGCGTAGAACTCGATGCGCTCGCGCTGCGCGCGCTGCTGGCCATGCCAGTCCGCCGCCTCGAAGCGCTGCTTGGCCGCGGCGCTGGTCTCGCGGAACAGCCGGTAGTGGCGGTTGAACCCCTCCAGCAGCGCCCCGGCGATGGCGTAGGCGCGGCTGTCGTCCAGCAGGCGCGGGAACAGATGGGGGTTGTTGAGCATCGAGGTCTCCGGTCCTGGTGTCGCGTGTGCTCGGCCCTCGGCGATCAGGCTTCGGGCGGCACCTCCGCCGACGCCTCGCGACCGCGCCGGCGGCCGCGCCCGGACTCGGCTTCGGCCCCCGACTCCGCCTCGGCCTGCGGCGCCGGCGCGGGCGTGGGAGCCGGCG
>Ga0065721_10006441_pt1 | contig 15581 bp, 16 predicted proteins | sample Mesricmetagenome_FD_59108 | JGI IMG/M metagenome (GOLD analysis project Ga0065721, IMG submission 59108) | Mesophilic microbial community from rice straw/compost enrichment Sample: eDNA_1 v2 (version 2) | ecosystem: Engineered > Solid waste > Grass > Composting > Bioreactor | place: USA: Davis... | reverse complement strand
GCGCCTTCTCACCGGTTGCGGTATCGGCCGCCTTTTCCTCGGCGGGCTGCATTGCGTCCGCAGGCTTTTCGGCAGCCGGTTCGACCGCATCCGCCGGCTTTTCATCCACAGGCTTCATGTCGGCAGGCTCGGTCGCCATGTCGCCGGCCTTGTTGTCGGCAGGCGCCTCGACCGGTTCCTCGACCTTCTTTTCCTCGACCACAGGCTTGTCGCCGGAAGCGCCCTTGTCGATCTCGGCCTGCGCCACGTCAACGGCCCGCGTCTGGGCGGGCTTGCTGGCATTGGCCTCGATCGGCGGCAGGCCCTGGGCGATCTTCTTCCGGATCTTCGGGATCTCGGCCTCTTCCGGCTTCAGCTGCAGCGCCGTGCGCCACTGGAAGATCGCTTCCAGCTTGCGGCCGACGCGCCAGTAGGCGTCGCCGAGATGGTCGTTGATCGTCGGATCGGCGGCCTTGAGCTCGACCGCACGCTCGAGTTCGGAGACCGCGTCCTCGAAACGGTTGAGGCGATAGTAGGCCCAGCCGAGCGAGTCGACGATATAGCCGTCATCCGGCCTCAGATCGACAGCCTTGCGGATCATCTTCAGGCCCTCCTCCAGGTGGATGTTCATGTCCACCCAGGAATAGCCGAGATAGTTCAGCACCTGCGGCTGGTCGGGATAGAGCTCGAGCGCCTTCTTGAAGTTCGGCTCGGCCTTGTCCCACTGCTTCAGCCGCTCATAGGCGATGCCGCGCTGGAAGAACACCGACCAGTCGCTGCGCTTCGGAACAGGACCGATGATCTCGATGGCCCTGTCGTAGTTCCGGGCCATTTCCTCATATTCCTTGTTCTCGGAGAGGAAGCTGCCATAGGCGATATAGCCGCGGATGTCCTTCGGATCGGCCTCGATGGCCGCCTTGAGATGCTTGCGTGCTTCCTCGGTCTTGCCGGTAGAGGCTAGGTTGAGACCGAGCTGCAGTTCGGAGACGCGGCGCAACGGCGAGGTCGCCGGCACCTTGGAATACCATTCGATCGCCCGCTCGGGCTGGTCGATACCCTCTGCAAGGCCGCCGAGCAGCACCAGCGTGTCGGCATTGTTCGGCGAAAGCGCGTAAGACGTCACCAGGTAGAAGGCGACGATGTCCTGCGCGCCCTGGCGGTCCGGTGCGCTGGCGAGCGACTGGTTAAGCGCGCCGCCGACCGAGAACAGCACCGCGGCGGCACCGTCGGTCGCCGTCTTTACTGCAAGTTCCGGAACCTGCCCGGATTCGATCTGCTTGCGGAAGGCCTGGAGCGGCGTGTAGTTGGGCGCGAATGCCTCGCCTGCCGAGATCGCATCCAGCGCCTTCTGACGGTTGCCTTGCTGCGCTTCGAGCGTGGCAAGCGCGATCACGGCGCGCATGTAGGTGTCGCTGGCAGCTCCGCCCTCTTCCCGACGGACGACGGTCTCGTTGAGGCGGCGCCGCGCGGTGTCGGCGTCACCCGCAGCCGCGGCGAGGATGCCGGCATTGTAGTTGCGGAAGATGGCGTACCATTCGGGGCCCTTCATCGCGTCGATCTGCGCGATGGCTTCCTTGTGCTTGCCCTCACCGAAGGTCGCCCAGGCGTCAAGCAGCGTGTTGACCATCCGGTCGAGCTCGTTGGGGCCCTGATATTTCAGCAGCTTGTGGGCCTCGGCAAAATCCTTCTTGCGGATCGCATCGATGCCCTGGGCAATGGTGGCGATCCGCTCGACGGCCGGGTCATCCTTCAGGCGGCGCGATTCCTCGACACCCTCGTCGAAATTGCCGTTCATGAACAGGCAGACCATCAGCCGCTCGCGGACCTCGATATTGTCGGGGTCGAACTTGAGCGCGACGCGATAGAGCCTGATCGCGGTCTCGTAATCGTAGTCGTTGTCGGCCGTGCGTGCGGCAAGGAAGGCACCTGCAAAGGTGTCGACCGCCGACGGGTCGAACTTCACTTCCTGCTGCTGTTGCTCTTCGGCAGGTTTTGCTTCTTCCGCCAGCGACGGGGCCGCGACAGCCATGACCAGAGCCAGGGCCGTACCAAGCCTGAAACGGCGGAATATCGAAAAAGCCATTCCCATGCCTCTCGTAGAGCGCTGCGTCGGACCGGCCAGGTTCGGCGCGCCAGATTCCCTTGTCGTGTACATGTCGCTACGGCGAACTGGTCCCAGGCTTGCGTGCGGCATGTCGTGGATGCACTGTAACGTAATACGCGTGTGCCCTTAATTCCACAAATCCGCGGCCGTCACAAGCTGCACGATGCGCGCGCATCGTGGCCTGATCATGGTAACGGATGACAAAGGCACTCAGTTGACGCGGCCGATACAGAAATCGATCACTTCCATGAGAGCCGACTTCAGCGGCGAGGCGGGAAGTGCCGCCAGCGCATCGCGTGCGATCGTACCGTAGTGGTTTGCCCGGAGGATCGTGTCGTGGAGCGAGCCGTATTTGGTGATCAGGCCCATCGCACGCTCCAGCGCGGCACCGTCGTTCTCGCCATGCTCGATCGCCCGGCGCCAGAAGTCGCGCTCCTCGGCATTGCCGCGCCGCCAGGCGAGGATGACCGGCAGCGTGATCTTGCCTTCACGGAAGTCGTCGCCGACATTCTTGCCGAGTTCGGCCGCCTTGCCGCCGTAATCCAGCGCGTCGTCGACGAGCTGGAAGGCAAGGCCGAGATTCATGCCGTAGGACTTGAGCGCCGCCCGGTTTGCCTTGGAGGCGCCGGCGACGATCGGGCCGACTTCGGCCGCAGCCGCAAACAGCGCTGCGGTCTTGGCGCGGATCACCTGCAGGTAGTCGTCCTCGGTGGTCTCCATGTTCTTGGAGACGGAAAGCTGCAGAACCTCGCCCTCGGCGATCACGGTCGCAGCCGTCGAAAGCACGTCGAGGGCATCGAGCGAGCCGACCTCGACCATCATCTTGAATGCCTGGCCGAGCAGGAAGTCGCCCACGAGCACGCTCGCCTGGTTGCCCCAGAGAATGCGGGCGGTCTTGCGGCCGCGGCGCATGTCGCTCTCGTCGACCACGTCGTCATGCAGAAGCGTTGCGGTATGCATGAACTCGACGCTGGCGGCGAGCTTCACATGGCCCTCGCCCTCGTAGCCGAACATGCTGGCCGCTGCCAGGGTGAGCATCGGACGCAGGCGCTTGCCGCCCGAGGAGATCAGATGATTGGCCACTTCGGGAATCATCTGGACGTCGGACCCCGCCTTGGACAGGATGAGCTGATTGACACGCTCCATGTCCGCCCTGGTAAGGTCCACCAGCGGCGTTATTGATGCCTGTTTGTTTTTGCTTTCATCCAGCGGTATGACGACGCCCAAAGACCCGGCTCCTGTTCTTTTCAGCGCCAGAACCTAGAAAATGCGGAGCAAGGCGGCAAGAGGCGAATTGTCACTGAAAGTTGGCGATCGACAAAAAAGGAGTGCGAAATGATAGAAATCATGCGCAGCAACGATGCGGTGGGGCTCTCCTTCGCCGAAAGCCTGCTTCGTGACCAGGGCATTCACTGCATGATCGCCGACCAGAGCATGAGCATCCTCGAAGGCTCCATCGGGCTGCTGCCACGGCGACTTCTTGTGGAAATCGACCGGGCGGACGAAGCGCGCCGGATCCTCACCGACGCCGGACTGGGACACGAACTGAAGAATGATGACTGACGTCGAGGAGACGATAGACGCCTTCCATTTCGGCGGCTTCTATCTGGTGCAGCCAAAGGGGCGCGGCCACCGCGCCGGCATGGACGCAATGCTGCTGGCCTCGATGGTGGCCGAGGAAGGTCCGATCACGGTCGCCGATCTCGGCGCCGGTGCGGGGGCTGCCGGGATGGGCGTGGCCGCCCGGCTTGCCGAAGCCCGCGTGCTGCTGGTCGAGAAATCGGCAGACATGGCCGCCTATGCCCGCAAGAGCATGGAACTGCCGCTCAACGCCGCCATTGCCGACCGTCTTTCGCTGCTCGTCGCCGACGTCACCCTCAAGGGCCGCGCCCGCGTGGCGGCGGGGCTGGCCGACGACGCCTTCGACCACGTGATCATGAACCCGCCGTTCAACGATCCGGGCGACCGGAAGACGCCGGACGAGCTCAAGGCGGCGGCGCATGCGATGACCGACGACCTGTTCGAGGACTGGATCCGCACGGCGGGCGCGATCCTGAAACCCGGCGGGCAATTGTCGCTGATCGCCCGGCCGGAATCGATTCCCGCGATCATGCTCGCCTGCGGCAAGCGCTTCGGCGGGCTCGAACTCACCCTCATCCATCCGCGCGAGAACGAGAGTGCGATCCGCGTTCTGGTAAGCGCCATCAAGGGGTCGAGGGCGCGCCCCCTGTTCCGCTCGCCCCTCTTCATGCATGCGGAGGGTACGCACCGGTTCCTGCCGCTGATCGACGATCTCAACAACGGCAGACGGGCCTATCCCAGGCTTGCAGGCAGCAGGAAAGCCCGGGCTCGCGCTTGAGTTTCCGGCGAATGTCACTAAATCTCGGTGAGGAACAATCACGGAAACCCCATGCTGAAGACGCTCAAGCGCCTGATCCCCCGAAAATTCCGCAAGGAAAAGATCACCATTCCGCTGGTGCGGCTGCAGGGTGTGATCCAGGCCGGCGGCAGCCAGTTCAGGCCGTCGCTCAGTATCGCAAACGTTGCCGACAAGCTGGAAAAGGCCTTTGCAAGGAAGGGCCCGGCCATCATCGTCGCGATCAATTCGCCGGGTGGCTCGCCGGTCCAGGCGCGCGCGATCTTTCACAAGATCCGGGCGCTGGCGCAGGAGAAGGAAAAGAAGGTCATCGTCTATATCGAGGACGTGGCGGCTTCCGGCGGCTACCTGATCGCGCTGGCTGGCGACGAGATCATCGCCGACCCGACCTCGATCGTCGGCTCGATCGGGGTGATTTCGGCAGGCTTCGGCTTCGAGGAGCTGATCCGCAAGATCGGCGTGCAGCGTCGCGTCTATACGGCAGGCGAAAACAAATCGGTACTCGACCCGTTCCTGCCCGAAAAGCAAAGTGATATAGAACATCTCAAATCGCTGCAGCGCGACGTGCACCAGATCTTCATCGACATGGTGAAGGAGCGTCGCGGGGAAAAGCTCGTCCAGGACGATACGCTGTTCACCGGCCTCTTCTGGTCTGGCGCGAGGGGCAAGGAGCTCGGGCTCGTCGATGCAACCGGCGACCTGCTGACCGAGATCAAGGCGCGCTACGGCGAGAAGGTGGAGATCGAAACCGTCGAGCAGTCGAAGGGTTTCGTCGGCCGGTTCGTCTCGGGCTTCCGCGGGGGAGCTGCGCCGGCTGTCGGCGCCGGGCTTGCCACCGGCGCGATCGAGGCTGCGGAGGAGCGGCTCTGGTGGAGCCGATATGGGCTTTAGGGATAGCGTGACGTGGGCCTGACCAAGATCATATTCATCGCGCTCGTCGCGCTGGCCGGCTGGTTCTTCTATCGCAAGTTCGTGGCCGATGCGCAGAAGCTCGCCAAGGCATCTGCCGCCAAGCGCAAGCAGCGCGCCAACCGAACGCTGGGCACCCTGGTGAAGGATCCGGTGACCGGCGAATACCGGGTGCGCAAGGAAGAGGAAGAATAGCCGGACGGTCCTGCCGGGTCCGACATTCCTGCTGCCCCTCCTGTCGAAAAATCTTGACCCTCCCTGTCCGGCGTGGCACTCACCGCGCGCGAAAACACTCCCACGCCATGGTAGCTGACATGTCCGCAATTCCCGACCACATGAATCCCAAGCGTTCCTTCCAGGCGCTCATTCTCACGCTCCACAATTACTGGGCGGACAAGGGTTGCGCGGTGCTGCAGCCCTACGACATGGAGGTCGGTGCCGGTACGTTCCATCCGGCGACCACGCTGCGCGCGCTGGGCCCGAAGCCGTGGAAGGCCGCCTATGTGCAGCCCTCGCGCCGGCCGGCGGACGGCCGCTATGGGGAAAACCCGAACCGCCTGCAGCACTATTACCAGTACCAGGTGATCCTGAAGCCCAATCCGCCGAACCTGCAGGAACTCTATCTCGGTTCGCTGGCGGCGATCGGCCTGGACCCGCTGCTGCACGACATCCGCTTCGTCGAGGACGACTGGGAAAGCCCCACCCTCGGCGCCTGGGGCCTTGGATGGGAATGCTGGTGCGACGGCATGGAAGTGTCCCAGTTCACCTATTTCCAGCAGGTCTGCGGCATCGAATGCTCGCCGGTTTCGGGCGAGCTGACCTACGGCCTCGAGCGCCTGGCCATGTATGTCCAGGGCGTGGACAACGTCTACGACCTCAACTTCAACGGCCGCGAAGGCGACGAGAAGATCACCTATGGCGACGTCTTCCTGCAGGCAGAACAGGAATATTCGCGCCACAACTTCGAATATGCCAATACCGAAATGCTGCACCGGCACTTCATCGATGCGGAGAAGGAGTGCCATGCACTGCTCGCCGCCGGTGCGCCGTCGGACAGCGAGAAGCTGCACAAATGCGTGCTGCCGGCCTATGACCAGTGCATCAAGGCCAGCCACGTCTTCAACCTGCTGGATGCGCGCGGCGTCATCTCTGTGACCGAGCGGCAGAGCTATATCCTGCGGGTGAGAACGCTGGCAAAGGCCTGTGGCGAAGCATTCCTGCTGACGGATGCGGGCGGTGCCAACTGGCGCAAGACGGCGGCCTGATCAGGCGACGTCCGAACGGTCGGAAACCTTGTAGCCCATCTCCCAGACCGGCTTCAGCATCGGATAGGCGCCGGTCGAGATCTGGCCGGCATAGGTCTGCAGGAAGCGGCGGGTGCCGGCCGGCTGCGGCGGCTCCATGGCGACTGCATATTCGAAGAAGAAAATCGCGAACAGCACGGCGTTCAGGATTTGGATCGCGGTTTTCATTTTTGTATGCCCCGGATGAGAAATTCAACGTGCAGGCATCCTGCACCGGGGCCGCAACCGGCGCAGTTTCATTTGTTACACGGTTGCGAAGCCGGACCTTCTTGCGCAAAAAATGAAGCGAGGTCGATGACTTCGCTGCGGTGAAACGTCATCGCATCACCAAATGCGCATATCGGAGGGGCACATGTATTTTCTGATCGCTCTGGCGGTCATCGTCCTGGCGGTGATCTTCTTCTACAACGGTCTCGTGAAAGCGAGGCAGATGGCCGAGGAGGCCTGGTCGGGCATCGACGTGCAGCTCAAGCGCCGCGCCGACCTGATCCCCAACCTCGTCGAGACCGTGAAGGGGTATGCCGCCCACGAAAAACAGACGCTCGAACAGGTGATCGAACTGCGCAACCGCGCCCAGGCCATTCCGGCAGGTGACGTGCAGGCGCGCAGCGCCGCCGAGGGACTGCTCGGCCAGGCGCTCGGCCGCATCATGGCGATCGCCGAAGCCTATCCCGATCTCAAGGCGAGCGAGAACTTCGCCGAACTGCAGCGGGCGCTCGACAATATCGAGGGCGAGCTACAGATGGCGCGGCGCTACTACAACGGCGCGGCGCGCGAGCTCAACATCAAGGTGGAGAGCTTCCCGTCCAACCTGATCGCCGGTCCCTTTGGCTTCCAGAAGAAGCCCTTCTTCGAGATCGACAACCCGGCCGACCGCGCCCTGCCGTCGGTGAAGTTCTGAAACGGCCATGCGCAAACCGCTTCTCGCCACGCTCCTGCTGATCCTGGCCGCGATCGTCGCGCTGCCGGCACATGCGGCCGAGGTGATCAAGTCCTTCCACGCCGACATTACGGTCGGCAAGGACGGAAAACTGACGGTCACCGAGACGATCCGCGTCTTTTCGGAAGGCTACCAGATCAAGCGGGGGATCTATCGCGATTTCCCGCTGACCTTCATCGGCGACGATGGCGAGATGCACCGCGTCGACTTCGAGTTCATCGGCGTCGAGCGCAACGGCATGCCGGAGGACTACAAGACCGAGGCAATCGACAACGGCATCCGCTTCTATTTCGGCAACGAGGACGTGCTCATCCCGCGGGGAGAGCACACCTATACGTTCACCTACGAGACAGGGCGGCAGATCCGCTATTTCCCGAAGCATGACGAACTCTTCTGGAACGTGACCGGCAATTTCTGGGCCTTCCCGATCGAAAGCGCCTCGGCCACCGTGATGCTGCCCAAGGGCGTTTCCCCCGAAGCCACCGTCTTCTACACCGGCAGGCTCGGCGAAACCGGAAAGCGCGCCCGCGCGGAGGTCTACGACGAGACGGTGCATTTCCAGACGACGGGCTATCTCAACGTCAACGAGGGGCTGACGGTCGGCGTGAAATTTGCCAAGGGCGCCATCTCGCCGCCAAGTGAGAACGATCTCTTCTGGTGGTCGGTCAAGGACCGGCAGAACTCGATCACTGCCGGCATCTGCTTTGCGCTCGTCTTCGCCTATTTCGCGCTTCAATGGTTCCGCGTCGGCCGCGACCCGGCCGGGGGCATCGTCGTGCCGCGCTGGGACCCGCCGGCAGGCCTCTCCCCTGCCCTCGTCAACTACGTCGCCAACCGCGGTTTCTCCAACGGCGGCTGGACCGCGTTTTCCGCCTCGATCATCAATCTCGCCGTCAAGGGCGTGATCAAGCTCGATGACCTCAAGAATTCCGTCACGCTGAAGCTGCTCGACAAGGTCCCCGACGGCAAGCTGCCGCTCGGCGAGGACGTGATCTACCAGGGCATCAGGAGGCAAGGTACCTACCTGATGATCAACAAGGCCACCGGCCACCGCATCCAGGAGCTGGGCGAGAAGTTCCGCACGGCGATCGACAAGGAGCACAGCGGCAAGTACCACCGTTTCAATTCCGGCGTGATCACGCTGGGGCTGCTGATCACAGCGCTCTGCTTCGGCGCGAACTTGATGTTCGGCGATCTCACCGAGGACATGATGGGGGCGCTGATCGTGCCCGCCTTCGTCTTCGTGTTCGTTTCGATCTTTTCGGCAGTGCTGTCGTCGACGGCGCTCGCCGCGCCGGTGCTGGCGCTGCGCGTCTTTGCGCGCATCTTCCTCGCCTTCTTCTGGCTGGCGCTGGTCATCGTGCTCATCGTCAGCGCGCTTGCGGCGCACGCGATCGCCCGCTCCAACGACGACATCTTCGCTTTCTACCTGACCTGCGGCATGATCCTCGCCGCGGGATTCTTCACCACCATCATGGGNGCGGCAACGCCGCTCGGCCGCCAGCTGAAGGATGGCATCGAAGGGCTCAAGCTCTACCTGACGGTTGCCGAAAAGGAGCGGATGAATCTGGCTGGCGCGCCGGAAATGTCGCCGCAGCACTACGAGAAGCTGCTGCCCTATGCCGTCGCGCTCGGTGTCGAAAAGCCGTGGTCGAAGGCCTTCCAGTCCTGGCTCGACAAGGCCGGGGCTGCGGCCGCGGCCTACCAGCCGGCCTGGTATGACGGCAAGGATTTCGACCACAGCCGGCTCGGCCAGCGCATGTCGAGCTTCTCGTCGTCGCTCTCCTCGACGATTTCGTCCTCGCTTCCACCGCCGCCGGAAAGCTCGTCCTCAGGCTTTTCCTCGAGCGGCTCGTCGGGAGGCGGCGGAGGCGGTGGTGGTGGCGGCGGCTGGTAGCCGCCGCTCCCTCAGGGATACATGCGGATCTTCTCCCAACCGTCGCCCTGGCGCACGAATTCGATGCGGTCATGCAGGCGGAACGGCCGGTCGTGCCAGAATTCGATCGAAACCGGCTTCAGCCGGAAGCCTGACCAGTAGGGCGGACGCGGAATCGCGCCGACACCGAACTTCACCGTATATTCGGCGACCGCCTTTTCGAGCGCAAAGCGGCTTTCGAGCGGCCGCGACTGCTTCGACGCCCAGGCCCCGATTCGGCTGCCGCGCGGGCGGCTGTCGTAATAGGCGTCCGCCTCCACGTCACTGACCAGCTCGACATTGCCGCGGACGCGGACCTGGCGGCGCAGCGATTTCCAGTGAAACACCATGGCCGCCTTCTTCTGGCCCAGAAGTTCGCGACCTTTGCGGCTCTCCAGGTTGGTGTAGAAGACGAAGCCGTCCCTGTCGAAGCCCTTGAGCAGCACCATGCGCACATTGGGCATGCCGTGCTCGTCGACGGTCGCGAGCGCCAGCGCGTTCGGGTCGTTGACTTCAGCCGCCTCCGCTTCCTTCAGCCATGTCTCAAACAGAGAATAGGGCTCATTTTCCTCGGTAAAGTCACCGCTTCTTAACTCATTTTCGCTCATGATCCGCCAGAATGCCTATGTCGTTGTAAAGTCTATCGAGCCGTTGCCATTGGGACACATATCAAAGCAGGGTGTTACCCAAAAGCGTTTTGTGGCTGCGGTCCGTCTGGCCGTGACAGCGGCCGTGCCCGTTCTGCTGTCCGGCTGCCTGGGAGCGACGATGTCCGGCTTCAGTTCTACAGACCCGAAACTGACGACAAGCGCAGTGCAGACCAACTACCAGGCGCCCGCCGATTCGGTGTCCGACGAAATGACGGTGCGCAATGCGGTGAGCTCCGCCGACCTGTCACAGCCCGGTCCCGTGTCCATCCCCTGGGCAAACACGAGCACCGGCAGCGCCGGCGTGGTCAATTCGATTACGGAGGAAAACAACGGCAGCTATGTCTGCCGCATCTTCAACACAACACGCCATTCCTATCGCGGAATTTCCAATTTCAGGGGCAAGGCCTGCCTCGTCGGCTCGGGCGAGTGGCAGATGATCTCGTTCCAGGAAATCGGCTGACATTGATCGGGGAGGATCAGGCGACATGTTGGCGGGCGAATGGGTGAACTCCGATGCGTGACCCCTACTCTATTCTCGGCGTCAGACGGAACGCCAACCAGCACGAGATAAAGGCGGCGTGGCGCGCGGCCGCCAAGGCCTTGCATCCCGACCAGAATCCAGGGGATCCGCTTGCGGCGAGCCGCTTCAGCGAGGTCGGCCGCGCCTATGAAGTGTTGAAGGATCCCGTCAAGCGCCGGCTCTACGACGAGGCGCTGGCACGCGCCAGCAGCAATGTCCGCCGCGCAGCCGGCCAGGGCAAGACATTCATGGAACAGCGCGCCGAGAAGGCCCGCGCCGAAGCGGAGGCGCGCGCGGCCGCCGCACGTGCCGCCGCGGCTGCCGCTGCTGCCGCGGCCGGCGAAAGCGCGTCGGAAGACGCCGAAGAGGTGATCTCGAAGATCTTCGGCACCAAGAAAGCCACCGAAACCAGGTCGGAAGCGCCGAAACAGGCCGCGCCCGAAGCGCAGCCGAAGGAAAAGGAAGCGCCGCAAGCGACAGCCAGGCCGGCAGAGCCTGCCGCGGCCGTGGCCGGGGCCGCTGCCACTGCGGCTGCCGTCGAGCCCGAAAAGCCGGCCGAAGCGAGTCCGGCAAGCGCGCCGGCGGAACCGGCGAAGCTCTCCCCTGCTCTCGACCTGATCGGCTATGTCTTCAAGCGGCTGACGCGACAGGCGCCGCCGCCCGAAAAGGCGCCCGACCTCAACGTCGATCTTTCGGTGACCATCGAGGACATCCTTGCGGCCAAGAGCCAGGTGCTGACGCTGAGCGATGGCCGGCAGATCACCGTGCCGATGCCCGACGACGCCAAGGACGGAACCCAGGTCCGAATCGAAGGCAAGGGCCACCGCCTGCCCGGCGCCCGGCAGGGCGACGTGGTCGTCACCCTGAGAATCAGGCCGCACAGCTGGTACCGGCATCACGGCTACGACCTGATCACCCATGTCGACATCGACATCGAGAATGCGGTGCTCGGCTGCGACACCATGGTCGAGACGCTCGACGGACCGCTCAAGGTGACGATTCCGCCATGGAGCGGCTCGAACTACAGGACGACGATCGCTGGCAAGGGGCTGCCGCGTGGTCACGGCATGCGCGGAAACCTGATCGTCGAAGTCCGCGTTCTGCTCTGGGACCGCCCGGACCAGAAGGTGATCGACCTGATGCGCTCCCTGCGCGAGGGACTTTACCTGTGAGGCGTTCGGCAACCCTCGTGTAAGGTCGCGCTTTCCGGCGCGAGCGCGGCCTCGATACAACAATTCTTGCTTTTGCTAACATTTGATGACCTGAGCGGCGCTTGAACCTCCGGTCGGCCTGTGCCATAGGCGGACGACGAGTTTTCAGTTTCTGGAGGGTCTTCATGGTTCAAGCTGCCGGACTGATGGCGGGCAAGCGCGGCGTCATCATGGGTGTCGCCAACAACCGCTCCATCGCCTGGGGTATTGCCAAGGCCATTCACGCCCAAGGCGGAGAGATTGCGCTGACCTATCAGGGCGAGGCGCTGAAGCGGCGCGTCGAGCCACTGGCAGCCGAAATCGGCGCGATTGTCGCCGGCGACTGCGACGTCAGCGACGAAGCGAGCATCGATTCCGCATTTGCCGAAATCGAGAAGATCTGGGGCAAGATCGACTTCCTCGTGCATGCGATCGGCTTCTCCGACAAGGACGAGCTCACCGGTCGTTACATCGACACGACGCCCGACAACTTCGACAAGACGATGCGGATCTCGGTCTACTCCTTCACCTCGGTCGCGCGCCGCGCCGAGAAGCTGATGACCGACGGCGGCTCGATGCTGACCCTCACCTATTACGGTGCGGAAAAGGTGATGCCGAACTACAACGTCATGGGCGTTGCCAAGGCCGCACTCGAAGCCAGCGTGAAGTACCTCGCCGTCGACCTCGGACCGAAGAACATCCGCGTCAACGCGATCTCGGCCGGCCCGATCAAGACGCTTGCCGCCTCCGGCATCGGCGACTTCCGCTACATCCTCAAGTGGAACGAGTATAACGCGCCGCTGCGCCGCACCGTGACCATCGAAGAAGTCGGTGACGTCGGCCTCTACATGCTCTCCGACCTGTCGCGTTCGGTGACCGGCGAAGTCCACCATGCCGACAGCGGCTACCATGTCGTGGGCATGAAGGCCGTCGACGCACCCGACATCAGCGTCGTCAAGGACTGATCCAAAGGCTGCCGTGGCAACGTTCATCATCCGTCACGGCCAGACCGGCTGGAATGCCGAATTCCGCCTGCAGGGCCAGCGGGACATTCCTCTCAACGACACCGGCCGCGGACAAGCGGCCGAAAACGGCAGGCGGCTCAGGGACATGGCCGGCGACCTCTCTGGCTATGCCTTCGTCTCGAGCCCGCTCGGGCGCGCCCGCGAAACGATGGAAATCCTGCGCCGCGCCGCCGGCCTCGAGGCCCGGGGATATGCGATCGACGAGCGGCTCAAGGAAGTCTCCTTCGGCGACTGGGAAGGCTCGACCCTCAGCGAGATCGCCGCGGTAACCCCAGACAAGATCTTCGAGCGCCGCCAGGACAAGTGGAACTTCATGCCGCCCGGCGAGCACGCCGAAAGCTATGAAATCCTCTCCTGGCGCGTCGGCTCGTGGCTGAAATCGCTCGACCGGCCGACCGTCGCCGTCTGCCATGGCGGCGTGATCCGCTGCATCTTCAAGCTGGTGGGCGCACTCTCCTCAGCGGAAGCCGCCGACCTCGACATCCCGCAGGACAGGCTGCTGAGGCTCGACGACGGACGCCTCGACTGGCTCTGAGCCGGGCGGGCGCAGCCCCGGCCCCGGCACGCAGCAGCTGTTGATACCGAAGCAGCAGGATGGACCGTCCGGCGGCAAGTCTTTATACCGATGCCCATGACGACGCGGCTCTATGAGAATTCCGTCTTTCTAGAACACCATGTTCCCGAGGGGCACCCCGAGCGGCCGGACCGTCTCAGGGCGCTCAATGCCGCCCTCGAACATCCACATTTTTCCGATCTCGAACGGGTCGAGGCGCCGGTCGGCAACGAGGACCTCGTGCTCCTGGCGCACCCCGAATCCCACCTCACGCACATCATGCGCGCGATGCCGGAGGAAGGCATCCGCCAGATCGAGGCCGACACCCATGCGAGCCCCGAAACGCTCAAGGCGGCGCTGACGGCGCTCGGCGGCACGATCATGGCGGTCGACGACGTGTTCACGAAGAAAGCCGACAACGGCTTCGTTGCGGCCCGCCCGCCCGGGCACCATGCCGAGCGCACGCGGGCGATGGGCTTCTGCTTCTTCAACACAGTGGCGATCGCTGCCCGCCATGCACAGAAGACCCACGCGGTCGAGCGGGTGGCGATCATCGACTTCGACGTCCACCACGGCAACGGCACGCAGGACATCTTCCAGAACGATCCGAGCGTGCTCTACTGCTCGACGCACCAGATGCCGCTCTATCCCGGCACCGGCGCCAGGGACGAGACCGGGGTGGGCAATATCGTCAATGCGCCGCTTTCACCCAACGACGCGGGCGAGAAGTTCCGCGAGGCGTTCAAGGAGCGCATCCTGCCGGCGCTCGACAACTTCCGCCCGGATTTCGTGCTGCTGTCGGCCGGCTTCGACGCGCATTACCGCGATCCGCTGGCGCAACTGAACCTGGTGGGCGACGATTTCGACTGGGTGACCGGCCGGCTGATGGAAATTGCCGGCAAATATGCTTCAAACCGTCTCGTCAGCGTGCTGGAAGGCGGTTACGATCTCGAAGGGCTGGCGGAATCGGCCGGCCTGCATATCCTACGCTTGATGAGAGGCTGAGAATGACGGCTGCCAACGACCAAAGTGATGTTTCCGGCCTCACCTTCGAACAGGCCGTGGCCGAACTGGAGACGATCGTGCAGCGTCTCGAACGGGGCGATGTCGCGCTCGACCAGTCGATCGCCATCTACGAGCGCGGCGAGGCGCTGAAGCGGCATTGCGAGGCGCTGCTCAACGCCGCCGAGGCGCGTATCGAGAAGATCAAGCTCGATCGCAACGGCAAGCCCGTGGGCACCGAGCCGCTCGACCCGCAGTAAGCGGGCACCCAAGCTTCCCCGCCGGACCTGCGGGAAGCGAAAGAGACGCGTTTTTTGCAGCGCGACAGATGACAATCCCGGCAGAAATTGCTAGGTCCGGCGCGACAATTCCAGCCTGACCGAAAGCCTTTCCCATGCCTGATCTTCTCATCGAACTCCGCTCCGAGGAAATTCCGGCCCGCATGCAGCGCAAGGCCGCCGGCGATCTCAGGAAACTGGTGACGGACGCGCTGGTGGACGCTGGCCTCACCTACGAGGGCGCCAAGGAATACTGGACGCCGCGCCGGCTCGCGCTCGACATCCGCGGCGTGACCGCCCGTTCCGCCGACAGCCACGAGGAGAAGAAGGGGCCGCGCACCGACGCGCCGCAGGCGGCAATCGACGGCTTCCTGCGCTCGGCCGGCCTGACCTCGATCGACCAGGCGGAAAAGCACACCGACCCCAAGAAGGGCGAGTTCTACGTCGCCGTGATCACAAAGCCCGGCCGCGCTGCCGAAGAGATCATTGCCGAGGCGATGCCGCGCATCATCCGCGACTTCCCCTGGCCGAAATCGATGCGCTGGGGCGCGGCTTCGGCCGAACCGGGCAGCCTGCGCTGGGTGCGCCCGCTGCAGTCGATCGTCTGCCTGTGGGGCAACGAGCATGACGAGACGGTGGTGATCCCCTTCACGGCGGACGGCATTACCGCCTCGAACGTCACCTATGGCCACCGCTTCCATGCGCCGGAGCCGATCACGGTGAAGCGCTTCTCCGACTATGCGGCGAGCCTCGAAAAGGCCAAGGTGGTGCTGGACGCCGAGCGCCGCAAGCAGATCATCCTGCAGGACGCGCAGAACCTCGCCTTCGCCTCCGG
>Ga0065721_10051247_pt1 | contig 15583 bp, 28 predicted proteins | sample Mesricmetagenome_FD_59108 | JGI IMG/M metagenome (GOLD analysis project Ga0065721, IMG submission 59108) | Mesophilic microbial community from rice straw/compost enrichment Sample: eDNA_1 v2 (version 2) | ecosystem: Engineered > Solid waste > Grass > Composting > Bioreactor | place: USA: Davis... | reverse complement strand
CATGAAGAGCCTTTCACACTATCGGAACTGGTTTATATGTGCAAGTACGTCCAAATAGACGGAAATAAGTCAATGAGCATGGCGCTTGGAAGAACAGAAAACACCATCGCCAATCAGGTTTACATGATGAAGAAAGAAGGATTCTTCGACGTATTGAAGTCCCTTTCAGACGAAGAATGGGAACGGATCATAGAGCGGGAGGAACGGAAGAGTTTCCAAGGTGGAGCGGGTCCCGCTTCCGTTAGAGGTGGATGACAATGACCTCCCCTTCTGAGCGTCACTATCCAGCGAGCCTACACGAAGTATGGGACAGCTACGAATGGATGTTCAAAGGCAATCTGAGAGAACTCGATCGTAGAGCGCGACAAATGTTTTCAGAGATGCAGGGGACGCATACAGCAAGCAACGAGACAATTCGGGCCTATATGCAAGAGCACTTTGCAATGTTGTGGGAACAGATAGCAGAAGAACAAGAAGTTAAATCGAAGCGGAGGGAAAGGGAATGACTCGCCTTATCATCCCCGGCACACTACCGAGCGTCAACCACCAATATAAAAACGCGAGGACAGGACGCAGGACGCGCCGTGTGCTGACTCCGGAGGCGAAGCAGTGGGAAACGGACATACAAACTCTAGCGACAATCTGGAGGGCTTCTACGAGGTGGAAAACGGCAAACCGGAAAGTAGTCGTTAGACTATGGTACTTCTGGCCGGATGCTAGAAAGCGCGATACGCACAATACCCTCAAGTTGCTACTAGACGCATTCGAGAAAGCCGGCATCTATACCAATGACCAACTCGCTCTCCCGCGGATTATGGACTATGAAATCGATCGAAAGAATCCAAGGGTAGAAGTTGAGTTCGAAGAAATGAAAGGAGCGTGATTGAATGAATGTTCTCGAGACAACAGAACAACTCATCGCCGTCTTTGAAGCGGTCAGAAAGACGATGGAAGACGCCTCCGACGATCAGGACTTCATCGACCGTGAATATAACGACTTGACCCATGCGCTTGAACTTGTTAGCTTCAACGCCTCGGAAGGGTATAAACTCGCCAAGCAGTTACAAGAAAACCGTCTCCGGCGCCGAGAGGCGAAGAACCTCAAAGAAGCTCTACAGCCTTTATACGACCTCATGAACAAGAACCAGTCTTTCTTCAAGGAACTCAAGAATGTGCATGCAGCCATCGAACGAACGGTCCATACCCAGCAGAACCGGAAATACCGGCCGCGAGCTCGCGAAGACCTTTTCTCGGGAGGTTGAAGGCATGAACTGGAGACTCGCAACTGATACAGAATTAATTACAGTTATCCAAGACCGGTTCGCCAGCTCTCTCGATGTCGCAAACGCTGCTGAAGAATACCTCCGGAGGCATCCACATTCGAACGTCTACTCCATCGTGCAGTACAAGATCAAGGAGGCGCAGAGATGATTGAACCCGTTAAGGTATGGAAGCTCTCGCCTGGAGAGTTTAACCGGGTCCTGCAGAATCCCGGCATGGACTTGGGCAAGCCGGACAGAGTCTACCAACCCGAATCTATGATCGATAAATTGCCTCCTACACTCCTTAATAAGGTCGGCCGCAAGCGCAAACGTAAGGGCGGAAAACGGCCGCCATCCATCACCAAAGAGCAATATCAGAAATTAGCGGCAGATGGGCTGTCAAAGGATCAAATCTGCGAGCGTATGAACATATCGATCGTGACGCTCAAGAAAAGAATCCGGGAATGGAAGCAAGAGGCGGAAGCGGGTCGGCAATAACAGAACGAATTCGGAGGAGGAACGGATATGAATATCAACCTGAAAGAACTGAACAAGCAGATCAAGAAAAGCGGGACACTTATTTGGACACTGGAAAAGGGAATCCATTATATCACTAATCGTTATTGGGCGGTTAAGTTTGCGGAGCTGCCACGGGAGGTTTTGGTTCAACTGTTCAGCATCTTCATCGCGGTGCCGGAAGAAGGAAGATCTCTGGTGATGACGCATTTCGGCGATATCGAGAATAAGCCGGCTGTCAATATAGAAAAGATCATCGCGGACGCCGTTCAAGGCGCCAAGACCGGAGAAGTTACCCCGTTCCTCAAAGAAGTAGACAGCAAGCTTAGGATGCGTGTGATGAAATTCGACGGGTTTATCTCATATGTAAATGAGTCCTACACGAAGATTATCAAAAACCTCGACGATTCCAAACCGATCGGTAGAGCAACGCATATGCCTATATCCTTCAACGACAACACTCTTATCATTCTTCCATTCCGAATTTCGAACGGCCAGGATATCGAAACGATGAATGAGCTCCTTGCAGTCTGATGTTCAAGTAAATCTATCACCCATATTAGGGGATAAAGGGAGAGGTATAAGGGATGACCCCCTTGTTCGGCCCCCGTTTCACTGGGTATTTCGGTCGAATCGAAGTAAAACCGGAAGGAGCAAAAGAGATGCAATATTACCTGCTAAGTCTCAAGTGGTCTAAGGAACAACACGCTTATGTATGGTGGGGTCCAGACAATAGCGGATATGCTACGGACCTGAATAAAGCGGGAATCTATACGCAAGAGCAGATTGACCGGAACCCGTTGTATTACCGAAACAAGTCAACTTATCCGGTGCCTGTAGAAGTCGTTAATAGCCTCTACGCAGCCCGATCTATTCCTACTACGGATCACAATTGGAAGACGTTAAACATCGACGTTGCCGCACTGCCGCATTATTAAACGCGGGGGCCGAACCCAATCTTAACCCTATACATCCCCCATCCCTAAGGGATAAGGAGGATAAGGTAGGAGGCCGAACAAGATCATTCACCCTTAACCAAGAGAGGATAGATAGGGATGTTAGCAGTCATTAAGCCTGACGACGTCGAGGCTACTAGCGAGGGGATAATCCTAACGGTCGGCGACAAGAAGATTTTCCTTTCATGGGTTTCCGTTGATGCAATCGCCGAAGCATCCGAACCATATTATACGGCTCAAGTTTTACAAGCACATGCTCTTCTTAACGGAAGAAGCAAGATCAATTAACCCCCACAATCCAAAATGAAGGAGTATAGGATATATGGCACAACTATTCAGTAACGGAACGGAGTACGAGTCATTCCTAGAAATGAATTGTGAAAAATGTAAGAAGTTCGTACACTTCGAGGATTCTTCAGAAGATCGACCGGTATGCCAGATCGAAGAAATGGTCGCGCATGCATCTTTTGGCAGCACTCCGTTATTACTCTTTGCAAAGCTCATCCCTAATGAATATATGCATCGTTACGACTGCACGGATAAGGAGGCAACCAATCATGAGTGACGCTGTAAGCCGTAAGGCGGTAATCAATCTAATTGGATTGGCGAGAATTGCAAACTCGCTAGACGAAGACAACGCATGCGAGTCTCGGATCGACGCGGAATTACATGGCGTCCTGGTGGATATTGAGGCGCTTCCATCCCTCCCCTCAGAGACCAACACCGACTATATAAGCCGTAAGGCATTACAAGAAAAGATCGAATTTGAGGAAGCTATGGCAAGTCATCTCCCATATCAACAGCGTGAGGGCGCATTATTTATGGCTGAATCCATGCGAATCTATGCAACAAAAGCCCAGTCTATCCCCACATCAGAGGGAGCAGCAGAGGGACGGTATAGGGAGGCGCTGGAGAAGATAGCGAGCCACAAGGTGGCAGAGGCATCCGTATGGAGTAAGATCCTCGCAGACATTGCCCGTGAAGCCCTCTCCCATAGCGGTGAACCACCTGTACCAAGTAAAAGCTCAATGGGACTTCTACTCAAGGAGGAAGTAAGGGAACCCGTCAGTTGGTTCGCCCGGCAGATGGAAACTCGATTGAAAGCGAACGATCATAAAGGCGGTTGGGAAAACGATCCTGTTGATTACTTGCTTGCACGTATCGAGCAGGAAGCTACAGAGGTATTCCATGCTACTGGGAGCCCAGGTAGCCTCGAAAAAGTGATCGAAGAGGCTGCGGACGTTGCAAACTTCGCCATGATGATTGCGGACAATATGCGGCGGTTTCTGATCAAGGACGGTGATCCCGATGCCTAAGATACCACACACCATTCTGGATGACGCTGAGGTTTATATATCCGATCATGAAATCGTCATTACAGGAATGCCGGATGAAGACGACGAGAATCACAATTGCGATCATATGGGATGCTCATCGGTTAACCATGTACTGTTCCGTTCGCCGCTTAACAACCCGATTAGGAGGCGTGATCCCGATGCCCAATGATAAGTATACCAAGGATACCTTGGAGGAGATACGTCGATTTTGGAATATCCAGCCGGGTCGTACAAGCACGGTACGGAATAAAGTCGAAGATATAAACTATCTCCTCTCCCTCCACAAACAGCAGCAAGAGGAGATAGAGAGGCTGAAGTTGAGTAACGATGATTTATCGGTGTTGAGCGAAAATATCCTACTGGAACTAATCCAGTCCCGAGAAGAGAACGCCCGTCTCACATCCGAACAGGAGTACGCCAAGCGTCAAGCGATCAAGTGGAATGATGAGGCTGTCAGGCTCAAGGGTCTATACGAACGTGAACGGGACATAGCAGAGCAAGCGCAGAGCGCCGCTAAGAACTGGCATGACGCCGCAGTGGGATGGGAAGAGAAACACAAACTGATAGAGGCAGAACGGGACGATTACCGTAATGTGCTGGAATGGATCAGAGACGCAGGAACGGACTATCAGAGCATAGATAGGGCCCGCACCATCCTACAGAAGTATGAGAAGGGAGATAGCCAACATGAGAGAGATTAGATGCCCTAGAGCCTGGGACGATGTGCTAGGCGAGATACTATACAGCAAGCCGGTACAATTTGACGACAGCTTGATGTTCCGGTTCGATAAGCATTTTGAGACGGAACATCCGGTCTATATGTGGCCTACTGGATTAGAAGATCGCAATGGAATAGATGGCTATCACAAGGATATTTGGGAATATCACGGAGTCAGGTACACGGTCGAATGGGATGTAGACGAAGCTATGTTCTACCTCAGGCATCCGGACAAAAACGCCACCATCGATGACCATATCTCAATGGACACATTCGATTTAGGCGTAATCATCGGTTCAATCTACGAGAACCCAGAACTATTAGAACAAAAGGACTCGGATAATTAAAGGAGCGATAGAGGATGGATAGTAGATGCGATAAGTGCGGAATCAACTTCGATCATTACAGCAGTTTCTACACGGACATTTGCGACCCATGCGCTGAGATCGTGACGGGAAAGATGGTAGCGGTACTACAAAGTGAAGACGCCAAGTACGACGACGTTTCTAAGAACTCTTAAATACATGAATAGAAGATGATTCGGCCCCCGAGGCTTCGCCTCTGAGTGGTTCGGTCGGAACGAAGCAGAACGGAAGGAGGTACAACGTGCTTACACTTCAACCGATCACATTCGACGAAGCTTGCGAATACGTCCGGCAGTATCATCGGCACCACATCCCGCCACAGGGTCACAAGTTCAGCATAGCTGTCGCAGACGAAGATAAAGTTGTCGGGGTGATCATGGTGGGCCGACCGGTTGCGCGTCACCTAGACAACGGCAGGACGCTAGAGGTGACACGCTGCTGCACAGACGGCACCAAGAACGCGGCATCTAAACTCTATGCAGCTGCTTGGCAGACGGCTAAGGGGCTAGGATATCGCAGGATCATCACGTATACGCTTGTCACGGAGCCGGGAACGAGTCTGAGAGCGGCAGGGTGGAAGGAACTATATAAGACGGCGGGCGGCTCCTGGAGCGTACCGTCGCGGCCAAGGATCGATAAGCACCCATTAGGGCAGAAGACGATATGGGAACAACTTGCGGAATAGGTTTTGCGCGAAGCGCCCTCGATCCGACCGCAATACACAGCGAAGCGGAAGCCGTATAAGAGCCTTAAAGGACTCAATATCCAAGTGGAGGGATAGATAGGATGATAGTTCGAATTAAGTTCGAAGGTGACAAGATTATGCTGTTTGGAGACTCATACAAACCGTGGAAGATGCAGATGGATGAGTTCATGCGCCGGTGCGCAGAAGGGTTAGGACGACCGGTATCAGCAGACATATCATCATCCAAATGGATAGGATGGGGTGGTCTTAAATGGTGCCAACACGAAGAGTTCCAGGAGCAATTGAATCGTGAAGGATGCCAGTATAACGAACCTGACAATCCGAACCCGCGGCGGTACGAAGACATGGACTTCCGGCCAATGAAGAACAAACTATTCGCTGAAGTCTTGGACGAATGGGAAGCTGGACAGCGAATGCTCAAGATCAACAAACTGACGGATGAAGAGTATTGGCAATATCAACGAGGAGAATTAAAGATCACTGTCTGAGGGGAGGACACTAGAATGACCCATACAACAAACGATAAGCCGGGGAGATACCGGAGTAAACTCGTGGAGGTAGAAGCAATACAGTGGAAACCGGAAACGATGATGATAAGAGATGTCATGGATTTCTTTGGCGGCGGCTTAGAATCAATGAACTCTAAATCAATCGCCAAAATGTTCGGCGGCTATCTGAGAATTGAAACCAAATCCGGTATCCTGGTAGCTGCTCAAAATGAATGGGTTGTTCGATACGTAGGTGGGACGGAACTCTGGACATGTGGCCCAGAGACTTTCAAAGAAAAGTACGAACCAACCGACGGGACAGAGAGATGATAAACCAACTGGAGCGGGATGAAGACCAAACCGAAGAAGCGGGATTCGGCAAGCTATACCACATCTATCTCAACGGCCGATTCTCCTGCGCTCTAGCCATTCCCGACATAACCGCATACATGGAGAAATTCTTCCCGGGAGCCGGTTATGAAGTGTATCCGAATGGAGAGATCCACATCACCGCAAGCGAACCACAACTAGAAGAAATCACCCGCTTCCGCTATCGATATTACGTAGGAGACTAAGGAGGGGATAACGATGAGTAACCTAACGCCACGTCAACAATCCATATTGGACTTTATCCGCAAATACATCGCCAAGAAGGGATACTCTCCATCCATCCAAGAGATAACCGATGGAGTGGGTCTGGTATCAACCGGCAATGTCCATCGAGTCGTAAAGGTACTCCAAGATAAGGGACACATCGATCGCGAGGACAATATCCAAAGGACGATCAGGGTGATCGGATGAATCGGCAGAGGGAAGCGGGAGAAACCTATCGGCCGCGGGTGACTATCAAGAAGGTAAAGAACAAGGTTCCGACTGTTTTGACGGTGTCCGGGAGAGAGTACATTCTACGTCACCAGGATCAGTACAAACAGACGAAAAGGAGAGAGAGAAAATGAGCCAACTAACACTCCTTCCTGGGATCGATAGAGAAGCCACTCGGAAGCGGGTAGAAGAACATCTCGAGACGGTCCGGGTGTACAAGCAGATCGGATTCGTCCGGAAGGAGATACGGAACACTCCATCTTACGCGCCGCGGGTTCACGGCAACACCAACGCCATAAACAAGCCGGCCGAGGATAACGCCATATGGAACGCCGATAAGGAGCGGGAACTCGAGGAACTCTCTCAGAGAGTGGAGCGGGCAGTCTCGAGACTAAGTAAACGGCAGCAGGAAATCATCCGAGCTCGCTACCTGATCGACGACGACGTTCTCGACTTCAACGTATGCTCGGATCTCCATATGAGCGATCGGAGCTATCGGAGGTCCAAGGGTAAAGCGATATACCGCTTAGCTTTCATGCTGCGGCTGGAGGTGTACGAGGAAGATTAAAAACGTGGCCGATTTTTGGCCGATAAATGGCCGTTCATTAGGATATGAATGATTTATGATGTAAATGTGAAGTACAATACACTATGACTTGACGGCTCACGGTGTGGCCCTGCGTGGAGGCTTTATATCCGCGCTTCAACAAGATGTATGAAGGAACTAAGTATCGTAGGTGTCCAAGGAATTGGAGACTGATCGAGAACGGTTCCTTTTTCTATTTTCCGGCCACGTCGCGAGGTTACGGGAACAGCCGTATTCCTTCCTCCGACCGCGATTGGGGCGGTGCGGTGTGGCTCCCAATGTTTTTCATATAAAGGGGTGAAACGATGGACAAGCAGAAACTATTCGAACTCGGAATGAAGAAGCGAAACGGTGAACTCTCGCAAAGCTGGGACGAGCTCGCCAAAGGCCATTTTGTCAGCGGGAATGCATTCCGAAGATGGATGATTCGGCAAATCCAGAAACCGGATAAAGATCCGGAGTATAAGGAAACCGTCGAAATCCATTCGAATGGCGCACAGAGTAGCAATAAGCTTCTGCGAATGTCCATCGAGCAAGCGAAAGACGAGAAATTCCTTTTAGAAGCGCATGGCTACGATCCGCAAGCATGGGTTATCGAAAACGCCAGAAGCAACATATGGAACGCCTACAGCGATAAAAGCGGCATCATGCAACTTTATGCTTCAAAGATAACCGTAAAGCCTCGAAAAGCTAAGTACACTCTTGAGCAACTTATAGCAGCAGCGCGTGAAGCGCCTCCGATCTTCATTGAACCAGAAGAGAAGCCAGCGCAACCGATGTTACTTGAAATACCGATATTCGACGCCCATTTCGGTGTATCGAGTATAGATGATTACCGGGAGACGGTGAGAGCAATCAATGACAAGTTGTCTTCTCGCAATTGGAAACAGGTTTTGTTCATTATCGGACAAGACCTATTCCACAACGACAACTTCCGCGGTCAGACGGCAAACGGAACGCCTATCGAATCGGTAGATATGGCTCAAGCGTGGAAAGACTGCCAAGTGTTTTATGAGCAGTTAATCAGGGTTGCAATCAATAAGGCCGAAGCGGTTAAGATCGTCTACTCTAAAGGAAATCATGATGAAAGCTTCAGTTGGGCATTCGTTCAGTATCTCAAGGCGAGATTCCCAAAGGCGGAGTTTGATGACGAGATGATCGAGCGAAAGGTTCACGTATTCGGCTCCAACTTCATTGGCATCACGCATGGAGACAAAGCCAAGAAGAACCTGCACAATATCTTCCCGATTGAGTTCCCGCAAGAATGGGCCGGCGCCAAGAACAGGGAGATCCACACCGGGCACTATCACATCGAGGATGGTAAAGACGTATTCGGCATGATGGTCCGCACGCTGGCAACGAGGAACAAAACAGACAAGTGGCACAAGGATAACGGATTCGTTGGAGGACATAAGAGGTTCATGCTATTCGAATACAGTGTGGATGCTCTGGAGTCGATTCATTACGTATAAAGCGGAGGCTCGCACATGAAGTTCATGCTTCAGTTGGTGATTGGTTACGTTATTGGAATCGTCTTGTATGACCTTTTGTCCGAACTGATCGGTCGAAACTCTCTGTTCTGGTTATTGATCGGCATTGTAGCTACGATGTTCATCTACTCAATTAAGGATTACAAGAGGACAGAAGCCGGCAAGCAAGATAAACCATGAAAGAATGGGCCAAATCATTCTATCGGTCAAAGGCGTGGCGACTATGTCGTGACGCATATTTCCGTTTACGGCATGGATTATGCGAGAGGTGCAACGGACCGGGAAAGATTGTCCACCATAAAGTATGGCTTACGCCTCAGAACATAAACGATCCGAACATTTCGCTCAATCATGAGAAGCTCGAGCTCTTATGCCAGGACTGCCACAACAGAGAACACCATGGAAGCGGGTCGGTGGCTGAAGGACTCATGTTCGATGAGCAAGGGAATCTGATAGCGAGGTGATGCCATGTTGTGGGGGTGCGGAAATATCAGGAAGTTAAAAGAACGTGCTTTCGAATTAAAGAAGGCAATGAATTCGAAGTGGTTCTTCAAACGGCTCTCTATACGGAAACAACTTCGAGAGGTATTGGAAGAGATCGAATATCAAGAGGGAAGGAAACAGTATGCGAACCGTCCGTACTCCTTTCCAACTATCAGCATGGTCGGATGCAGAAACGATTTATCTTGCTCTTGCGGCTGCTGGTTGATCACCCGGCGAGAGAGCATCGGGGTGTAGCCCCCCCTATCAACAGAGGTATGGGCTCTCCCAAAGACCGATGTGTCCACCTTCAGAGAATACACAGGTCTCACGCGTGAGGGGGTGTGGTCATTTTTGAAAGGAGGGAGCCTCGATGGATGATGAAAAAGCGAAGCGAATAAGCACTGAGAAAGCGAAGATTAAGCGCCAGTTTGCCAAACTTGAAGCGAGAACGAAGAAGATCGTGGAATCATTGATCGATAACGCCGCCTTTATGGTTGTGACCTTGCAGGACTTGCAAGAAACGATCAACAGAGAGGGGGCTGTCAGCACATATCAGAACGGCGAGAACCAATGGGGGACGAAAAAGTCGCCTGAAGTGGAAATCTACAACGCCATGATCAAAAATCACATGGCAATCATGAAGCAACTCACTGATTTGCTGCCGGTCGAGAAGAAGACAGGCGCGGAGGATGACGGGTTCGAAGACTTCGTGAATGGCCGATGAATGCGCTTCGGAAATCGTACCCGCTTGCCTATAATCCGATCCTCGACTACTGGGCGCAGATCGAGAATGGGACCGTAACCGTTGGCGACAAGGTCCGGAGGATTTATCGGAAGCTTGCGGCCGACGTTTACGACACTCAGTCGGAATTTATCTATGACGCCAAGCGGGCCAACCATGCGATCGAGTTCATCGAGAACTTCTGCAAGCACTCGAAGGGCAAATGGGGCGGCAAGCCGATCGACCTGGAGCTATGGCAGAAGGCATTCCTCGCGGCGACATTCGGCTTCGTTCACACGATCGATGGGACGAGGAAATATCGAGAGGTCATGCTCGTCGTGGCCCGGAAGAACGGGAAATCGACGATCGCCTCCGGGATTGGCCTTTACCTCCAGATTGCGGACGGGGAGCCGGGCGCGGAAGTATACGCTGTCGCCACGAAGAAGGACCAAGCGAAGCTTGTATGGCTCGAAGCGAAACGGATGGTCAAAAAGTCGCCGGTCCTGCTCAGGCGTATCAAGCCGCTCGTTTCCGAACTGGTGAGCGAGTGGAACGACAGCAGTTTCAAGCCGCTTGGCTCGGATTCCGACACGCTGGACGGCCTGAACGTCCACGGCGCCATGATGGACGAGATTCATGCGTGGAAAGACAAGAACCTCTACGACGTCATCGTGGACGGGACAAGCTCCAGGGAGCAACCGTTAATCGTGATGATCACGACGGCCGGCACCGTCCGGGAGTCGGTCTACGATATGAAGTATGACGAGGCCGAGATGCTGCTCAACGGGCTCGACGATCCAGACGGATACAAGGATCCGCGATTCCTTCCGGTCATCTACGAGTTGGACAACCGCCTCGAATGGACTGACCCGGTACACTGGCCGAAGGCTAATCCCGGGCTCGGGACAATCAAGCGTGTCGACCAGGTCGAGACGAAGGTCAACAAGGCGAAAGCTAACCCGATGCTCGTGAAGAACCTTCTGACGAAGGACTTCAACGTTCGGGAGACGTCGGCCGACGCTTGGCTGTCGTTCGAGGATATCGACAACCAAGAGACATACGACATGGAGGAAATTCGCGATTGCTATGCGGTGGGCGGCGCGGACTTGTCGGCTACGACAGACCTGAGCTGTGCGACGCTGCTCTTGATGAAGCCGGGAAGCACGAAGAAGTACGTCCTCCAACAATACTTCTTACCGGCCGAATTGCTAGAGTCACGAGTCAGAGAGGACAAAATCCCTTATGACCTGTGGGCGGAACGCGGCTTGCTGACGCTTTGCGAGGGCAACAAGGTCAATTACAGCGACGTCACCGATTGGTACAACAGGATGGTCGAAGAGTACGGCATACGGCCGATATGGACCGGATACGACCCTTGGAATTCGAAATATTGGGTCGACGAGATGATCAATCATGGGTACCAGATGGAGGTTGTCCGTCAAGGTCCGCAGACGCTCAGCCAGCCAATGAAGGAAATGGGCGCTGACCTTGCGGCGAAGTTGATCAATTACAACAACAACCCGATCCTCAAGTGGTGTTTAACGAACACGGTCGAAGAACGCGACAAGAACGACAATATCCGGCCCATCAAGGGCAGAAACCAGAGACGGCGCATTGATGGCGCGGTCTCTTTGCTTATCGCCTATACAATCCTGTTCAACCATATGGAAGACTACCAAGCGCTGATCTGAAGGGGGTGATAGATTGCAGAAAAGATCCATGTTCCAGATGATCTTCGGGAATCGCCAACAGAACACCCAGCAGCAGACGCTTCTTCGGATGCTCAACGGTTTCAATCCGACGTTCAGCCCTTTCTCCGGCGAAGCCTATGATAGCGACGTCGTGAGGGCAGCCGTCGACGCAATTGCCCGGAATGGCGCCAAACTGAAGGCGAAGCACATCCGTAATCGTCCGGGTGGGTTGCAGGAGGCGAAATCGAACGTCGAAAACCTTCTTGCGACACGCCCAAACCCATATATGAGCGCCTATGACTTCATGTACAAGCTTATTACGTTGCTGTACATGCAGAATAACGCGTTCATTTTCATCGACTGGGACGAGACGGGGACCGTGGTCAAAGGGTTTTACCCCATCCCCGCGTCCGTCGTGGAGTTTCTCGAACCGCCGCGGGGAGAGTCGTCGCCGCGAGTTCGTTTCCGATTCTTCGGGGGGCAGATGGTCACGCTGCCCTATGACCAGATCGCACATTTGCGGCGGTTCTTCTATCGGAATGACCTGTTTGGGGAGACATCGGACAAGGCTCTGACGCCGACACTCGACTTGATCAGCACAACAGATCAAGGGATATCCAATGCTGTCAAAACGTCGGCATTTCTCCGCGGCATACTCAAGTTTACAGCAATGCTCAAGCCGGAAGACATGAAAAAGCAACGCGATATCTTCGTGAACGATTATCTGGACATCGCCAACAACGGAGGCGTCGCAGCGACAGACTCCAAGGCAGATTACGTTCCTCTGAACAACGACCCGAAGATGGTTGACGACAAGCAGATGGGGCAGATCAAGGACAAGGTTTACAGCTACTTCGGAGTCAATGAGAAGATAATCAAATCCTCGTATACCGAGGACGAATGGAACGCCTTTTATGAATCGGTAATCGAGCCGATCGCCATTCAACTATCGTTGGAACTGACAGCCAAACTGTTCACTGACCGAGAGCGTGCTCTTGGGCATGAAATCATTTACGAATCGAATCGGCTGCAATACGCCAGCATGACGACGAAACTGAATCTTATGCAGATGGTTGACCGCGGGGCCATGACGCCGAACGAGTGGCGCGCGGCGCTGAACATGGCGCCAATCGAAGGCGGAGATAATCCAATACGGCGCCTGGATACCGCGGAAGTAAATCCTGGTGGGGGTGATGGGAATGGAAAAGGAACGCAGGCTGACAATGGAGATTCGGGCAGCGGATAACTCTCCTCCCGAGGAGATGATCGTCGAAGGTTACGCAGTCCGGTTCAACGAGCGAACCATGCTCTATGAATTGGACGGTGTCCAATACTTCGAAGTCATTGAACGCGGTGCGCTCGATACCGCGGATATCTCCGATGTTCCGATGAAGTACAACCATAGCGACCACGTCATGATCATGGCGCGGACGCGGAGCAAGACCCTGACTCTCACTCGAGATGATCAGGGTCTTTTCATTCAAGCCCGGCTGGCGAACACGACCGCTGGCCGGGATCTTTTCGAACTGGTTCGACGCGGCGACATCGATAAGATGTCCTTCGCCTTCACGGTGGAGGAAGACGACTACAATCGCGACACCAGGACCAGATCCATCAAGAAGATAAAGAAACTTTGGGACGTCGCCGCGGTGGATACCCCGGCTTACGATACCACTTCCATTTCCGCGAGGAGTTTCTTCGAGGCGGAGGCCGAGAAGGAGCGCAAGGCGCTGGAGAGTGCCGAATGGCGGCGGAAGTTGCTTTTGAAAACCTACCTATAAGGAGCTGACCTATCAATGACACGTATTCAACAAATCGAAGCCCGTAAGATGGAAATCCGCAAACTGCTGGAAGGTACCGAACAAGTCGATCTGGAAGCGCTGGAGAAAGAACTGCGCGACCTCGACACCGAGAAGCAACAAATCGAGAAACGGCAATCGCTGGCTAAAGGCATCCAAGCTGCCGAGAACGAACCGGAGCAACGCCAACTGCCGGGCGCTGAAAATCCGCTGAAGGAAGATCCGCAGAAGGAAGCGCGGAAGGTACGCGAGGAACGCGGTAGGGCATTGAAGGAGAACCGTTCCGTCACGGTCGGCAGTTCTAACGTCGTCCTGCCGAAGCACGATAGCCCTACGATCAACCCGACGTTCAATGAAGTCTCCAGCCTGATCGATCGGGTTAAGGCGATGCCGCTCCCAGGAGGGGAGTCCTTCGATCAACCGTATCTGGAGGGCTACGGCACCGGCGACTATACCACGGAGGGCGCCGATTACGCAGACGCCGAACCGACTTTCAACAAGGCAAACATCAAGAAAACGAAGATTACGGCCTATGCAGAGGATTCCGAAGAAGTGCAGAAGCTGCCGGCAGCAGATTACGACTCTGTCGTTATGAACGGCATCACGGTCGCCACTCGCAAGAAGATCACGCGTGAAATCCTGATCGGAGATGGTGCAACGAACCATCTGGCGGGTATCTTCTCGACCGCTGCAACTGCGATCGATGCCGCGACGGACCTTGAAATCACCGGGATCGATGACAAAACGCTCGACAACATCATCTACAGTTACGGCGGAGATGAGGACGTCGAGGATGTGGCCGTCCTGATCCTGAACAAGAAAGACTTGAAGGCCTTCGCTACGCTGAGAAATTCCGACGGCAAGAAGACTTACAACGTCGTCAACAACGGGAATACCGGGACTATCGATGGCGTTCCATATATCATCAACAGCGCGTGCAAAGCAATCTCGGACGTAGCGACCGTTGCGGGCGCTTACGTCATGGCATACGGCCCGCTGTCCAACTACACGATCGCGATCTTCTCGGACTTGGACGTTCAGCGTTCGACGGATTACAAGTTCAAACAGGGCATGATCGCGCACAAGGGTTCGATTTTCATCGGCGGCAACGTCACGGCGAAAAATGGATTCTTGCGTGTGAAGAAGGACGACGGCGTATAATCGCCGGGTGATACGTGATGAAGTATTCGGTGATTCGCGAATTTAAGGACAAGTTCCGGCAGGTCCGGTACTATCCCGGCGACGAGTACGAGCACGACGGCGCCGAGCGGGTCACCTTCCTACAGCAAAACGGATACCTGGGGGAGGAGATTAAGCCTCTCCCAGGCCCGAAGCGAACAAGGAAGGTGAAAGACGATGGCGCTTCTGGATGATGTCAAGTTGGCTTTGCGAATATCGATTTCGAACACCGCCTTCAATGGTGAAGTTTTGGATCTTATCGCCGAAGCCCGTGCCGATCTTAAACTATCCGGAGTTCTGGCTGCTAAGGCAGATGCCGAAACGCCGGATGCTTTGATCAAGCGGGGGATAACGACATTTGCAAAGGCGAACTTCGGTTACGACAATCCCGACGCCGATCGGCTGCGGAACGCTTACGACATGCTTAAGGCTCACCTGACGCTGTCGCAGGAGTACACGGTAGG
>Ga0065721_10051246_pt1 | contig 15584 bp, 14 predicted proteins | sample Mesricmetagenome_FD_59108 | JGI IMG/M metagenome (GOLD analysis project Ga0065721, IMG submission 59108) | Mesophilic microbial community from rice straw/compost enrichment Sample: eDNA_1 v2 (version 2) | ecosystem: Engineered > Solid waste > Grass > Composting > Bioreactor | place: USA: Davis... | reverse complement strand
GCTGCTACGGATAAGCCGTAACGGCATCTCGACATCTGGAGCCCGCGGAGGCGGGCTTGAATCACAGAAGCCGGGACTTCAGTCCACGGCGGGAACGGCAGCAGCTAACTGCTTCTCCGCGCCGAACTGGCGCCGGTACAGCGTCGCATACAGCCCCCCGTGCGCCAGAAGCTCCTCGTGCGGCCCCGACTCCACCAGGCGCCCCCGCTCCAGCACCAGGATGCGGTCCGCGCTGCGGATAGTCGAGAGCCGGTGCGCAATGATCAGCGACGTGCGGCCCGCCAGCAGCGTTTCCAGCGCCTGCTGGATCAGGTACTCGCTGGTCGCGTCCAGGCTGCTCGTCGCCTCGTCCAGTATCAGGATGCGCGGGTCCTTCAGCAGCGCCCGCGCGATCGAGAGCCGCTGCCGCTCGCCGCCCGACAGGCGAAACGCGCGCTCTCCCACCACCGTATCGTACCCCTCCGGCAGGTCGTTCACGAAGTCGTGGATGTTCGCGGCCTTCGCCGCCGCCACGATCTCCTCGTCCGAAGCGCCCGGGCGGGCGTACAGCAGGTTCTCGCGCACCGTCGCGTGGAACAAAAACGTCTCCTGCGTCACCACGCCCATGTGGGCGCGTAGGCTCTCCTGGGTCACGTCGCGCAGGTCGTGGCCGTCCAGCGTGATCCGGCCGTCGTCCGGGTCGAGCAGGCGCGGCAGTAGGTAGGTCACCGTGGTCTTGCCCGCGCCGCTCGGCCCCACCAGCGCCACCCGCTCCCCGGGCCGAATCTCGAACGACACGTCGCGCAGGGCGAAGGGCTCCCGCCCGGGCTCGGGCTCAGGTTCCGCTTCCGCTTCCTCCTCGGGCGGCTTTTCTGCGGGCGCCGCGGCGCGCGGGTAGGCGAAGCCGACGTCCTCGAAGCGGATATGCCCGCGCACCGGCTCGGGAAGGGGGAGGGCGTCGGGGCGGTCGCGCACCTCGGGCTCGGTGTCCAGAAGCCCGAAGATGCGCTCGAACACGGCGAGCGCCCCCTGCACATCCACGTAAACATTCGCGAGGTTCGCAAGCGGCCGGTACAAACTGGTCAGGTAGGCCACGAACGCAATCACCGTTCCCACGGTGATCTCCCCGCGGATAGCGAGATACCCCCCGTAGGCGTAGATCAGGGCCGGGCCGGCAACACTGATAACGTTCAAGCAAAGCCACAGCCAGCGGCCCGCCAGCGCCTGCCGGATGTTCAGGTCCATCACGCGCCGGCCGAGGCGCCGGAACTCCGCGATGTCCGCCGCCGCCTGCACAAAGACCTTCGTGAGCAGCATCCCGCCGATGTTCAGCCGCTCCTGCAGGAACGCCGTCTGGTCCGCCTGTGCCTCCTGCGTTTCGCGCGACACGCGCCGCCGGAACTTACCGACGGTTCGCGTCGGCAGGTACAGCCCGGGCACCACCGCCAGCGCCAGCAGCGCCAGGCGCGCGTCCATGGCAAAGATGACCGCGGCAGTGGCGACCACGGTGAACAGGTTCGACGCGATGGAGATGAGCGTGTTGGCGGCGGCGCCCTGCACCGCGGCGACATCGCTGCTGACGCGCGATACGATCTCGCCCGCGCGGGTGGTGGTGTAAAACGGGAGGGACATGCGCTGTAGGTGCTGGAACAGACGCCCCCGCAGGTCGAAGACGATGGCCTCGCCGACCCGGGCGCTGATGAGGCTCTGCAGCAGGCCGATTAGACCGGTGGCGATGCTGAGGCCCACCACCGCACCCACCGGCCAGAACAGCAGGTGCGCGTCCCGCTCCGGGATCGCCTGGTCGAGAATGCCACGCACCGCGAGCGGCGGCAGCACGCCCAGGCCGGCAGTGGTTGCAATGCAGAGGGAGATGACCAGCCAGGCCCGCCAGTGGGGCAGTACCAGAAGGCGCGCGGCCCGCAGCGCCATCGCGCGGTCCAGAGGGGGCGACTTCCCGCCGCCCGGGCTGCCGGGTTCGCCGCCGACATTACGGTTGTTCAGGCCGAAGGTCCGGGGCATGCCGCCGACGGTGCGGTCCAGACCGCCCCACCCGCCGAGCCCTCCCCGGCCCCCCACACTCACCCGCAGCCGCCCTTCTCGCTGTCCCCGGCGCGGGCCTCGCGCAGGCCGCGCCGGAGCCGGGTCAGCAGCGTGATGAGCTGCATCTTCTCCGGCGGTGTGAGGCCGGAGAGAAGCTGGCTCAAAAGCTTGCGGTGGTGGGGCAGGGCGGTCTCCAGAAGCGCCGCCCCCTCCTCGGTCAGACAGGCGCGGGTGATGCGCCGGTCGGGCAGCGCGCCGCCGTCGCGGCGCACCAGTCCGTGCCGCTCCAGCCGGTCGATCAGGCCGGTGACGTTCGCCTTGGTCACGACCAGCAGGCGCCCGATCTCGCTCAGAGGCAGCCCCTCCGGGCCGGCGTCGCGCAGGACCAGCAGGGCGTTGAACTGCGCTCCGGTCAGGTGCAGGTCGCGCAGCCCGCGGTCCACATCCGGCCCAAGCGAGGCGTTGGTGCGCAGGATGTTGTAGACCAGGACCGCGTCGATATCCGCGCTCGCCGCATCGTCGGACGCGTGCCCGGTACCCGTGCAGGTGCCCGCGCTGAGATCGTTAACCTGTTTACTATCCACATGCCAAGTATACCGCTACTCCGCCCCTGGGAACAGGGCAGCCCTTCGATACCATTCCCCAGCACTGACGCTGGAGCAGGAAGTGGTATTGTGCGCTTTCCGGATGCGAAGGGGCGGGGAGAGTAGGGGGTAAATCCAGTGGGTGACGAGAGGGCGGCCATGCCACGCAGGGCGGACGACATCGTTTTTATGTTCTTCACGACGGGCAAGAGCGCGCAGGGGGTGCCGAAGGAGGAGCTAACCCGGCTCCAGGCGGCGCACATCGCGAACCTGGGGCGGCTGTACCACGCGGGGATCTCGCCGCTGGCCGGGCCGCTCGCGGACCCGGAGCGGCAGAAGCGCGGCATTGTGCTGCTGCGTCTGAAGGAGCCGGCCGCGGTGCCGGAGCACTTCCGCCCGGACCCGTACGTAAGCCAGGGCTTTATGAAGGTCGAGGCGCACCGCATGACGCCGCTGGTGCTGGACCTGGATAAGCCCTCGGAGACAGAGATTGCCGAGCACACCATCGCGCTGATTGAGGAGGCCGACGCTGGGGGAAAGACCGCGCCGCCGCCGCCTCTGGACATTGAGCGGTGGGAGCGGCTGCCGTGGAAGGAGCGGCCCCGCGTGCTCCTGCGCCGCGCCGACCCAAAGGACGGGCCGCTGTTCGCCGTTGCGATCTTCGCGAGCGCGAAGCAGGACGAGGTCCGGGCGCTGCTCCAGAAAGACCCGGCGTTGCGGCCCGGAGGTCCGTGGCGCCTGCACATCTGGAAGCAGTGGCTCGGGCGGAATGCCCTGAAGCCATAGGCAGAAATCGGCCCCGAAAAAGGCAGGCTGTTACGGAAGGAAAATAGCAGGAGTGGCGACAACTATAGCCACATGAACCGGTCGCACCTTCCCCGACGGGGGGCGTCCGCGCGGCTCGCCGCGGCGGCCCCTGTGGTTACCTTAACTCTCGTAGCTCTTTCCGCCGGATCTCCCACCTACGCCCAACTCCCCGAACCCGAGATTAAGCCCGTTATTGGAGCGCGTATGCCCGCGCTCTCCCCCGACGGCAAGAAGCTCGCCTTCGTGTGGCGCGGGGATATCTGGGTCACCGATGGAAACGGCGGTCGCGCCTATCCCGTCACCAGCCACGTAGAGCTGGATGCCAACCCGGTATTCTCGCCGGACGGCAAGTGGATCGCCTTCTCCTCGACCCGCAACGGGAACTGGGACATCTTTGTGGTCCCCACTGTTGGCGGCGAGGCGCGCCAACTCACCTTCTCCAGCGGCTCCGAGATCGCTACCGACTGGACGCCCGACGGAAAGACCCTGATCTTCACCGGCAAGCGCGATTCAGTGAACAGTACGGTGTTCGCCCTTGATGTGGCGACGCTGCGCTTCAAGAAGCTCACCGAAGACTACAAGAACCTGGGGGAGGTGACCACCTCGCCCGACGGCAAGCGTATCGCGTTCCAGCGCTACGGCTTCCCCTGGACCCGCCCGCGCTACCAGGGCTCGGCCGCTGCGCAGCTCTGGACGCTCGACCTGCCCACCGGCAAGCGCACCGCGCTCGCGGACAACGAGCGCCAGCACCTCTGGCCCCGCTGGATGCCCGGCGGTAAGGAGATCGTCTGCGTCACCTACGGCGAGCCCACCCCGAATGCCCAGTGGCTGAACAAGCCGCTCCCCCCGCTCAAGGATAGCGCGGCGCGCACCCCGAACCTGTGGACCTTCCCGGCCGGCGGTGGCGCGCCGAAGCAGCGGACGTTCTTCACCGGGGGCTCCGTGCGCTTCCCGACCGTGGCCCGCCAGAGCGGCGATATCGTGTTCGAGCATGAGCACGACCTGTACCGCCTCGCTCCCGGTGCGAAGGAGCCCGTGAAGCTCGCGCTCTTCTGCGGCAGCGAGGACAAGCAGAACAACATCCAGCGGCAGACGTTCACCAACTCCCAGGTGGCCGAGGCGGAGATCAGCCCGGACGGCAAGACGTTCGGCTTCGGGCTCAAGGGTGACCTCTGGACGATCCCGGTCGAGCAGAAGAAGGGGGACCGCAACGCCGACCTCGCCCTGCGCCTCACCGACTACCCCGGCTCCGACCATGACTTCAACTGGTCGAAGGACGGCAAGGAGATGTTCTTCATCTCCGACCGCGGCGGCAGCGACGGCGTCTACGCCGTGAACACGACCACGAAGGCGGTACGGACCCTCTGGACCGGCGCGGGCGACGCCTACGGCCCGTCGCTGACCCCGGATGGCAAGAGCGTGTACTTCTGGGTGCGGGGCAGCACCGCGGTGGGCGGCGGTCCGGACGCCGATGGTCTGTACCTCAAGCCGTCCGCGCCTGCGGACGCCGGTACGCCCGCCAAGCGGCTGATCGCCCTGCCGGGCGCGCTCCAGTTCGGCTCTCCCTCCTTCTCGCCCGACATGAAGTGGGTGGCCTACACTCGGCGCGGCATCGAGAGCGGCGGCGTGAACATCTACATCGCGCCCGCGGACGGCAGCGGCACCGCGGTAAACGTCACGAAGCTGAATGCGTTCCACGGGCGGCCCACCTGGTCGCCGGACGGGCGGTTCCTGTTCTTTAGCTCCAACCGCGACGGCAGCGGTCTGTACGTCCTCCCGCTCCAGCCGGAGGACGCCCGCGAGGACGAGCTGGAGATCAAGTTCGAGAAGCCCAAGGCGCCGGTCGCCATTACGATCGACTTCGAGGACACGCCCCAGCGCATCCGCAAGATCAGCGGCCAGAACCCGGACGCCGACCTGACCGTGACCGACGAGGGGCAGATCTTCTTCGTCTCCGGCGGCGACGCCTACCGCCTGTCGTTCGACGGCAAGGAATCCACCAAGCTGACCAACGGCGGCGGGGTGTCGAACCTGCGTGTCAGCGCGGACGGCAAGACGCTCTACTTCTACCGGGGCGGCGCCCTCTTCACCCTGCGGAACCAGCCGCCGTACCCGACGACGCAGGTAGCGTTCACCGCGCAGTGGGAGCGCGACGTGCGCGCGGAGCGGAAGGCGGCATTCAACGAGTTCTGGCGCTCCTACAACACCCGCTTCTACGACGGCAACTTCCACGGGCGCGACTGGTCTGCTCTGCGCACCCGCTACGAGCCGCTGCTGGAGGCCGTGGGCACGCGCGAGGAGTTCGCCACCCTGCTGAACATGATGATCGGTGAGGTGGAGGCGTCGCACTCCGAAGTCGGCGCGGCCCCGTCCGGCATCAACGGGCCGAGCACCCGCCACCTCGGCGTCTACTTCGACTACACGTATGAAGGCCCGGGCATCAAGGTCAAGGACGTGCCGAAGCGCGCTCCCGGCTCCTACGCCCGCACCCGCATCAAGCCGGGCGAGTACATCGTCGCGGTGGACGGTCAGGACGTGACGCTGGACGAGAACCTCTTCAAGGTTCTTAACGACAAGGGCAACCGCGACTTCGTGCTGCTGGTCAACGACAAGCCGACCCGCCAGGGCGCGCGCACCGTTACCTACCGGGCGCTGACCAGCGGCGAGTGGAACGATATCCACTACCGCAACCGCACCGAGTGGCTGCGCAAGTTGGTGGACCAGAAGTCGAAGGGGGAGGTTGCCTACGTCCACATCGCCGGCATGGGCGGGACGAACCAGGTCCTCTTCGACCGTGAGCTTTACGAGTACGCCGAGGGCAAGAAGGCCGTCATCATCGACGTGCGCTTCAACGGCGGCGGTAACATCGCCGACACCCTGCTCTCCTGGCTGAACATGAAGCCCTACGGCACCTACCTGCCGCGCAACGGCTACCCGCAGCCCGCGCCCAACCGCTCCTGGAACAAGCCGATTGTGGTGCTGATGAACGAGCACTCCTACAGCAACGCCGAGATGTTCCCCTACGATATGAGGGCGACCGGCCTGGCGAAGCTGGTGGGAATGCCCACGCCCGGGTACGTGATCTGGACCACCGGCTTGCAGTTGGTGGACGGCACGAACGCCCGCATGCCGGGCAGCGGCGTGTTCCGCAAGGACGGTTCGCCGCTGGAGAACATGGGCGAGCAGCCGGACTACAAGATCCCGCTCAGCAACGAGGACTGGCTTGCCGAGCGTGACCCGCAGCTGGAGAAGGCCATCGAGCTGCTGACGAAGTAGCCGCAGCAATGAAGAAGGGGGCGGGGCGTCTTTCGCCCCGCCCCCTTCTTCTTTGTTCTACGCGTCGTACTCACTCAGGAGACCCTGCGCCCGCAGGGCCTCCTGAATCTGTTTACGCCCCCGGTGGACCCGCGTCCGCACCAGCGCCATCGAGATCTGGCAGCGCTCGGCGATCTCCTCGTAGGAGAACTCGTGCAGGTGCGCCAGGGTCGCCACCTCGCGGTAGGCGGGCGGCAGCCCGGCGATCGCGCGCCGGATCGCCTCGGCCTCCATCCGCCGTATGACGGCCCGCTCGGGCGTCGTCTCCGCACGGGCGGCGGGCGCCGCTCCGGTCGCCTCCAGCATCTCCAGTGAGGCCGCCGGTCCCGCCTGGTTCTCTGGCAGGCGCTGCTCCCGCGCATAGCGATTCAGGAACAGATTGCGCAGCATGGTGCGCAGCCACACGCGTGCAGCGGCGTCCGACTTCAGGCAGTGGAGGCGGGAGTACGCCCGGATCAACGTCTCCTGCACCAAATCCTGCGCCCCATCCGCGTCCCGCGTCAGCCGCCGCGCCATGCGGTGCAGCGCATCCCGGTGCGGCAGGATTGTGTTCTCGAACGTCATCGGCTTCCTCCCTGATGTATTCTTACGGTGTCATTGTAGGGTGGGGCAGGGGATCGCACATCGGGCGTGGGACGGCTTCGCCCTCCGACCCGGGACCGATTCGTCTCCGCCCGGAAATAGGTCTGCAGTCGGAGGCGAAACCGTCTCGCGTTCGTGGCGGGCGGCCTGCGCCCGGGACTACAATGGGGGCGGAGGATCAGGACGTTGAGGACTAAGGCCCGTCCGCGCCCAAAACAACAACCTACCCGGGACCGCCCCTTTCGACGCTTCCAGTGGCGGCTTGCCTTCTCGTACATGATGGCGACGGTCCTGGCGACGCTGGTGCTGGAGCTGCTCATCCTGGGCGCCGGGATCTACTACGTTGGCTTCTCGAACGCCTTCCTGCGCGATACGGCGAAGCGGGGCATCAGCGCGATGAAGCCGCTGGTGCCCTACCTGGGGACACCCGACCCGGCCGACCTGGAGGAGATAATCTGGGAGCAGACGGAGCTGCCGGAGGGGGAGCGCGGGCCGGAGGTGAGCCTCCGAATCGCCGGGGACGTGGATCTGCTGGCGGTGACGGACCCCGAAGGGCGCATCGTCGCCTTCGGGCCGCGCCGGGCGGACCAGCGCAAGGGGGAGTCCCTCCTGCGCTCGCTGAACCCCCAGGAGCGCGAGGTGTTCGAGGCGGCCCGCCAGGGCGCGACCGACGCGGAGCGCATCGTGCGGCGCACCCCCGACACCCGCATCATCACCGCCCTCCCCATCCTGGACCGGAAGGGGAACCTCCTGGGCGTGGGGTTCTACCGCTCACTGCCCCTCCGCGCGGCGGGCGATGTGCCCTGGACGCTGCTGAGCGTGATCCTGATCGGGGCGTTGCTGGCCGCGGTCGGCTCCGGCCTGGTCGGTATCTGCGTCGGCTACCTTATCTCGCGCCGGCTGGCCCGCCGCCTGACCCGCGTGGCGGGGGCGGCGGATGCCTGGGCGCGCGGCGACTTCTCGGCCCGCCTGGACGACCGGGAGGGCGACGAGATAACCCTGCTGACGGTGCGCCTGAACCGCATGGCCCGCGACCTGCATGACCTGCTGGCGCTGCGGCAGGATGTTGCTACCCTGGAGGAGCGCAACCGGCTCGCCCGTGACCTCCACGACACCGTGAAGCAGCAGGTCTTCGCCACCGCCATGCAGGTGAGCGCCGCCCGCGCGCTGCTCACCCGTGAACCGGACCGTGCCGGGGAGCATCTGGACGAGGCGCAGAAGCTGGCGCACCAGGCGCAGAAGGAGCTGACTACCCTGCTGCGCGAACTGCGCCCGGTCAGCGCGGCCGGTGCCGCCGACCGGTCGCTGACCACGATTTTGGAGGGGCACCTCGCCGACTGGCAGCGTCAGACGGGTATCCGCGCGGAGTTCACCGCCGCGGACCCGCCCCGATTGCCGGACACGACGGCGGGTGCGCTGCTGCGCATCGCGCAGGAGGCGCTGGCGAACGTCGCCCGGCACAGCGGAGCGTCCCTGGTGCGTGTCGCGCTGGAGGGCGGGCGGGACGCCGACTCGGTGACCCTCTCGGTGCGGGACGACGGCCGCGGCTTCGATACAAACGCGCCCGGCGGCGGCACGGGCCTGGGCCTGCACACCATGCGCGAGCGGGCGGAGGAGCTGCCAGGGGGGCGGTTTACGCTCACCAGCGCCCCCGGCATCGGCACGCTGGTCCGGGTGCAGGCGACCGTCTTACCCGAGGAGAAACCCTGATGGAAGAGCGCATCACCCTGGTCCTGGTGGACGACCACAGCATGGTCCGCAAGGGCGTCCGGGCGTTCCTGGAAACGCAGCCGGACCTGATCGTAGTCGGCGAGGCGGAGTCCGGCGAGGCGTCCGTCCGGGTGTGCGCCGATCTCGCGCCGGACGTTGTGCTGATGGACCTGATCCTCGGCGCGGGCATGGACGGCATCGAGGCGACCCGGCGCGTCAAGGAGGTCAGCCCCCGCACCCAGGTCATTATCCTCACGTCCTACTACGACGAGTCCCACACGCTGCCCGCCCTGCGCGCCGGCGCGCTCTCCTACCTGCTGAAGGACGTCGGCTCGGACGAACTGGCGTCTGCCGTGCGCGCGGCGGCCCGCGGCGATGTCGTGCTGCACCCGCGCGTGGCGGCCCAGATGATGGACTTCCTGCGCGGCGGCAGCGGCGCAGGCAGCGTGAGCCGCGCTCCCGCGGCGGGCGGTGCCGCGGAGGACGGCTCCCCTCTCACCGCCCGCGAAACCGAGGTGCTGCGCCTGATCGCGGACGGCCTCTCCAACACCGACATCGCGGAGCGGCTGTTCCTGTCGGAGAAGACGGTGAAGTCGCACGTCAGCAACATCCTCTCCAAACTGCACCTGACCGACCGCACCCAGGCCGCCGTCTACGCCTGGCGCGAGGGCATCGTCACCCGCGACGCCTGACCTGCTCACCCTTGTCTCTGCCGCGCTGCGTACCGACCGGTCGGTACGAAAAAACGGTATAATAATGAGACAATGGCAACGACGGAAACCGAGATCGCAGCGGCAATGCCGGAGAAGAAGCGGCGGCTGATCGAGGCCGCCGTGCGCCGGATGCTGCGCTACGGCTACGCCGCGACGTCGGTCGAGGAGATCTGCGCCGAGGCCGGTGTGACGAAGGGTAGCTTCTTCCACTACTTCGCCAGTAAGGAAGAGATAAGCCGCGCGGCGATGGACGCCTGGGCGGGCGGCTGGCTCCAGATCCTGGAGGCGGCGCGGTTCGACGCGATCCCCGACCCGTTGGACCGGCTGGAGCGCCTCTTCGATGTCATGGCCGAAACCTACCTGACTCCGGAGGTGGACCCCGGCTGCATGATCGGCACAGTAGGGCAGGAGACCGCCCTCGCCAACCCGGGCCTGGGAGAGCAGGTCGCCGCCCACTTCGACACCTGGACCGAGGGGGTGCGCCGGATGCTCGCCGACGCAAAGGCCGCCCACCCGCCCGCCGTGGACTTCGATCCGGCCAGCGTCGCCGACTTCCTGCTCGGCATCGTCCAGGGCACGCTCCTGGTCGCGAAGACCCGCCCAGACCGCGCCGTGGTCCGCAACAACGTCGCCCACTGCCGGGCCTACGTCCTCGGCCTCTTCGGCAGAGCCCCCGCGGGCGCTGCCCGCCCCTGACGCGCGGGTAACGCATCCCGCGAAAATAGGTTCCCGATTTCTACCACCGCCCTTTCCGTGTTCCCGCTCTCGCCGCAGTGTCCTCGCATCAGGAACATACCGACTGGTTGGTATGCAAGGAAAGGCGGAGGAGAGACATGAGGAAAATCGTGGCCGGAGTCTTCGTATCCCTGGACGGCGTGATCGAAGCGCCGCACGAGTGGCACTTCCCCTACTTCAACGACGAGATGGGCGCGGCCGTGGACACGCAGATGGCGGCATCAGACGCCATGCTCCTCGGGCGGGTGACCTACGAAGAGTTCGCCGGGTACTGGCCGAGCGTGTCGGCGGACGACGAGCCCATCGCGGCGTACATGAACGATACCTCCAAATACGTGGTCTCCACAACCCTGAAGACCGCGGCGTGGAAGAACAGCACCGTCCTTTCCGGCGACCGCTTTGTCGAGGAGGTCACAAAGCTCAAGCAGCAGCCAGGTAAGAACATCACTGTGACCGGCAGCGCCACGCTGATTCAGTCGCTGCTGCAGGCGGACCTTCTCGACGAACTGCGGCTCCTGGTCCACCCGGTCGTGGTGGGGAAGGGCAAGCGGCTCTTCCGGGACGGCGCCGACCTGAAGCGCCTGAAACTCGTGGAGTCGAAGACCTTCCAGACCGGGGTCCTGTCCCTCGTCTACCAGCCCGACGCCGCCCCCGACGCCGACGCCGCGTAAGCGCAAAAGGAATCACGAAAATGGCGATCTCGCAGACACAGCCGAACCACATCGCGACCCTGGGAGCCCCGGCGAATCCGGCCTCCGCCGCCTCCCGCAAGAGGGCCGCAGTCGGCTGGGCTATCAGCGCCCTGCCCCTCGCGCTCCTGATCTTCAGCGGCTCCGTAAAGCTCATGAATATCCCCGCCGTGGTGGAGACCAACGCCAAACTCGGCATCGCCCCGGGCACCATGGTCGCTATCGGTATCGTGGAGCTTCTCTGCACGCTGCTGTACCTGTTCCCGCGCACCGCGCCGCTTGGTGCGATCCTGCTGACCGGGTACCTCGGCGGCGCGACCGCAACCCACGTCCTCGCGGGCGATGCGTTCTACTTCCCCGTCCTCGTCGGCGTACTGCTGTGGGGCGGTCTCTACCTGCGCAGCGAGCGCCTGCGGCGGTTTCTCCTCCCTGAGGGATGAACCGGGCGCGTAAAGACGGGCCAAATTTTCTGAGTAGAATCGCCCACTCGGAGAGTAATCAGGGTGGGACAGACTCCGAACGAAAGGAAGCGTGATGAACGCCCAACCCCAGAAGGAGCACGAGTGGCTCCAGAAACTCGTCGGCGAATGGACCAGTGAGGCCGAAATGACCGCGGGAAAGCCGGGAGAGGACCCCGAGCGATCCACCGGAACCGAGTCCGTGCGCTCCCTGGGCGGCTACTGGATCGTGGCCGAGGGCGCGGGCAGCCAGCCGTGCGGCGGCGGCGAGGCAACAACGGTTCTGACCCTGGGCTACGACACACACCGAAACCGCTACGTGGGCACCTGGGTCGGGTCGATGATGCCCCTCCTCTGGGTCTACGACGGCGAGTTGGACGCGACGGGGAACAAGCTGACCCTGTCCGCGGACGGGCCGGACTTCGTGGTCGAAGGGAAGACGGCGAAGTACCAGGACGTGATCGAGTTCCACAGCCACGACCACCGCACCCTGACCTCCTATGTGCAGGCCGAGGACGGCAGTTGGACGCCGTTCATGACCGCGCACTACCGGCGGAAGAAGTAACCGCCACCACCGGGGGCGCGCCGCCGCACAGACGGGCGCGACCCCCCGGCATTCCGCACGTCGAGACTTCCTCATGAAGACCTTTTTCGCCGTTCTGATCAACTCGCTGGCCGCCTCGCTCACCAACAACTTCGTCTGGTTCGCGGTCACCTTCTGGGTCTATCTTCAGACCCGCTCGGTCCTCGCCACCTCCATGATGGCGGGCATCTACCTGGGGACGGTGGCCGTTTCCGGCTTCTTCCTCGGGTCGCTGGTGGACCGCTACCCCAAGAAGCAGGTCATGGCCGGGTCGAGCCTCGGCTCGCTCGCGCTCTACGCCGGCGCCTGCCTCCTCTATGCCCTTACGCCCGCGGCCACCTTCGCCGACTACCGGAGCCCGGCGCTGTGGGCGTTCATCGTCCTCACCCTCTTCGGCGCCATCGCCGGGAACGTCCGCTCCATCGCCCTCTCGACCCTCGTCACCGTCCTGGTGCCCGAGGACCGCCGGGACCGGGCGAACGGGATGGTGGGGACCGCCAACGGCATCTCCTTCCTGCTCTCCTCGGTGTTCAGCGGGCTGGTGATCGGCTACCTGGGCATATTCTGGATGCTGGCGATCGTCCTGGCGACCACCGGCCTGGTGGTCGCCCACCTCGCCACCCTCACCATCCCCGAGCGGGAGGACGTGACCGCGGAGGAGGCCGAGGCGGCGCAGAAGATCGACATACCCGGCACGATCCGCGTCATCCGCCTGGTGCCGGGGCTGTTCGGCCTCATCTTCTTCAGCACGTTCAACAACTTCCTGGGCGGCGTTTACATGGCGCTGATGGACGCCTACGGCCTGCTGCTCGTATCGGTCCAGGCGTGGGGCGCCCTCTGGGGCGTTTTGAGCCTCGGCTTCATCGTGGGCGGCCTGGTCGTGGCCCGCCGGGGACTGGGGCCCCGTCCGCTGCGGACACTCTTCCTGGCAAACATCGCCATGTGGACGATCAGCAGCCTCTTCACGCTGCGCTCGTCGGTCGCCCTGCTCGCGGTGGGGATGTTCACCTACCTGTGCCTTATCCCCGCGGTCGAGGCGGCGGAGCAGACCATCCTCCAGAAGGTGATCCCGCCGGAGCGCCAGGGGCGGGTGTTCGGCTTCGCCCAGAGCGTGGAGCAGGCGGCGTCCCCCATCACCGCCTTCCTGATCGGTCCCATCGCGCAGTACGCGTTCATCCCCACCATGTCCGAGGGCGGCGCGGGCGCGCGCCTGATCGGCCCGTGGTTCGGCATCGGTCCCGACCGCGGCCTTGCACTCCTGTTCACCGTGACCGGCATCCTCGGCCTCGTGGTCACGCTCCTGGCGATGCGCTCCTTCAGCTATCGGAAGCTCTCGGAGAGCTATGGCCGCCTGGACGGCCGCACGGCCGCCGCCGCGCCGCCGGACACTGTTACCGCCCGGCTCGGAGGAAGCGAAGCCTGAGGGCCGGCCTGGCTCTCCACCACAGAAAGGACAGTTTGCCATGACACAGACCACCGCCCTGCCGCGGGTCGCCTCGCGCGACGAATGGCGCGCGGCGCGCAAAGATCTGCTGGCGCGCGAGAAGGCGCTTACCCGGGAGCACGACCGGGTCAACGCCCAGCGGCGCCGGCTCCCGATGGTGAAGCTGGAAAAGGAGTACCACTTCGACACCCCGCAGGGGAAGCGGAGCCTCGCTGACCTGTTTGAAGGCCGGCGCCAGCTCATCGTCTACCACTTCATGTTCGACCCGGCGTGGGACGAAGGCTGCCCCGGCTGCACGGGCTTCGTGGACGCGCTGGGCGACCTGTCGCTGCTGAACGAGCGCGACACCACCTTTGCCCTGGTCTCGCGCGCCCCGCTTGCCAAGCTTGAAGCCTACAAGGCGCGCAAGGGGTGGGACCGGACCTGGGTATCGTCGCACGGCAGCGACTTCAACTACGACTTCCACGCCACCATCGACCGCTCGGTCGCGCCCGCGGAGTACAACTTCAAGACCGACGCCGAGCGGGCGGCGGCCGGCAAGCCGCCGCTGGAGGAGGGGGAGAACCACGCCCTGAGCGTCTTCTTCCGCGACGACGACGGGGGCGTGTACCACACCTACTCGGTCTATGCGCGCGGCGTGGAAAGCCTCACCGATGCCTATGCCCTGCTGGACATGACCCCCTACGGTCGCCAGGAGGACTTCGAAGACTCGCCCGAGGGCTGGCCCCAGCGCCCCACCTACGGCTAACGGCGGTCACCGACCGCGAGGAGAAAAACAACCCACCATGAGCCGCAGCACCAGCACCACCGCTACGGACCTTGCCGAACACCTTTCCCGCACCAGGCAGGCGGCCGAGAAGGCAAAGGCCCGCCTGCTGGGAACCTTCGCCTACGTCCCGGACGACAAACTGCACTGGTCGCCCTCCGAGACGGCGCGCACCCCGCTCTGGATGGTCGCCCACTGCGGCATGGCCAACCACGCCTTCGCCGCCGCCATCCGCGGCGAGGACCTGCCCCTGGCCGCAGACCCGCAGGAGGCCGCCCGGCAGATACGCAACGCCGGCCGGGATATCGCCACGCGCGAGGAGGCGGTGCGCCTCCTCGAGGACTCCACCGCCGAAGTTATCCGGGCGCTGGGCACCGTCACGCCCGAGCGTCTGGGCTCCCACACCCAGAGCCCCTTCGGCCCGGTCCCGCTGACGGTCTGGGTGGACCTGCCCGCCGTCCACATGGACGACCACGCCCACCAGCTCGACTACCTTCAGACCATCTGGGGCGACCTCGAAGACCACGGGTAACTCGCCCCGCCCCTACAGCGTGAGGAAGGGCCGCATCTTCGCGAACTTCTTCTCGCCGATGCCCTTGACGTCCTGCAACTGCTGGACGTCCGTAAACCGCCCGATCCCCTGGCGATACTCCAGTATCTTCGCCGCGGTACTGGGGCCGACGCCGGGGAGTTTCTGAAGCTCTCCGGCGCCGGCAGTGTTCAGATTGACCATCCCGTCGCCCGGGTTCTTGAACTTCGCCGCGGCGCCGCCAGACCCGCCGCCGCTGCCTCTGCTGCTGCGCTTCGGCGCCGCACCCGCTCCGGTTGCGCCCGCGGGAGGCTCTGCCGCCGCTCCCGCGTCGCCTGCCCCTACCTGTGCGGCCACTACCGGCGGCGTGCCGAGCACCCGAGGCTCCTCTGCCTTCTCCTCGCCCTCTTCGGAGTTGCTTTCCGCGCGAATCAGCGTGACGATAGGAACGGGCGCGGTCCCGCCGCTGGAGCGTCGGCCCGAGGAGGGGAGGGGAGCCAGGGGCGCCGCGGAGCCGGCGCGCGGCGCCCGCCGCGGGGACACGGCCGCGTCGCCGCCTCCCGCCTGCTTGGCCACCGCCTCCTTCGTGGGGATGATGATCTGGTCCTGGTCCCGCACCTCCGCGGCCTGGTTCAGCACATCCTCCC
>Ga0065721_10051245_pt1 | contig 15592 bp, 18 predicted proteins | sample Mesricmetagenome_FD_59108 | JGI IMG/M metagenome (GOLD analysis project Ga0065721, IMG submission 59108) | Mesophilic microbial community from rice straw/compost enrichment Sample: eDNA_1 v2 (version 2) | ecosystem: Engineered > Solid waste > Grass > Composting > Bioreactor | place: USA: Davis... | reverse complement strand
CGCCCTTCCTTCAGCGTCACGTCGGCCGCCCGCGTCAGCAGATTGTCGGCCGTTCCGTGAGCGATAGCCGCCAGCGTTCCCATCGAACACGGAACGACGGCCATTCCCTCGCAGCGGAACGAACCGCTGGCGATGGCGGCGCCGATATCCCCGTTCGGATAATATCGAAGACGGGATTCCTCGGCCAGTTCCAAACCCCCGGCCAGGGAATCCTGCCGCCTCGCGGCGTCCCACCCCAGCTCTTCCTTCAGCACGCGCCATCCGGCATCGCTGATGACCAGATGGACCTCGATGCCCGCGGCGAGCAATTCCTTGCACAGTTTTACCCCGTATACGGCACCGCTGGCTCCCGTCCAGCCCACGACCCAGCGCCTGATCTCGGATCCGCCCCCGTTCACCACGATCTCACCAGCACCAAATCGATGAAGGTAAAGACGAAGACGACCGAGCTTAACACCCCGTTCATCGTGAAGAAGGCGGCTTGCAGCTTGCTCAAATCCTCCGGCGTCACCAAGCGATGCTCGTAGAAGAGCAGGCCGGCCGCGATTACGGTGCCGATCAGATACCACCAGCTTAGATCGGTTAGGGCAAGCAGCACGACGAATCCGACGATCGTAAGGAAATGGAAGGCGCGGGCGATATTAAGCGCTCCTTTGATTCCGAAACGCGCGGGAATCGAGTTCAGCCCTTCCTTGCGGTCGATCTCGATATCCTGGCAGGCATAGATCACGTCGAAGCCGGCGGTCCATAAAGCGACGGTAGCGAACAGGACAAGCGCCGGAAGGGAGATCGTTCCCGTTACCGCAACCCAGCCTCCGAGCGGAGCAAGCCCCAGCGTGATTCCGAGGAAGACATGGCACAGCCAGGTAAATCGTTTGGTATAAGAATAGAAGACCGTAAAAAATACCGCGATGGGAAGAAGCTTGACGGCCAGGCTGTTCAATTGCGAGGCGGCCCAGAACAAGATGGCGAAGGAGATAACAATGAAGAGAACGACTTCTCCCGCCTTCAACAGGCCGGCGGGAATCGCTCTCTTCTCCGTGCGAGGGTTTCGGGCGTCGATCGCCCGGTCGATGACGCGGTTAAGTCCCATTGCGGCGCTTCTGGCGCCGACCATCGCCAGCAGGATCCATCCGCATTGGGCACAGGATGGCAGAGCGTGATTCTCGGTGACGGCCCCAAGGATCGTCCCGACGTAGGCGAACGGCAAAGCGAAGATCGTATGTTCGAACTTGATCATTTCCAGGAAAATTTTAATTTTGCGAATCATGAGTCCATTGTCCCTTTCGTCCCGACGTGCAGCGCCGCTACTCCGCCCGTAAGCGGATAAGCTCTGACGTTGCGCATGCCCGCTTCCCGGAACATCTCCGCGAGCTGCTGAAGATCGGGAAAGCTCGCAAGCGATTCCGGAAGCCACCGGTACTGTTCATAGCTTTTGACGAACCATTTTCCCATCAGGGGCATGATTCTCTGGAAGTAGAGATTAAAGAAAAACTTGAAGGGCTGCCAGCTCGGCTTGGAGCATTCCAGGCAGACCACCTTCCCGCCCGGCTTCACGACCCGCCTCATCTCGGACAACACCTGATGGATGTCCGGCACGTTGCGCAATCCGAATCCGATCGTGACGTAATCGAACGAGTTATCCGCGAACGGGAGCGCCATCGCGTTGCCCTGAACGAGCTCGATCCGATTCTCGAGGCCGAGCTTCTTCACCTTGCTTCTGCCGATCTCGAGCATGTTGTGGCTGAAATCGAGTCCGACGGTACGGCCGTCTCCGTTCGCCCGGGCGATATCGATCGTCCAGTCGCAGGTGCCGCAGCACAGATCCAGCGCACTGTCTCCCGGCTTCATGTCCATCTTCTTCATGGTGAACTTGCGCCACGCTTTGTGTCTGCGGAAGCTAATGATGTCGTTCATCATGTCGTACTTGGGCGCGATGCTCTCGAATACGGAATGAACGTGGCTCTTATCGGAATTGGTTGTCATCTGTTCGGCTTCACCCCGGTTCTTTGATCCCGGCGGCGGGAATGGGTCCCAACCGGCTCAGGAACGGCTCGAGAAGCTGTTGCAGCTCCTTGATCAACTTGTCCGAGGGCAGACGCTGGATCAGTTGCTGCAGCTGGCTTATCGCTTGCAGCAGCAGGTCTCCCAGCTTCTCCACCACGGAGTACTTGCTCATCAGCTGCGCTTTCGAACTCGGATCCGCGCGGTCGTCCATGATCGCGCGCCGGTCCTCTTCGTTGCCCTCCTGAAGGATGTGCCAGACGCCCCAGCCCCTCGGGGACGGGCTCGGCTTCTCCGCCCGGGCGATCTCCTGGACGAGCAGCTCGCATCTTGTGAAGCGCTCGATCATCTCCGGCCATACGCGTTCGTAGAGTCCGGTCATGAGATGGGTGAAGGAGAGGAAGAGGCCGGATTTGATCTCCGAGCCGTGGTTTAGATACTCCTCCGCGTTCAGCTTCATCTGCTTCATCTTCGAGTAGAACAGAACCTTAACGCGGTTCAAGTCGCAGATCGCTTCCCCCATGCGCCGGATCATATCGATCTGCCCCGCTTGAGCAAGAAGATGATAGAAGCGTCCGCTGAAATAATCTCCGGCCAGCACCTTGAGCTGGCGGGAGCGCATGCCTTTCATACCGCCGCCGGATGCGCCGGTTTCATTGTCTACCTGGTCGTGAATATCAAGACCCATTTGGACGAGGGAGGTGACGACGGCGAGAAGATCCTTATGAGTAACTGCCGAAGGCTGATGCGAGAGCATGGCGTGCAGCAGGCGAATCCGTCCTTCCGGCATCTCCGGAACGTCCGTGTGAAGGGTAATCATATCGTAGTCCATGTACTTCTGGGCCATTTGAGCTAAATGGTTACGTGTCATTATTCAGCCTCCGAGCAATAAACGAGAGCGGCAGGGTCCGTTTGCATGGCAACAATTATACCATATCCATGCGTCGTCCGCATAAATGTCTGCTTGATTTCATGAATTCGCAAAATTTCTTCTCCAGGCGGCTCCGGCCCTCGTCCAATCGGGTCTTATTTTGGGCGCCCAGACGGGCTCGGAGCCCGCGATCGGATCCTGCAGGGCGGCGAGACCCGAGGCACTCCAATCGGCCGCCCTCGAGTCCGCGGAGAAAAGCAAGAGCCTTTTGCCCTGCTCCTCGGAGAACACCCGGATCAAGAGCTGCCGAACGTTGTGCACCTTGCCGAAAGAGAGCTCGATCAGGGCCGCCGCGTCCTTCCAAACGCCGACGGCGCCGCCCTGCTCCCGGGAAGCCGCCAAGTCGACCGTCAGAATGCCCTGCTCCCAGGTGAGCCTTCGGATGGACGACTCGAGCCTCATTCCGGCGAACGCGTCCACCATGTTCTCCTCGGACAGCGTCTGCACGGACATCGGCGCGAACACGGAAGGAGCCGCGAGTGTCCCGTTCATTCGTTCGTTCAGATTCGGCAGCTGTCCGAACGCGACGACCGCCACCGCGCCGGCGACAGCCAGCGCCAATCCCGCCTTAGCGAAGGACATTGATATCCCGCCTTTATCCCCTTTGTACCTTCCTTATCATTGTACAAAGAAAAAAGGCAGGCTATGCCATCGCCTGTCCTTCCTCGTCCGCTTCTTCGACGCGCATCCGCGTTACCGGTCAATCGTCCGTCTCGATCGTGCCGTACTTCGTTAGAATAGTTGCTTTGCCTCTGATTTTGATAGCCGAGGTATGATCGGTGAACTGGGCGATCATCACTTCGCCGCGATCCAGCTTCTCCGTATGATGAAAGCGAGTATCGTGGCCGCGAGTGAGTCCGATCACGTTCACTCCGTTGTCCTTCGCTTTGATGACGATATATTCCCCGCCAGACGGCATGGTATCCATTGCTCGTCCACCTCCTCTGTAATCTCCACTATGAAGGAAGATGCCGCGTCATGTCAATCGAAAGGGCTGCCCCACAGGTTCTATAACCTTAATGGAACAGCCCCTTCTCTCGGGAACGGCCTGCGAACAGGTCCGCTATGCTTATGTAATGGTCGGAGTAGCGGGATTCGAACCCACGGCCTCATCCACCCCAAGGATGCGCGCTACCAGGCTGCGCTATACCCCGAAACAGGTTCGAGAGCCATTATAGCACAGGGCCGGAGAGCAGCGCAATCCTTGAATCCTCACAATACTAAGCAAATATCCGTTTTTATTTAATGCCTTCCTTAAGAGCCTTGCCCGGTTTGAACGCCGGAATCTTGCCTGCCGGAATCTCGATCTCTACGCCGGTTTGAGGATTGCGGCCTTTGCGCGCGGAGCGCTCTCTAACTTCAAAGTTGCCGAAGCCTACGAGTTGGACCTTGTCTCCGTTCTGAAGAGCTTCGGAAATAACGTCAAAGACGGCATCAACCGCTTGGGTCGCATCCTTCTTGGACAGATCCGTCAATTCGGATACTTTGGTGATCAGTTCAGTCTTGTTCATGACATTCACCTCCCTAGGCGGAAACTAGCTTGTTAACTGTTTATCCGTTTCACCAGAAATTATACACAGAGACGGCTCGCGGTTTCAAGCGGAGATGGGCATCTCCCGCTCCGCAAGGCGGATTTAGGCCGTTTTTTTGCGGTGGCTGTTCATGAAGGTAACGGCTAGCGCCAGAACGAGAACGCCGCCCTTGACGATATCGTTCACGTAATATTGCACGTGCAGCATCGTCAATCCGTTAATGAGAACGCCGGTCAGAACGGCGCCGACGAACGTTCCGACGATATTCGGACGTCCGGCCCCGAGCACGGAATAGCCGACGAATACGGCCGCCACCGCTTCCATCAGGAGCGGAGAGCCCGCGTCGATCTGCCCGGAACCAACGCGCGCCGCGAACAGGATGCCGCCGATCGCCGCCATGACGCCGGAAGCGATGTAGGCGTACATGCGAACCCGTTTCACTCGGAGACCCGACAGGCGAGCCGCTTCCTCGTTGCCGCCGGTCATGATCATCTGACGGCCCCAACGGGTGTACTTGAAGAACAGATGAGCTCCGATTACCGCGATAAGCATCAGGATAACGGGGAACGGAACGCCAAGGAGCTTGCCTTGCCCGATCCACAGGAAATCCTTCTCCATGACGCCGGGAGCTTTCGTCCCGTCGGACATCTGCATGTTGCTGTAGATCGCGTACCCCTTCGTATACGTCTTGTGTATCCCGTTGATGATGTACATCATCGCCAGCGTCGCGATCATGTCCGGAATACGGACCTTGACGATGAGGAACGAATTCAAGAGGCCGACCAGGGCGCCCACGAGCAGCGGAACGATAATCGTGACGACGAGCGGCATCTCGAACCAAACCATCATCGTAGCGGTCACGACGGTCGTCAGCGACACGGTCGCTCCCACGGACAAGTCGAAGCCGTCGACCGTAAGCGAGATCGTCACGCCGATCGCCACGAAGGTCACGATGGAGATGGAACGCAGGATATCCGTCAGGTTGCCGTAAGTGAAAAAGTATTCATTGTATAACGAAAAGAACAAGAGCACGACCCCGATAAAAATCAGAGCCCCATACTTGTAGGTGAATTGCATCAATTTGTTCAAGCTAATTCCTCCTGACCAGCGCTCGCGTAATATAACAGATTCTCCTGCGTGGCCTCGCCGCGAAGGAATTGTTTGACGATCCGGCCGTCGCACATGACGAGAATGCGGTCGGCCAGCCCCAGAGCCTCGGCGAACTCGCAAGTCAAGTACAGAATTCCCTTCCCCTGCGCAGCCAACTCTCCGATAATGGTGAAAATATCCCGTTTCGCCCCGATATCGACTCCCTTGGTCGGTTCGTCGAGCACGAACACTTCGGCGCCCGCGTTCAGCCATTTGCCGATCGCGACCTTCTGCTGATTGCCGCCGCTCAAGAAACCGGTCAACTGGCCCGCGGAGGACGTCTTGATCCCAAGCCGGCCGATGACGCCGATGGCGTTCGATTTCTCCTTGGATCCCGACAGAACCCCCCACTTGCTCAATTGGCTTAGGATCGGAAGGCTCAAATTGTGCAGCACCGATTCCTTCACGAGGATGCCTTCCTTCCGGCGTTCCTCGGGAACGAGCACGATACCGGACTCGACGGCTCCGGCAGGTGCTCTGAGATCGGCTTGCTTGCCCGCGATCCGCACCGTTCCCCGTTCCGCCTCGTCGGCTCCGAACAAGAGACGGGAGAGCTCCGTTTTGCCCGCGCCGACAAGCCCGACGACGGCTACGATCTCCCCGCGCCGCACTTCCAAGTCGACTCCCCTTACCCGGTTGCCTAGCGTAAGATCGTTGGCGGATAGAACGACCTCTCCGATCGGAACCTCCTGCTTCGGGTATTCGTCGTCGAGGCTGCGGCCTAGCATCGCATGGATGATATCCGACGTGTCGATCTTCGAAGTCGGTTCCGTCAGGATCATCCGTCCGTCCCGCATGACGGTCGCGCGGTCGCAGATCTGGAACACTTCGTGCAGACGGTGCGAGATAAACACGAGCCCGATGCCGGCCTTCTTCAGTTTGTCCATGATGCGGAACAGCTGATCGGTTTCTTCCAAGCTAAGCGGAGCGGTAGGCTCGTCGAAAATGACGATCTTGGCCTCTTCGACCATCACGCGAGCGATGAGCACCAGCTGCTTCTCGGCGAGCGTCAAGTCCGCCACCTTCTTGCGGACCGGCACGTTCAAGCCTAGATCCGCGAGAAGCTTCTCCGCTTCCGCATAGAGATCGCGCCACTTCAGCCAAGCGCGCTGCTTGGCCGTCATCATCCGATCGAGGAAGATATTCTCCGCGACCGACAGATGCGCTACCAGCGAGGTATCGACCTCCTGATAGACGCAGTGGATTCCTGCCGCCTTGGCATCTGCGGGAGAACGCAGGATCAGCTCTCGGCCTTCGATCCGTATCGTTCCTTCGTCCGCCTCATAGGCCCCGGACAGAATCTTCATCAAGGTGCTTTTGCCGGCGCCGTTCGCCCCGAGCAGTGCATGAATTTCCCCCGCTTCGACCGTAAATCCGGCATCGTGCAAAGCCTTGACCCCGGAGAACGATTTGCCGATCCCCGACATCTCGAGCAAGATCCTTTTATCCATACGCTAGATCACTTCCCTTATTGGCAGATTGCTATAGACAGCAGGAAACGGCGCGGCTATATTGCCCGCGCCGTGCCCCAGCCGTCGGTTTCGGTGTTGCTTCTTACTTCGCTCCGACAGCTGCCTCAAGCTCTTTCAGGTAATCGGTGTTGCCTTGGTCGCTCTCGCCCCAGCCTTCCACGTACTGGGACAGGTCGGCCGTCGTCACTTGCTTGTCCGTCGGAAGCGCGTCGCGGCTTACGTAGACGGAGTCGATCTGTACGGCCGGTTCGATCGTATCGCCGTGCAGAGCTTGGTACAGGTAACGAACGTGAACCGTTCCGATCGTCGTCGGGTCAACCGCCGCGGATGCGATCCATGGGCTCGTCGGATCTTGGATCATCGCCAGGTCCTCGTCGCTCATGTCGATGCCGTAAACCTTGATCTCGTCGCGGCCCGCTTGCTTGATCGCGTTGGCCGCGCCCTTCGCGAATTCATCCCATGCCGCCCATACGGCCGTGATGCTGCCCTTCTCGGGATATTGCTTCAGGATAGCTTCCATCTTCGTTTGCGCATCCAGCTGCGGGTTGCTCGCATCGCCGAAGGAAGTGATCTCCTTGATGTCCGGATACTTCGCTTGGAATGCGGCGTAGGATTCTTGGCGGCGTTCCATCGGAGCGAAGCCGGCAACCCATACCTTGACGATGTTGCCCTTGCCGCCGGCGTCCTTGGCCAGCTGCTCGAGCGTTTGTTCCGCCATCTTCTGATCGTTCTGCGACAGGTCCGTCACGCCTTCGATTCCAAGCGCGGCGTCGAATGCCACTACCGGAATGCCGGCAGCCTTAGCCTTCTCTACGCCTGCGGCCAGGGCGCCGTTGTTGCCGTGGTCGATCAGGATGCCGTCGAACTTCTGGTTGACGGCCGCGTCCAGGTTGGACGCCATCTTGCTCAGGTCGTTCTCGGAAGCGAACACCGTCACTTCTCCGCCGAATTTCGCTACTTGCTTCTTAACGCCATCGATGTATTGAGCGGAGAACGTACCCGTGTTGAACTGCATGACGAGCGCGATCTTCTTGCCCTTCAGCGCTTCGATCGAAGAATCGCCGGAAGCTTCGGGAGAAGCGGATTCGGAAGCCGGCGCGGAGGCCGACGGCGATGCCGATTCGCTGGCCGTTCCGTTATTATTGCCGCCGTTGTTGTTGCCGCATGCGGTCAGCGCGAGCACCAATACCATCGCCAGCGCGAACCAGACGCCCCATTTTCTCTGTTTAACCATTTCTCTTGCCTCCTATATAATAGTGCTTGTCAAAATGAATATAGAGTAAATATAACCTCCATTACCCACTATGTCAATTGGATTTGTAGATTTTAGATGAATTGGTTTGCCAGAGTACATTGTAGGATATTCTTGTCGAATTCACAATTGTTTTGTCGTTTTTCTCGCAAAAAAACCAACCGGACAATAGAGCAGCATGGGCGAGTCATAGACTCAACAAATAAAAAACGGCCTCGGAAACGATCCGAAACCGCTCTTTATATAGACTGTTAAAGGATAATGGCGATAAGTCCGCCCGAGCCTTCGTTGATGATGCGGCCGAGCGTTTCTTGAAGCTTGTAGCGGGCGTTGTCCGGCATCATCGCGATCTTGCCTTGGATGCCTTCCCTTACGATCGAATGGAGCGAGCGTCCGAAAATATCGGATTCCCAGATCTTGATCGGGTCCTTCTCGAAATCTTGCATCAGGTAGCGGACGAGCTCCTCGCTCTGCTTCTCCGTGCCGATGATCGGGGCGAATTCGGATTCGACATCCACCCGGATCATATGAATGGACGGAGCGGTCGCTTTGAGGCGAACCCCGAATCGCGAGCCTTGGCGGATAAGCTCCGGCTCGTCGAGCACCATCTCGGTAAGAGAAGGCGCGGCGACTCCGTACCCGGTCGTCTTGACCATCTCGAGCGCCTCGGCGAACCGGTCGTACTCTCGTTTGGCATGGGCGAATTCCTGCATCAGCTGCAGCAGATGATCCTTCCCGCGGATCTCCGTCCCGACGACTTCCTGCAGAATCCGGTCGTACAGCTCATCGGGGGCGTACAAGTCGATCTCGGCGACTCCTTGCCCCATGTTCATGCCGCTTAGCCCGGCCTTCGCGATGAATTCGTACTCCAGGAAATTGGACACGATGCGGTCGACGTCTCTCAGCCTGCGAATATCCTTTACCGTGTCCCGAACGGAATTTTCATAGCTGGAACGCAGCCAATGTCGCTCGTTCAGCACCATGACCCAGCTCGGAAGATTGACATTGACTTCGTGCACGGGGAACTCGTAGAGCACCTCGCGCAGCACGCTCATGACTTCCTCTTCCCCCATCGTCGCTACGCTCAGCGTGATGACGGGAATGTCGTACTTGGCGGCAAGCTCGCTGCGGAGCGCCAACGTCTCGTCGCTGCGGGGGCGCGTCGAGTTGACGATAAGAACGAACGGCTTGCCGACTTCCTTCAGCTCCTGAACGACTCTCTCTTCGGCTTCTACATAGGCGCTACGCGGAATTTCCGCGATCGTGCCGTCCGTCGTCACCACGACGCCCAGCGTGGAATGCTCTTGTATAACCTTCCGCGTTCCGATCTCCGCCGCTTCCTGGAACGGAATAGCGTCCTCGAACCACGGCGTAGTGATCATGCGGGGACCGTTCTCGTCCTCGTAGCCTTTGGCGCCTTCGACGGCATAACCGACGCAGTCGACGAGACGGACATTGACTTCGAGCCCTTCCGCCACCTTGATTTGAACCGCGTTATTCGGTACGAACTTCGGTTCCGTCGTCATGATCGTCTTGCCGGCCGCGCTTTGCGGAAGCTCGTCGATCGCGCGTATCCGGTCGGATTCATGAGCGATGTTCGGCAGCACGACGGTTTCGACGAACCGTTTGATAAAGGTCGATTTGCCCGTCCGGACGGCGCCGACGACCCCGAGGTAGATATCGCCGCCCGTGCGTTCGGCGATATCCTTGAAAATGTCCACTTTTTCCAATGAGATTCCCTCCCCTTCGTAATCGCGAAGCCTGCGTGGTCCGTCAGCGCGACGGAACTCGTACACGAACTTGGACTGCTATCATTCTATGACCGAATGGACGGATTATGACGCAGCCTGATAATTATGTTAGAGATTGACCTTACTCTTCCGCGCGCCTCCATACCCCAAGAGCATATGAGCCTTTTCCCCGTCCTATGTCGGCCGCATCCATAAAATAACCGCCCTTCCCCTAGGAGAAGAGCGGTTAAGCTCATGAAGCTATTGATGAGGAAACGGCAAGCGGCTGCTCGTCCTTCCAGCGGTATTCCGGCGACTTAACCGGCACGTAATAGGATTCGGATACGAGATACTCCCGAAGGTCTTCATCCTCCGCGGGAGACTTGCCCGCCTTGTCGATGGCTGTCGCGATATCGAGCGCGTAATCCAGATAGACCCCGCCTTGCTCGTCCACCATATATTCCAGGCTTTGCCCGGAATACATGCTTTGCGCTTCGCCCAGCTTAGTGCCGAGCTCGCCCGAATCGAGCGCCCAGAATCCGGGATAGCGCTCTTCGCCGGCCGGGATGTCCCCGCCATGGGAGTCCATATATGCGTCGACCTTCTTCTGGATGTCGGCCGCCTGTTGATAGATTACGATATCCAGAAGCTTCACCTCCGGATTCGTCTCCTCGTTGATCAGCAGGAATTGATCCTTTCCGCCGTTCTCGAACGCGACCTTGGGAATGCTCCCCAAGTAATTCATTCTCTTCAGCTTGGCCAGATCGATCTTGAACTTCTCGTACTTCGGAACCGTCTCATCCGCGCTCACGATCGGCAACAGTCCGGTTCCCTCCTGGTATTGCTTCACGGCGTCCTGCACGATCAGAACGGCTTGTCTGGCGGACGAGCTGTCGCCGGGCATCTGCTCCTCCGGATACAAGCAGCCGGACAGCGTCAGAGCCGCTGCCGTTAGAATGGCTGCGGATGCCGCCCTTCTGCCGGTTCTAGCCTTGAAGATCCTTTTCCATTCCATTTCGGTTTTCCCTCCGAATTTCACCACAATTCTTCTTCCGCCTGCTCCGCAAGCTTCCGCCGGATTGCCGCCTTCAGCGGATCCTCGGGCACGGTCACGACGACGTCGCCGCGAACCCTGGCCTGGCAGCCGAGCCGCATTCCTTCGTCCAGCTGCGGTCCGAGCTTGCGCCGCTCCGGCTCGGTCGGTTCGTTCAGCCGTAAAAGCGCTTCCGCATCCACGCTTACCTTGCACATGAGACAGCCGGCGACTCCTCCGCAGCGGGTTCGCACCGCAACGTTCGCCCGGCGCGATGCCTCCAGCAGAGTGACGCCCGGCCGAACGGTTACCGTGCGGTTGTCCGGCAGGAAAGTGACCTTGCACGTTCTCGCATGCCCCCCTGCGTGAGACATCCGCTCCGCCTCCTCTGTCTTGACGGTATTAGAAATACGTTTTATTTCTCGCCGTCAGCTTCCCCGCGCGCTCCACGACCGCTTGACAGCCAAGCCGGTAGCCTTGCTCCAGCTCGTCGTCGCTTAACCGATCCCACTCGGCATCGGTTACCTCCGCCAGCAATTCCGCCCCTTCCGTCACGATGCAGCGGCACCTGGCGCACGTTCCTCTCGAACAATTGAACTGCCAGTCGATCTTCGCGTCCTTGGCCAGCTGCAGCAGGCTGACGCCGGTGCGCGGTTCCACGGAGGCGGTCAGGGTTCTTCCGGTTAACGTAAACATATGTGTCTCCCCCGAATCGTTCGCAACCTATACGATGGCTATAAATCCGCAGAGCATGCCGGATAGCAGGAACATAAATGCGATAAACGACAGGATAAATCGAAGGATGCCCTTTGTTTTCGCCCTGGCGAACATGACGACTACCGCTGCCAATACCATCAAGCCGATCCCGACAAACGAGACCCACATTTTCATCATCGGATCCATACTCGCGACTCTACCCCTTCTGCGCCACCCTTATAAAAATCCTGAATATTATACCATTTTCGCTAACCGAATAAAAGAAAACCCCGTCGACGATTCCCGTCGACGAGGTGGATAACGCGGCTCGGCACAGCGTATCACTTCTTCATCATCATCTTCATCAAGCTTTCAAGGCTGTCGATGTTCATTCCGCTTTTTTTGACGGCTCCGACAATCTCTTTGACCGTATCCTCGGTAACGGGCACCCCCGCCATCGTCGATACCTGTTTGATCAATTGGCGGAGCTGCGTTTCGCTTTGCAGCGTGGTCGGCGTCACGTTCCCCGCGATTTTTTTGATCGAGTTTTCGGATATCGTTTTGCCCGTTTTCTTATTGACCGCGCCAAGAATATCCTTGGAAAATTTCTTGTCCATGCTCGCCCTCCTCCGGAATCCTGCCATGTATCCTATGAAGCGGAGGGGCAAACGGTGTAGGCTGTCAACTTGCGGGACAACTATGCTTCTATAAGTTTAGATTCTCGTTCTCGTGCGTGCGGACCCGTCCCATGAGCGCGCCGACCGCTTCGGAAGGAGATTTGCCTTCGAAAAGCACCTTGTACAGCTGCTGCGTAATCGGCATCTCGACGGAATGGATCTCGGATAGGCGCTGTGCCGCCTTCGTCGTGCGAACGCCCTCGACGACCATCCCCATCTTCTCGAGAACCTCTTCGAGCGCAAGGCCTTGAGCCAGCATGGAACCGGCTCTCCAGTTCCGGCTGTGCCGGCTCGTGCAGGTCACGATAAGGTCGCCGACGCCGGCCAATCCGGCGAACGTCAGCGGACTCGCTCCCATCGCATTGCCGAGCCGAGCGATCTCGGCAAGACCGCGCGTGATAAGCGCGGCTTTGGCATTATCGCCGAAGCCTAGCCCGTCGGACAATCCCGCGCCGAGAGCGATGATGTTCTTGATGGCTCCCGCCGTTTCTACGCCGATAATATCGGAATTCGTATAGACGCGGAAATAAGAGTCGTTCATGAACAGATCCTGAGCCGCTTCCGCGCGATCGAGGCGGCTCGACGCGACGACGACCGTCGTCGGATGGCGATCGATGACCTCTTCCGCGTGGCTTGGGCCGGATAAATCGACGATCTCTTCGGCCGGGCGGTTAAGCTCTTCCGAGAGCACGACGGACATTCGCTTCAGCGTGTCGGTCTCGAAGCCTTTGGTCGCATGGACGATGAGCGCGTCGCGGCGAAGATAAGGACATGCCGCTCGCGCCACCTCCCTCGTTGCGGAAGATGGAGACACGAAGACGACGGCGTCCGCGCCCGATACGGCCGCTTCCATATCCGTCACGGCCGTGATCCCCTCCGGAAGCTCGGCTTCCTTGAGGAACCGGGAATTGCGCCGCTGCTCGTTAATCTCCTTCGCCTGGGCTTCGTTACGGGTCCAGAGAGTAACGGCGTGGCCGTTATCGGCGAGGACTCTCGCCAGAGCGGTGCCCCAGCTTCCCGCCACGAGCAAGGTTACGGATTTACGCGCCATGAGGTTCACCTTTCTTGCCGCTGCCAAGCTTGTTCTCGGTACCGTTCAGGAGCTTGACGATATTCTTGCGGTGTCTCGCGATGGCAAGCACGGCGATTATGACCGCGCCCCAGATGTAAGGAGCGCTCCAGCCGCCGATCGCGAGTATGATCGGCACCAGGACGACGAGCAGCATCGAACCGAGGGACACGTACCTCGTAATGGCGATGATAAGAATGGCGATAAGGCCGGCGATGAGAACGGGCACGAAGCAGAGGGTCGCCATGACTCCTACCGTCGAGGCGATTCCCTTGCCTCCTTTGAAACGGAAATAGATCGGCCAGTTATGTCCCGCGATCGCGGCTAGCCCGCATAAGACGGGCACCCAATCGGAATCGCCGCCGAGCCAAACGCCGAGAAGCACGGCGACGACGCCTTTGGCGATGTCGAGCAGGAAGACGGCGATGCCCGGTCCCTTGCCGAGAACGCGCAGCGTATTCGTCGCGCCCGCATTGCCGCTTCCGTGATGCCGAATGTCGATCTTCATAAGCCAACGGGCAATAAGGATGCTGAAGGATACGGATCCAAGCAAATAGCTGATCGCGATCGCGATGATTGAAGCGGTCACGGATAGGTCTCTCCTATTCTTGTTCGGACTTGCGCCGAGTAAAGAGCCTCAGCGGCGTCCCCTCGAAGTCGAACGCAGCCCTGATCTTATTTTCAAGAAAACGCTCGTACGAGAAGTGCATCAATTCCGGATCGTTCACGAATACGAGCAAGGTAGGCGGCTTCACCGCCACCTGGGTAACGTAATTGATGCGCAGCCTTCTGCCCTTATCCGTAGGCGGAGGCGTAACGGCTACCGCATCCGACACGATATCGTTCAGCACGTGCGTCGGAATTCGCATCGCATGCTGCTCCGCGACGCGGTTGATGACCGGAAACAGCTTCTGCAGCCGCTGCTTCGTCTTCGCGGACAGGAACACGATCGGCGCGTAGGACATGAACAGGAAGTGATCGCGGATCGAGTTCGTGAAGTTCTGCATCGTCTTCTCGTCCTTCTCGACGGCGTCCCACTTGTTCACGACGAAGATAGACGCCTTCCCGAGCTCGTGAGCGTAGCCGGCGATATGCTTATCCTGCTCGATGATCCCCTCTTCCCCGTTGATCACGACTAGGGCTACGTCCGCCCGTTCGATCGCCTTCATCGAACGCATGACGCTGTATTTCTCGGTCGTCTCGTATACCTTGCCGCGCTTGCGCATCCCCGCCGTATCGATCAGCACGTACTTCTGGCCGTCCTTCTCGAACGGAGTGTCGATCGCGTCCCGGGTCGTGCCGGCCACTTCGCTCACGATAACGCGGTCTTCCCCCAGGATGGCGTTCACCAGAGACGACTTCCCTACGTTCGGTCTGCCGATAAGCGCAACCTTGATCACGTCGTCGTCGTATACCTGATCTTCCTTGACGGGAAGCAGCTTCACGGCTGCGTCCAGCAGATCGCCGATCCCGATCCCGTGCGAGCCCGAGAGGGCGACGGGGTCGCCGAAGCCTAAGCTGTAAAACTCATAAATATCGTCCATCCGTTGAAGGTTATCCACTTTGTTGACCGCAACGACGACGGGTTTCCCCGAACGGAAAAGAATCTGAGCCACTTCTTCGTCCGAATTCGTCACTCCGGCTTTGGCATCTACCATGAAAACGATGACATCCGCTTCTTCGATCGCAAGCTCTGCTTGCATGCGGATAAGACGAAGCATTCCGTCTTCCCCGTCAATCTCGATACCGCCGGTATCGATGACGCTGAATGCGACGCCGTTCCATTCTCCGGTTCCATAGATACGGTCCCGGGTCACCCCGGGCTTGTCCTCCACGATGGCTAGCCGGTCGCCGATGATCCGGTTAAAAATCGTGGATTTGCCGACGTTCGGCCTCCCCACGATGGCGATTACGGGTCTTGCCATGGTTTCACTCCTCAATTAACAGCATCATAGTAACATCCTTCATCATAACAAAAAAAGCTAGGAATGGCTAACGGTTCTTCAGTGACGATCCACGATGATAAACAAGTCGTCGCCGAGACGAT
>Ga0065721_10005418_pt1 | contig 15597 bp, 9 predicted proteins | sample Mesricmetagenome_FD_59108 | JGI IMG/M metagenome (GOLD analysis project Ga0065721, IMG submission 59108) | Mesophilic microbial community from rice straw/compost enrichment Sample: eDNA_1 v2 (version 2) | ecosystem: Engineered > Solid waste > Grass > Composting > Bioreactor | place: USA: Davis... | reverse complement strand
GTGGCAGGACGCGCCCGCCGCTTCCAGGTCCGCCGATCTGGCCGCATATTCCTTCCCCTTCGGACCGCATCGCCATGAGTTTGGCTGGCCGCTCCTAGGAGCCGGCCCGCTTCTCTCCGTTCGACGATGACAACCGAATTGAAAGTGCTTACATCCTTAAGGGTACCGGAATCCGACGATGCCGCACACCGGAGCGAAGGACGATAATGCCGGGGAAAAGTCCGAATTCTTCTGTAGCTGGCTTTAGCTGATCGGGTCCACCTCCACGTTGTCCACGTTCATTGAGACGGCCGAACCGGCGGAGCTCTTCAGCGCAAAGCCGATGCCTCCTGCCGTCAGCGAAGAATCGGCGAAGGTAGCGATGAGGACGTTGTCCGCGTACAGCTTAAACGTGCTGCCCTGGACGTCGAGGGCATAGGCGTGCGTGTCCGCCAGCGAGAAGCCCGATATTAGGTTCCCGATGTCGATCGTGGAACCGACTTGAACGCTCGCGGACGAATTCGGATACTTCCACAGCTCGACGTTGTCTCCGTTCTTGAATTCCAGGAAGTAATAAGACGTGCTCGACGAGTAACGGAACATCGTCCGGAACCGGTCACCGGACGCCTCGTAGCTCAAGCGATAATCCGACGAAGCATAGGGCAGAGCGGCATTCTTGACGACCGCGCGCTGAGGGAACGTCTGCGTCGTCGTGCCGGTCAGCTTCGCGGCCGCGCCACTGCCATTGATCTGCCAATCCGCGCTGCCGAACAGATCCCAATTAACGAGCCCCGCGTCGAAGCCATCCTCGAACAGAGGCTGCGGTTCCGTTCCCGTGTTCGGATCCTGGGACGTAATCGTCCAATTGGCGAAGTCGTAGACGAGCTGCTCGCCGCCTTCCGTCGCCGTGAACGCGTTGCCGTTCTGGTCCTGTTGCAGCCAAGGCGTATCGAAAAGCTTGAACGTCTGGTAAGGAATCGGCGTTCCGTTGATTTTGTGCGTGTTGTTGTAGGCCGCCGAAGCCGCGTCGAACGTGATGTCCATCGTATCCCCGTTCAGGGCGTGATAGATCAGGCGCGGATTCGTCTCGTCGATATGGCTGGCATCGACCGAGGTGTTCGCCAGAATGGCGCTCTCGAACGAGGCGAAGTCCGCGTACTCGGCAGCATCCGCCGTCTGAAGCACCCAACCGTTCTTGTCCGCTTGGCTGCGAAGGATGTTGTAGTTGTAGAGCAGCGTTGCCGTCGGATGCAATTGAGCGGTCGTCTTCACCTTGTTGGCAGGGTCGGTATTCGTCTGGTAGTACCAGGTCGCCGGCTTCACGAATTGGAAGGCAAAGTACATCGGCCCGGCGTTGACGAATGTCCAGCCGCCTTGCTCTTCCTTGGCGACGATCGAGCCGGTATCCGGGAACATCGCGTTCATGTAGTTCGTCGTCGGGCTGTTCTCCAGCTTGAACACGCCTAAGGCCGCCTTGCCGTCCTGCATGATCCGATGGCTCGAAGGCTGGTCGTAGTTGCCGATCGGAGCGGTGCCTTGGTCCGTGGACAGGCGGAACAGCGGATTCGCCGCGTCGGAATGCCAGCGCAGCACGACGGGCAGATCCTCGAGCCAGTTGTCGACGCGCTCGTATTGAACCTCGGTCGCCAGTCCCCACGTCGGCTTCACGAACGCTTGACGGTAGATTTTCATCCCGCGTCCGCTTGAGTTCTGCATCGTCGTCTTGCGGGACTGATAATCCTTGGCCGCGTTCTGGCCGATCCGGATCGCCATCTCCGGCGGCTCGTAGTTCATTCCGTCGTAGAGAACGAGTCCGAGATATTCGAGGTTCGGTCGATAGAGCGAAGGGGCTTGGTTATCCGACTCGCCTACCGTCTGTTGGGCGCGATGCGCGCCGAAGTACGCCCAAGACAGCGCGGTGTGCTCCGCTCCGCGCCATGTCGGGTCGACCGCGGACACGGAATCCCCCTTCGCCCGGCTCTCCGAGGAGATCGGATAGCCGTCGATCCAGTCGTTCGCCCATTCGAACCACATGACGTCCATCGCCATCTTGGCTTTTTGCCGGAAGTCCGCTTCGTCCGAATACTGATAAATCGCGTTCAAGCAGAAGTAAGTCATGAACGTGTATTCCGGGCTCTCGTATTCCGCCCAGCCCTTGTGCACGCCCTGTTCGATCATCGCAGTTACGTTCGCCTTGTTGAGGCTCTTCAGCGCAGCGCCGGAGTTGCCGTTCAGGTCGACCAAGTCTGGAAAATACTGCCCCACCAGGTAGCCGGTCGCGTAATTGCTCATCCGCAGGTTCTCCGTCTGAGCCAGCGTGGCGTAGGCGTACGAGGCGAAGTAAGACCGGACATGCTCCATCATCGTAGCACTGAACTGATCGCCTACCATGAGATAAGCGTACATTTTGGCCATGGTCTTGTACTGTTCATAGTCGTAAGTCTGGTACATCGCATCCAGCTTCTGCAGGTTGTTCGCCACATTCTGTCCGTCCAGGATCTGGGCGACGTACTGCGTGATGTTGAGCGGTCCGCTCTCCTCCTGCATCGTCTTCGCCTTGTCCCACAGCCATTGCTTGCGGCTCTCGATCGTACCCGGGAACGGCGCGTACGTGCTCTCGATCGGCGGCGCCTCCGACACGCTCACCTGGTCGAACACGGCGGTCGCCAGGCGGCTGTTCGTATGGCTCGTGACGGCCAGCCCGATGTAAATCGTCTCCGGAAGGTCGATCGTTTCTCTCTTGATCAGCGTCCAGTTGCTGCCGTCATAGGAATCGTAGGCGCTGATCCCGCGTTCGTCGCGCACCAGCTTAAGCCAGTACGGCGCCGCGGCCGTCGTGCCGTTCGTCAGCGTGGAGGCTCCCCCGGAAAGCAATCTATCTTGGAAAATGGTTCCGTGAGAAGGAGTCATTGCTACGAGCGCGTATGGGGATTGCGGGCTGAGGTTCGCTCGGATCATGACGCCGGCCTTCGTCCAATCGGCCGTGTTCGTCACGCTTGTCGCTCGCGCGACGATCTGGCCGTAGCCGGTCCATGGCCGGTACGCGAAGTGGAACGCATCCGCCGTTCCCCAGATGTCCGCGCCGGAGCCCGTCACCGAGAACGTGCCGGCGCCGGCGTCGTACACCGCGCTTCCCACGCCGCCGACGGTACCGATGTCCTGATCTCCGAACGGAGACGGCAAGCCGCCGGGAGAGACGTTCGTCGTCGCCGTCGCCGCGTTGCTCGCCGGGGAGGCGTTGCCGGAGGCATCCTTCGCCTTGACGGTAAAGTTATACGTCGTTGCCGGCGTAAGCCCCGTGACCTGCGCGGCGTACACCATGCCGCTGACGGACGTCGTCAACGCTCCGTCGCGGTAAACGTCATACCCGGTCACGCCTTGGTTGTCCGTCGATGCCGTCCACGACAGGCTGACGCTCGTGTCGGTCTGCCCCGTCACGGCCAGGCTGCCGGGCGCCGTCGGCGGCACCGTGTCGAGGACGGTACCCACCTCGTACACGGCCAGGTCGTCGACGACGTAGGCTTCGTCGGTGCCACCGGTATCGACTCGAACGGAGAATCCGATATCGAGGTTCGAGATCGTTCGCTGGCCGCCATTCGGCACGACCGTGAAGCGGTAGCCGGAGATGTCGGCGTCGTTCACCGTCCGGAGCGCGCCCGAGGTGCTCGTGTAGGCGGCCGTCCCCGTAATCGTAGTCGCGGCCACAGGGAACCGCGGTATATTGACGTTGTCGAAGTTGCCGAATTGAATCTGCGCGTAAATATCCTTGGCGACCGGCTTGTCGCTCGCGGCGGTGCGCTTCAGCTTGTATTCGAGAATGAAGTCCACCGGCTGGCTTCCGACCTGCTGGTTGTATACCTGGTTGATGCGATCCTTCAGCGTCCCGCTGCTAAGCCGCGCATAGAAGTAGCTGGACACGTTCGTGCCTAGCGAGGCGTCGCGGAACTCCAGTGCGTTATTGCCATTGTCCTGCACGATCTGCTGCGTGCCGCCGGATGCCGTGTTGGACAGCACGAACGGACTCGTTCCCCCGTCGAAGCGCACGTCCATGTCCGCCGCCAGCAGATTGACCATCGGCGCGGGATCGTCAGCCGATACGCTGCCGCTCAGCGCGGGGAATCCGCCCCACGCCAACGTCAGCGCCAGCAAGCCGCTTGCGAATCTTATGCCTCTCATCTCAATTCCTCCTCGGTTTGCTTTGATTTAACGCCATATTTCGCTTACCTTCCCCGCCTCACTTGCGGACTTCTCCTGCTTCGCCGTTCTCGGCGCTCCATCACCTCCTTCCGGAATGATTGGTCGAAGTCATGTAGGTGGTTTGGATACTCTCTTGGGGCGATTCCGCCAAATGTCCGCTCATGTAGGTAGTCTGGTTACTCTCCTGGGTCAACTTCGTCGGTAGTCCGTCTATGTAGGTAGTCTGGTTACTCTCCTGGGGCAACTTCGTCGGTAGTCCGTCTATGTAGGTAGTCTGGTTACTCTCTTGGGGCAACTTCGTCGGTAGTCCGTCCATGTAGGTAGTCTGGTTACTCTCTTGGGGCCATTCCGCCGAATGTCCGCTCATGTGGGTAGTCTGGTTACTCTCTTGAGGCCGTTCCGCCGATAGTCCGCTCATGTAGGTAGTCTGGTTACTCTCTTGAGGCAACATCTCAGATACTCCGCTCATGTAGGTAGTCTGGTTACTCTCTTGGGGCAACATCTCCAATTGTCCGCCAGTGCGAAAATCCCATATCTCTTAACTACAGCCCTATCGTAAGCGTTTACATTGGTATGACAAAAGAAAGACCGCATTCCAATACGGCCCTCTATTACTCATTCTTCGTGCTCGAATTGATTATAAGGGCGAAGGTGATCCGCCCAATACCACACATTCGCTCGTCCGCCTACTAATCTTCCAAAGTATCCACCCGTAGACGAATCCAGGCCGACCGCTTCTCTCCCGGCTGAATCTTGAGAGCTTCGCCATGCCGCAGGCTATCGTCAATGTTTGAGAAGCGAGAGTTGGTTGGCTCCAGCGCTACCGTGTACTTCTCATCGTTGTTGCTAGACCAGTAACGCAGGTGAGGCCAAGTTTCCCGGTCCCACGTTAGCCTTACTCCAATACCGAGCAGAGGATTATCGATGCCCGCCGTCGCTTCCGAGAAGCCGAACAAAGCGACGTAGCAATCCTCGCCGTCCGTCTTGCTCTCTTCCGCCTCGCGCAGATCCTTACTCCTGCCATTGTACAGCGTAACTGCTCCGACATCTTCTTCGAACGAAGCCAAATGCTCTGCCGCATTCGGAGCGACGTCAGCCCACAGCGCCTGGAACGCCCGGCTCCCCGGAGGCAGCGCGATTCGCGCCGACTTCTCGACCAGCGGCGCGCCGAAAGCCGGGTGATGAGTCCAGATGAACTGGACAGGCTCACCCCCTATGCCTTCGATCTCCTCCTCGATGTACAGCTCCGGTTCTCCGGCGCGCAGCCGGAACTTCTTCACCGCTGTCAGCGGAGAGCCCGTCAGCGAAACCCGGCAACGAAGCGCGATCTCACCCGCTTTCTCCCGGAGAAGCTCGTACTCCCACGGAACGCAGGCGGACTCGCCTTCACGGTCTTGCCCGATCTCGCAATCGCCGAACCGCGCCCGGTTCGGCAGCAGCTCCTGCCAGCCGCCGAGATAGGGACGAGCATAATGTTCCAGCGGCTCCGATCGCAGGTCCCTTCCGCGAAGAGACTCCAATCCGTTTCTCGTCCGCAGCAATAAGTTGATGCCCAGCGGCTTATACAGGAGCTCCCACACATCCGCGCCTTTGCCGACGAGAACGACGACGCTCAGCCATTCATTCTCTAGCTGCACGGCCGGGATGCCCTCAATCGTCAGCTCGCGAATAGCAACAAAAGAATCCGACGAAGGCCGTTCCTCCGCTCTCGATTGACCGGCCTTTCCTTCCCTGTTCCCCCTCACGGATCATCCGGCTCCTTTCTTTCGAGACTCCTGCCTCACGATGGCAGCGCCGTACCCGCTCAGCGCGATTCGCCCATCCGCAACGAGNGATCCGCCGATCATCTCCCAACCGCCNACAACCTCCTCAAGGCGGAACTCCACCGGCTTCGAATTGTGATTGAGGACNAACCAATACGTCCCCTNTTCCCCTTCCCGAACCGTCAACTCCACGCCGGATGGAACGTCGCGGCCGCCAAGCGATTCCAAGCCATGCTCTAGGCAGATCCGTCCGATCAGCTCGCGCAAGAAAGCCTCCTCGGGATGAGCAGCCACATAGTAAGCCTCGCCTTTGCCATACTTATGGCGCGTGACGGCCGGTTGCCCGGCGTGATAGTCTTCCTCGAACGTCGCCAAAGCCTCGGCTCCCCGCAGATGGACGACTTCCGCCCATTTGTGGACTTCATAGCTGGGACGAAGCGAAGCATCCGCCAACGAAGCCACCTCATTAACCTCGCTCGTAGAAGGTGTCCGCACTTTCTTCCCGATTTTCCCTCCCAGCCCTTCTTCCGTCCAAGAAATCCGATTCGCCATCTCCGGCTCGAAAGCGTCCCACTCCTCCACGACAATGCCGAAAACATCGTCGATCGGGCGCAGAAACCCTCCATGCTCCACGACATCGTTACCGTTTACCATGCCGCTCAAGTAGCTCATGACCAGCTTACCGCCTTGCGCCACGAACTCGCGAAGCCGCTCCGGCACTCCGTCCTCGAACATGTACAGCATCGGAGCAACGACGAGTTCATAGCCGCTTAGGTCGTCCGTCGGATGAACGACGTCTATCGGAACGTTCGCTTCATAGAGCGGCCGATAGAAAGCCGTCACCGCATCGCGATAAGAGATGTCACGGCTTCCGCGATTCCAGTCGACCAGCCAACTAAGCGTCACGTCGAACAGCAAGGCGACCCGTGCCCCTCCAAAGCCTGCCGAAGCGAGCTCTCCCAGCTGCGCCAATTCACTGCCCAACCCCCGGACTTCCCGATAGATTCGGTTCTCCGTCTCCGAGCCGTGGCTGACCAAGGAGCTGTGGAACTTCTCCACTCCTCCCCGGCTTTGGCGAAACTGGAAGAACATCACGGCCCCCGCCCCGCGCGCGAGCGCCTGATAGCTCTGCAATCGCATCATGCCCGGCCGCTTGGCGGGATTGTATTCCTTCCAATTGACGCTGCCGGTCGCTTGCTCCATGAGCAGGAACGGATGCCGCTTCAAGCTGCGGTAATAATCGTGCTGGAAGGCCGCCCACACCGCGTGATCCCGATGAGGTGGGTAGGAATCCCAAGCGATAACGTCCAGATGCGGCGCCCAATCCGGATGAATCTGACCTCGGAAGTCGAGAGAATAGAAATTGGTTGTGATTGGAACGCCCGGCGACCGTCGAACGATCTCTTCCTTCTCCGTCAGAAAACTCTGCAAATTAGAATCGGACAGAAACCGCTGATAGTCCAAACTGTGGCTTGTATGAGACATCCCGCCGAGCGGCGGCGTGATCTGCTCCCAGGAGGTACGGGTCAGGCTCCACTGGCTGAGCTGCCATGCCTCGTTTAATCTTTCCAGCGTGCCGTACTTGCGCTTGAGCCATCNCCGGAACGCTTCTGCGCAATAATCGCAATAGCAATGAACGATNTACTCGTTNTTGATGTGCCACAGAAGCAGCCCTTTNCGCTGTCCGTATCGTTCGGCGAGCACGNCCGCCAGCTTGCGGATCTCCGACAGATACGCCGGGTGGTTCGGGCAATAAGCCTGCCGGCTCCAATGCACAGCCCTCTGGCCGTTCTCCCCGACCTTCAGCATCGTCGGAAACTCCTCGAACAGCCAAGCCGGAGGAGCGGCCGTCGGCGTTGCCAAAACAATCCCGATCCCCTCCTGCTCCAAGCGATCAAATACGGCATCCAATCGGCCAAACTCATACCGACCCCGCTCCGGCTGAATCGCCGACCAGCCGAACACATTTAACGTAACCGCGTTGACCCCCGTTTCCTTCATGAGGGCAATGTCCCGCTCCAGCATCGCCTCCGGCCACTGCTCGGGATTATAATCACCGCCGAAGCGTATTACAGAACTACCAGAATTTTCTGATCCTTTGAATCCTACCGATCTTTCCGATTCTATCGCTCCTTCTGATCTTTCCGATCTTACCGATTCTAAAGCTCCGTCCGATTCTACTGCCCCAACCGATCCTGTTTTTTCTGCGCTCATCCGAATTCTCCCCCGTCAAGGACGGGTACCCAGAGCCTCTCGGCAGCCGGATACCCGCGGTCTTCCTGCCTATGCGTCACTTACACGCTTGCTTGCCCATGTTCTCTCGCTTACTTCTTGTTCGCCAGGAAAGCGTCGATTTGCTTCTGCAGCTCGACCTGGATTTTCTTCGCGTTGCCTTCGGCTTCCTTCTTGAACTTCGCCCACGTCTCGTCCGGATCGGTCACGCCGTCGAACAGGGAGTTGTAATACTTGTCCTCGGTCGCGTTATACAGCGAGATTTCGTTGATGACCGGGGCCGGATCGAACGAGAAGCCCGTCAAGATGCTCGGCGTCAGGTTGGAAGCATCCTTATTGAACTGATAGTGTTTGATCGACTCCCCGTCGAAGCCCGCGTTGAGTCGGTCCGTCGTCGGATTCCAGATCCAAGCGTAAGGGAAGTAGCTGTAGCCCGAGCCGATCTGCTTGTATTGGTCGTCGCCGATCTTCTCGTAGTTCTGGCCTTCGATGCCGTAGGCGAGCAGGTCGTAGTTGTCCTTGTCGGCAGCCCAGTTAAGGAACATCATCGCGCGCTCCTTGTGCTTGCTGACCTTCGGAATCGCCTGGAAGTTCGCTTGCTTGAAGTTCGTGATGTTCTGGCCCTTCTCCATCTTGATGAACGTGACCGCTTCCAGCTCAGCGCCGGGCGAGTTCTGGGCGAGCGCCGCGCTGATCGAGGAAGGCACTCCGAATTCGTTATACACGGCCACGGCGACTTTGCCCGAATTGATAACGGAATCCACGTCTTTGATGGCGAGGATGTCAGGGTGGATCAAGCCGTCCGTGTACAGCTTGCGGGCGTCTTCGATCCACGACCAGACGCGCGGCTCCATCTCGTCGAACAGGTTGTATACCTTGCCGTCGTTGTTCTTATAGTAGAGCACGAGACTCTGGCCGAGCGCGTCCGAGCGCAGCAGCTGCGGGTCGTATTCCATGAAAGCGCGGAACGCTCCCCAAGAGACGTCCTTCTGTCCGGATTGGCCGTACGCGAGAAGCGGCACGATGTCCTTCTCGTTCTCTTTGACTTTATAAGCGAAGTTGATCAGATCGTCATACGTTTGGATCGGCGGCAGCCCGTATTTCTCGCGAAGATCCTTGCGCACGAGATACGTTCTTCCCGCCAGATGGGTGTTGCCGAGCGGCAGCGCGTAGATATGGCCCTGGAACTTGTTCGCGTCGAACATCTGCTGCGAGCGGACCTTCACCGCGTCTTGGCCGTACTGGTCCAGCAGTTCTTCCAGCGGCTCATAGTAACCGGCGCTGATCATTTGATCCATATGCAACCACGGCGCGTCGAAGATGAGGTCGACGTCTTCGCCGGACGCGAGCATGACTTGCGTCTTCTGGGCCAAGTCGGACCACGGAACGAAGACAAGGTCGAGCTTCACGTTGATCGTGTCGGCCATCCGCCTCTCGGCTTCTTTAATGACCGCGTCCATATCCGCCGGACGGTCGCCCGGCACGACGATCTTAAGCGTGACGGGGTCCAGTTTGGCCGACGATGCCCCCGTCGTTCCCGATGGCGCCGAGCTGGCGGTTGCGCTCGAGCTTGCCGAGCTGCCGGCATCGTTCGAATTCGAGCTGCATGCCGCCGTCGACAGCAGAAGCGCGGTTGCCGCGGCTGCCGTCAATCCTTTTCCGAGTATCATGTTTGATGACCTCCTGTATATTGTGATTCTATCCTTAACCGGACGAATTGTCGCCGGGTCAAGACTAACCTTTGAGAGCGCCGATCGTAATCCCCTTGACGAAGAACCGCTGAACGAACGGATACAGGAGGAAAATCGGGCCGATGGTCAGGCATACCGTCGCGAGCTGAGCGCCATAAGTGGGCAACGGTTGGGTGTAGGTCGTCTGGCTGCCTCCTACGTAGGCGCTGATATTGATGTTGGAGATCAGCTGGCGGATCATCATCTGCAGCGGGTGCAGCTTGTAATCGTCGATGAACATAAGCGCCAGGAAGAAGTCGTTCCAATATTGCAGCGCGTAGAAAAGAGCGACCGTGGCGAGAACGGGCTTCGAGATGGGCAGAATGATGCGGAAGAAAATGCGTAGCTCGTTCGCTCCGTCGACCGTGGCGGCTTCGTTGATCTCATAGGGCAGCGTCCGGTAGAACGACACCATGATGAAGGCGAAGAACGGGTTGAGCAGATAAGGAAGAATGAGCGCCCACAGCGTATCCTTGAGGTGGAGCCAGTTGGCGATCAGAATGTAGAACCCGACCAAGCCCGCGCCGAAAATCATCGTGAAGTAGGTCAGGAAGCTAAGAATGTTGCGGTATTTCGCCCGCGGATGGGCCAGCACGTAGGCGTACATCGCCGTAATGAGCAGAGCCAGCGCCGTTCCGACAACCGTGACGGTCACCGAGACGCCGTAGCTGCTGGCCACCTGCTTGCCTTGCATGACGAATTGATAGGAATACAGCGTGAAGTCGCGCGGGATCAGCTGGTAGCCGTACTTCTTGATCGCGGATTCGGCCGCGAACGAATTGATGAACACGAGCCAGAACGGCAGGAAACAGATCAGGGCGAACAATCCGCTGAACGCATAGAGGAAAATAACGAACAGCTTTTCCCGGAACGTTCGGTCGTTTTTGATTTTGGCCGCTTTTTGGGAGCGAACCTGTTGAATCGCGTTTTCCATTCTTCGCACCTCCTTGTTGTCGGAATCAGAATAAGCCGGCATCCTTGTCGATTCGTTTGGCGAACGCGTTGAAGATGACGATGGTGACAAGTCCCATCACCGATTGGTACATGATAACGGCCGACGATTTGCCGAAGTCGCCGAGCTGTCTCAGCGCCCGGTACGAATAGGTGTCGATAACGTCCGTCGTCGGATAAAGCGGAGCGGTATCGCCCACGATGCCGTAGATCATGCCGAAATCCCCGTAGAAAATCCGTCCGACCCCAAGCAAGGCGAGAACGATCAGAACGCTGCGGATCAGCGGAAGCGTGATGTGAATGATCTGCTGGAACCGCGTCGCCCCGTCGATTCGGGCGCTCTCGTAATATTCGCCCGAGATTCCCGCGATCGCCGCGAGAAAAATGATCGAGTAGTAGCCCGCGAACTTCCACACGTAGATAACCGTAAGCACGGCCGGCCAGATGCCCGGCATGAGGTACCAGTTCTTCGTGTCCAACCCGTTCGCGGCCAGCGTTCGGTTCAGAATGCCGTCGGTCGTGTTCAGGAACGCGAACACCATCATGCTGACGACGAGCCAGGAAATGAAGTAAGGCATGAAGATGAATGATTGGGCGATTTTCTTGAAGAGCGCATTCTGAATCTCGCTTAGGAAGATGGCAAGCAGCAGCGCGATTCCGAGGCCGCAGACGATAAACAGCCCGTTCAGGAAAATCGTGTTGAACGTCACCTTATACCAATCGCTGCCCATAAAGAAAAACTTGAAGTTGTCGAAGCCGATCCACTTGCTTCCCCAGATGCCGTCGGCGAGCCGGTACTGCTTAAACGCGATCAGGTGCCCGGCCATCGGCACATAGGCGAACACGATCAAGAACAATAACCCGGGCAATGCCAATACGTACAAATAGCGATTCTTAATAATCTCTCTAGCGATTCCCACCGGTCCTCCGTCTCCTTTCCTGCTGCCTTGCGTTTGACTTGCTCTGTGTCCAACTTTACGTGCGCCTCGCTTGGTCTGTATAGTTCTCATCCTGGAAAAGGGGGGCGGAAACCGCATAAAAGCGAGGTTCTCAATCCGGAAATCGAGTTCTCAGGGCGGAGATGCCGCGAGGAATAAGGCAAAATCGCAATCGATAACGGTATGCAGGAATAGCTTTCTTTCCACCTTGAGGACGGAACGGATACCCATGCACTGGCGAGTGCTGCGGGCCGCGAGAAAGTTGCTGTAAGCAATAACGTCGCCTGATACCTAATTCGAATTAAAAACTCCGCCTCGCCCATTCTGGGCAAAGCGGAGTCCATCGCACCGTTATAAAGCCTCGCGATACTGGCTTGGGGTCATGCCCGTCGCCTTCTTGAAGATCGTGAAGAAGTGGCTCTTCGTCTGGAAGCCTGCCCGCTCGCCGATGTCCGTGACCGTCCATTCAGTCGTTCCGAGCAGCTCCTTCACTTTCTCCACTCGCTCCTGAAGAATGTAATCGGACAGCGTCATGTCCCAGACTTCCTTGAAGAGCTGTCTCGCATGGCGGGTCGACAGCGAGACGTGCTCGGCGATCTCTTCGATCGTCAGCATCGGATCGTGCAGGTGGCTGCGCACGTAATCGACGATCTCCGTCACGACCTCGTCGCGGCGATTGGAGCTTCGGCGGCTGCTGAGCTCCTCGATAATCGCGCGCAGCTCCTTCTCCAGCCAAGCCCGGACGCCCGCGAGCGTATCGAAAGACTCGAGCAGACCGTCGATTCCCTCGACCGATTCGACCGAAGGCAGCTTGTTGAACGCCTTGAACAGCGTGTACAACAGGTGCGACAGTTGGAACTTGCTTTGGGCGTACAGCATGGATTGCATCGGCTCGATAATCCGGTCCAGCCCCGCCGACACTTCCTCCGTCCTCCCCATTCGGACCTTCGCGATCAGCTCGTCCAGCAGGCTGTCGTCAGGAAGCGGCTCGACCTTCCGCATGTACGCTTCGAAGTCGCGTTCCAGGAACACCTTGCTCTCGCCCGAGACGAACTGCAGCATAGTCAGCTCATGAATGTGCTGATAAACCGCGCGAAGATCGTCCAAGGTCGCCTTCCGCCCGCTGACGGAGAGCGCAACCTTCACCTGCGTCCATTGCCGGATCTGATCGCCGATCTCCTCCAGCAAACGCGTCAGCCGATCCCCAGCCAGCTTCCCTCCCGCGATCAGCAGCACGAGATGGTCGCCTCCAAGGTCGACGGCTTCGGCATAGCCTTCGCGGCGGATGATCTCCTCCGCGATGTTGCCCATCGCGTATTTGACGAGCTTGCGCGAAGCGAAGCTGTACTTCTCCTTGAACGCGCTGTAGCCGCTGATGCGGATGACGCCGACGAAGAGGCCATCCTCTTCGAATAACGCGGGAGCTTCCTGCCGCAAATACGTCTCTATCGGCGTAATAAGCTTGCCCTGCAGAATCCACTGCCGCAAGTACTCTGCCTTGATGACGTTGCGATGCTCGCGCATGGAGGAGTCGAGCTGGTCCATCCGATCCTCCAGCATCTCGATGCCGTAGCGGATGACGCGGTATTCCTCCGACGGTCCCTCGCTCGGCTTGTTGCGAAGCGCCGGTCCGAACCTCGACTCAAGCTGGCTTGCAAGCTGAGAGAACGGGCGGTACGTCCGGCGGGAATTCCAGAACAGGATGGCGAGAAGCAGAATGATGAGGCCCGCCAGGAATACGGTCATTCTCGTCTGGAACGTACGGAAGTCGGCCCGGATGCCCGCCAGCTTCGCCATCTGGAAGAACGTCCAGCCCTGCGGTTCGATCTTCGCGTACTGAACCGACCACGTCTCGCTCTCGTAACGTACCGTGAAGTTTCCTTGCTCCGCCGTCGCCTTGGANGTGAACCCGTCATATAACGTCTCAAGCGATTCNTCCGCCGGCCCGAGCATCNCNTTGCCTTCGTCATCCAGGATGAACGACAGCACGCCCGCTTTGCCATTGTCCTTAAGCAAGTATTGCTTCAGAAGTTCGTCGTTGAGAATCAAGACAAGGTATCCGAAGGAAGGCTGGCCGGAAGGAACGGTCGGAATGACGAGCGCGAGCTTGGTCTTGCCGTTCAACTCGTGCGGAATGAAACGCTGGTAGGAGGGCTGGGGGTGTCGCGCCAGCTCCAGCATCGACGGATCGCGAAATTGCGCGAACGTGGAGATGCCGTAGCGAAGATCGATCACGTGCTCGGTTTGCATGTTGATCATGTAAACGTTATCAAGAAATGGCTCGGTCGCCATGTACTGCGTTCCCGCCGCCAGAGCGTCGACTTGGGTCCCCTGCGATTCGTCGTCCGCCATCATCCAAGCCTGAATGCTCTTGTTCGAATACATGTTCAAGCCGTAAGAGATCATCTTGCTTAGCAGGAATTGCGCGTTATCCCGAGAGTGCGCCATCTCCGCCTCGCTAACTTGGTCGATCTGATTCATCGCGTAGCGAGAGAATTGATTGGACAGCAGGAACGCGAAGGGAACGGAGACGATCGCGAAGAGAAGGCCGACCCCGAGGAAAATCCGGATATAGGTCTGCTTCGGGATCAGCCGGTTAGCCCCGGTCGCCGAACGCAATCTTCCGATCCACGATTGTCGCATGATGCTTAAGCACCTCACTTATCGATGTCTGTCCGCGACTTCCACCTGGACGCCGTTCTCCTTGCAGGCCAGGAGCAGCGCCTCTTCCGGGAGCTCGTCGGTCACGATGCGGCCGATTCCCTTCAGCGAAGAGAACGAGGCGAGCGCCCGGGCGCCGAATTTCGTATGGTCCAGCACGACGACGGCTTCCGAGGCCTGCCGGACAGCAACCGACTTGATCTCGGCTTCGTAGAAGTTGGAATTGCTGAAGCCGTGCTCGGCGTCGATGCCGGTCGCTCCGAGAAAGACGCGGTCGAACGCCATGCCCGATAAGCTCTGGACCGCAATCGGGCCGACAAGCGAGAGAGTCGGCTCCAGCAGCGTCCCGCCCGTCATGATCGTCGGGATGCCCTTTGCGGCGAGCTCCTGCGCCACGTTGAGAGCATTCGTCACGACGGTCAGCTTCTGATCCGACGGAAGGCAGCGCGCAACCTGAAGCGTCGTCGTCCCTCCGTCCAGGAACAAGGAATCTCCTGGCTGGACGAGCGACGCCGCCTTGCGTCCGATCCGGACCTTCTCATCGGTCAGGATTCCCGACCGCTCCTTCAGCGCCACGTCCTGCCCGACGAAGATGGCCCCGCCGAACGTCCGCTTGACGACGCCCGTCTCCTCCAGCTTCTCGAGATCGCGGCGGATCGTCATCTCCGTGACGGGGAACGAATCCCTCAGCTCGGCGATTCGGACTTCCCCTTCGCGGGAGATCAGGTCCAGCATCTGCGATTGTCTCGAATTCAGTTGGCGTTGGGCGTCGGGTCTCATGAACGGCTTCCTCCGGTCTTCTTCTTGGAAATAGTTCTTCTATTATCGCTTGCCCATAGGCAGGATTCAATCCTCAATTGTTAATCATCCTCTTCGATCGTCGGCATGCGAACGATCGCCGGATCGGTGAAGATGTCGAACTCGTCGCGGCTCGTCGTGGAGAACTCCGAGACGATCGCGCCGTCCGGGCCGCCCTGGAACCAATGCTTCGTGCCCGGCCGAATCGTGTATTGCTCTCCCGGATATAGCCGGATCTCATGGAACACCGTGTACGAAGCCGCGCTGCTCTCGGGCACGACCGCTTGGATCTCTTCCGTCGGTGAGCCTTCTACGTAGAGATAAACGGATCCCCAGCGGCAGCGGAAC
>Ga0065721_10000163_pt1 | contig 15597 bp, 16 predicted proteins | sample Mesricmetagenome_FD_59108 | JGI IMG/M metagenome (GOLD analysis project Ga0065721, IMG submission 59108) | Mesophilic microbial community from rice straw/compost enrichment Sample: eDNA_1 v2 (version 2) | ecosystem: Engineered > Solid waste > Grass > Composting > Bioreactor | place: USA: Davis... | reverse complement strand
GGGGCACCGGCTTCGGGGCCGGCGCGGGCGCGGCGATGGCAGCCGCAGGGGCGGCCGCCACGGCTGGCAGGGGCCTGGCTCCGGGCGCGGCCTTGCCGTGCAGCTGGTCCAGCAGCGCCTCGAATTCGTCCTCGTCGATGGTGTCCGGAGCCGGCGCCGCGGCCGGCTTGGCAGCCGCGACGGGCGCCGCGCCGGGAGCGGCGCCGCCGTGCAGCTGGTCCAGCAGCGCTTCGAANTCGTCGTCGGTGATCAGGTCGTCGCCGCCGGCCGGCGCGGATGCCGGGGCGGGCGCGGCCTGCGCCACGGGCTGCGGCGCCTGGGCGGGCGTCGTGACCAGGGCGAACTGCGCGATCAGTTCCGGCGGGGCATGTTCGGGGTCGGTACCGGCGGCCACGGCGTCGAGCATGGCCTGCAGCCAGTCCAGCGAACGCTGGGCTGCGTCGAAGTGCAGCGGATCCAGCTCGGCGGTGCCGGAACGCGCGGCGCCCAGGGTCTCCTCGGCGGCGTGGCACAGCTCGACCATCGGCTGGATGCCGAGGAAGCCGGCGCCACCCTTGAGGGTATGGAAGCCGCGGAACACCGCGTTGAGCTGCTCGGAGTCGTGCGGTGCGCGCTCGAGCTCGACCAGCTGTTCGCCCAGCCGGTCCAGGATTTCCTGGGCCTCGACGATGAAGTCCGCTGCGATTTCCGGCGTCACACCGCTCATGTCTACAGTCCCAGGTCCGAGAGCAGGGCGTCGGCGTCGTCCTGGCTGACCGCGTGGCGGTCCAGGCCGGCGACGGCCGGGCCGGCGAGCGCCGGTTCGCGCGCTTCGGCGCGCGGCGGCAGGCCCAGTTCGCCGAAGCCCTCGTGGACGCGGCGGACGATGCCGGCCACGCGGCGGATGATCTGGCCGGTCAGGTCCTGGTAGCTCTGGGTCAGGGCGATCTCGNTGAGGTTGCGGCGGATGTGGTCGAGCACCTGGTCCTGGCCGTCGGTGACGCCTTCGGCGCGCAGGCCTTCGACCAGCGAGCGGCATTCGTCGGCCAGGTCGAGGGTGCGGTGGGTGGCCTGCTCGGTCATGCCGATGACGTGGTCCAGGCGCGCGCAGGCGTCGTCCAGCTCCACGCCCTCCACGCCATGGTCGNCGGCGCCGGGCACTTCCGGCAGTTCGCCCAGGGCCTGGCTCAGTTCGCGCGCCAGCCGGCCAAGGCCCTGCACCAGCGGACGGGTGCGGGCGGCGGCCAGGGCGTCGATCTCGGCGCGCAGCGCGCTTTCGTCGCCTCGGTCCAGTGCGTCCAGGGCATCGTGCAGGCGCTGGACCAGCGCCGCACGCTCGGGGGATGCCGTGGTGCTCATGCCGTCGCCGCCAGCCGTTCGAAGATCTTGTTGAGCTTCTCCTCCANGGTCTGCGCGGTGAACGGCTTGATGATGTAGCCGTTCACGCCGTTCTGCGCGGCCTCCAGGATCTGCTCGCGCTTGGCCTCGGCGGTGACCATCAGCACCGGCAGGGTCTTGAGCTTGGGATCGGCGCGGATGTTGCGCAGCAGCTCGATGCCGGTCATGCCCGGCATGTTCCAGTCGGTGACGACGAAATCGAACGGCTGCGCGCGCAGGGCCGCCAGCGCNGTGTGGCCGTCGTCGGCCTCGGCGGTGTTGCTGTAGCCCAGATCGTTGAGCAGGTTCTTGACGATGCGTCGCATCGTCGAGAAGTCGTCCACGATCAGGATCCGCATGTTCTTGTTCACTTCATGCTCCGTTTGCGTTGCCTTTGGGCGGGCTCAGTCGTCGTCCAGACCGGCGTCGCGCGATTCGTACTGGGACAGGCGGCCGCGCAGGCGCAGCACGGCCTGGCCGTGGATCTGGCAGACCCGGGATTCGCTGACCCCGAGCACCGCGCCGATCTCCTTGAGGTTGAGCTCCTGCTCGTAGTACAGCGACAGCACCAGCTGCTCGCGCTCCGGCAGGCCGGAGATGGCCGTGGCCAGCTCGCGCCCGAAGTCGCCGCGCTCCAGCACCTGCTGCGGCGTGGGGCTGTTGCTGTTGACCTGCACGTCGCCGTGGTCTTCCACGTGCGAGTCCAGGCTCAGCACCTGGCCGCGCGAGGCGTCCTCGAGCAGGCGCAGGTACTCCGGCAGCGGCATCTCCAGCTTGGCCGCCACTTCCTGCGGCGCGGCGGCGCGGCCGGTGGCCTGCTCGATCTCGCGCACCGCGGCGGCGGCGTCGCGCGCGCGCCGGTGCACGGAGCGCGGCACCCAGTCGCCGCGGCGGATCTCGTCGATCATCGCGCCGCGGATGCGGATCGAGGCGTAGGTCTCGAACGAGGCGCCCTGGTCCGGGTCGTAGCTGCGGCTGGCCTCGATCAGGCCGATCATGCCGGCCTGGATCAGGTCGTCGACCTCGACGCTGGCCGGCAGGCGCGCGGCCAGGTGGTGGGCGATGCGNCGCACCAGGTCGGCNTGCCGGGCGACGGCCTCGTCGGCGGCGTTGCCGCGCACCGCGCGGTATTCGGCGACGGCGTTCATGCGGCCGCGCCTTGCCGGATCATCCGGTCGACGAAGAACTCGATGTTGCCGCGCGGCGCGGTCGGGGCCTGCCAGCGGGCGGTGCGGCGGGCGATCTCGGCGATGGCGCGGGCCGAGGGGCTGGCCGGGTAGGCGGTGGCGACGGCCTGCTGGCGCTGCACGGCCATGCGCAGCCAGTCGCACTGCGGCACCGCGCCGAGGAAGTTCAGCGAGACGTCGCCGAGGAAGCGCTCGCAGACCCGCGACAGCTTGTCGTACAGGCNGCGGCCCTCGGCCGGGCTGCGCACCATGTTGGCCACCACCTGGACCCGGTCCACGCCGCGCTCGCGGGACAGGACCTTGATCAGGGCGTAGGCGTCGGTGATCGAGGCCGGCTCGTCGCAGACCACCACCACCGCGTCCTGGGCGGCCTGGCAGAAGGTCAGGACGCTGTCGGTGATGCCGGCCGCGGTATCCACAACCAGTACATCAAGATCACGCTGCAGGTCATTGAAAACGTTGACAAGACCCACATGCTGGGCCGGCTGGAGCTCGGCCATGTGCCGGCGGCCCGACGCGGCCGGGACCACCAGCATCCCGTTGGGACCCTCCAGGATCACCTCGTCCAGCTCGCAGCGGCCGGCGACCAGGTCGGCCAGGGTGTTCTGCGGGGACAGGCCCAGCAGCACGTCCACGTTGGCCAGGCCCAGGTCGGCGTCCAGCAGCAGGGTGCGCTTGCCCAGCGCCGCCAGCGAGGCGGCCAGGTTGACCGAGAGGTTGGTCTTGCCCACGCCACCCTTGCCTCCGGTGATGGCGATGCTGCGGACGGGGGCGAGCTGTTCGTGGTTCATCGGGCGGAAGACAGGGCTCGGGATGGCGGGGCGGGACTCAGGCGACGGCATGGTCGGCCTCCGGGATGTTCGGCTTATCGGCAGCGCGGCGCAGATCTTCAAGGCGCAGCACCAGGCTGGCGGCGTTGGCGCGGTGCAGGTCCTCCGGGACGTGCTGGCCGTCGGTGATCCAGGTCAGCGGCAGCTGGTGGTCCACCACCACCGACAGGGCGCTGCCCAGGCGACCGGTCTCGTCGACCTTGGTCAGGACCACGCCCTGCGGGCGGGCCGGGCCGAAGCGGCGCACGACCTCGTCCAGGTCGGAGTAGTGCTGGTTCGCCGGCAGGACCAGCAGGGTGCTGACGTTGCGGGCGGCGCGCAGCCAGTTGAGCTGGCTGGCCAGGGCGCGGTCGCGCTGGCCCAGGCCGGCGGTGTCGACCAGCACCAGGCGGTAGTCCTGCAGGCGCTGCAGCAGCTGGATCAGGGCGGCGTCGCTGTCGGCCTCGTGCACCGCGATGCCCAGCTGGCGGCCGTAGCCGTGCAGCTGCTCGCGGCCGCCGATGCGGGCGGTGTCGGTGGTGACCAGGGCGATGTCGCGCGGGCCATGCTCGGCCACGAAGCGGGCCGCCAGCTTGGCGATGGTGGTGGTCTTGCCGGCGCCGGTNGGGCCGACCAGGGCGATCACGCCGCCGGNCTCCAGCGGGTCNACCGGGCACACCGGCAGGCGNCGCGAGATCAGGCCNAGCATCAGGCCGCGGCCGCGGTGCANCGGGGTGTCGGCCGGCAGCTCCAGGACGATGTCGCGGGTGATCCCGGCGTCGAAGCCGTAATCCTCCATCAGCTCCATCGCCGCCAGGCGCACCGGCGAGCCGCGCAGGCGCTCGTCGGTCAGGCGGTGCATCTCGCGCTCGATCATCGAGCGCATCTGCGCCAGCTCCTCGCGCATGGAGCGCAGCTGCTCGTCGTCGGCCGGGGCCGGGGCGGGCGCGGGCACCGCGGACAGCGCCGGCGCCTGGGGCTGGGGCTGGGCAGCGGGCGCGGTCTCGACGACCGGGGCAGGGGCCGGGGCAGCCGGCCGTGCAGGGTGGGCCATCACCACTTCCGGCGGCAGCACCGACACCGCGCGGGCGGTCGGGGTGGCCAGGGCGGCGGCCATGGCCGCGGCGAAGTCCGGATGCGGCGCGGAAGGCGCCGGGGCGGCAGGCTGTGCCGGGACGGCGGCCTGGGGCTGGGGCGCCGGTTCGCTGGCGCGGTGGGCCTCGAGCAGGGCGCGCTGCACCGCATCCTCGTCGTAGTTGCTGGCCGCGACGATCTCCACGCCTTCCTCGGTGCGGCGGTTGGAAAGGATCACGGCATCCGGCCCGTGCTCGGCGCGGACCATCCGCAGCGCGGTACGCATGTCGGCGGCGACGAAACGTTTGATCTTCATGGTTTAGAGCCGTGATTCGTGATTGGTGATTGGTGATTGGAAGAAGCAGATGCCGGGCCTGCGCGGCCTGTCCGTATCTCTGTTCCTGTTGGCTTGTTCATCCCACTTCCTTCCCAGTTCGCCGCGATCCGCTTTTACGGATCACGAGTCACGAATCCCCAATCACGGCTTTTCAGTTGATTGTTCCGACCAGCTTCAGTCGCTTGTCTTCGGGTACCTCGGTGTAGGCCAGCACCGACAGCGACGGCACGCTGTGGCGTACCAGCCGCGCCAGCGAGGCGCGTACGGTGGCCGGGACCAGCACCACCGCCGGCTCGCCGCGGGCCTCCTGCCGCCCGGCGCACTCGGCCAGGCTCTGCTGCAGGCGCTCGGCCAGCCCGGGCTCCAGCGCCGGAGCGCCGTTGCCTTGCGCTGAGTCCTGCAAGACCCGTTCCAAAGGCGCGGCCAGGGTGAAAACCGGCAGCTCCGGCGAGGCCCCGGCGATCTCCTGGACGATGAAACGGCCCAGGCTGTTGCGGACCGCGGCGGTCAGTGCGGCCGGGTCCTGGCTGTAGGCCCCGTGCTCGAGCAGGGCCTCGGCGATCTTGCGCAGCTGCCGGATCGGTATGCGCTCCACCAGCAGGTTCTGCAGCACGCGCGCGACCACCGACAGCGGCAGGGTCTTGGGCACCAGGTCCTCGGCCAGCTTCGGCGCGCTGCGGGCGAGGGTGGCCAGCAGCTGCTGCACTTCCTCCAGGCCCAGCAGCTCCGGGGCGTGCTCGCGCACCAGGTGGGACAGATGGGTGGCGACCACGGTGGCCGGGTCGACCACGGTGTAGCCCATGGCCTCGGCCTGGGCGCGCTGGTGCGGGTGGATCCACACGGCGTCCAGTCCGAATGCCGGGTCCTTGCCCTTGATGCCGTCGATCGGGCCGAGCGCACCGCCCGGGTCCAGNGCCAGTTCGCGGTCCGGATGGACCTCGGCCGTGGCCACCGGCACGCCATGGACCAGCAGGCGGTACTGGGTGGCCTGCAGTTCCAGGTTGTCGCGGATGTGGACCGGCGGGATCAGGAACCCGATCTCGTGGGTGAGCTTGCGGCGCACGCCCTTGATCCGCGCCATCAGCTCGCCGCCCTGGGTCTTGTCGACCAGCGGGATCAGGCGGTAGCCGACCTCCAGGCCCAGCGGATCGACCGGGCGCAGCTCGTCCCAGTCCAGCTCGCCGCTGGACTGGCCGNCAGGCGTCGCCGGACCGGCGGCTTCCGCCAGGGCGGCCGCCGAGGCTTCGCGCTGCTCGCGCTGCCACAGTTTCCAGGCGGCGAAGCCCAGCGCCGAACCCAGCGTCAGAAAAGCGACGTTGGGCATGCCCGGCACCACGCCGACCGCCAGCAGGATGCCCGCGGCCACCGCCAGCGCCTTGTGCTGGCCAAAGGCCTGGCCGACCACCGCCTTGCCCATGTCCTGGGCACGCGAGGCGCGGGTGACCAGCATCGCCACCGCGGAGGACACCAGCAGGGCCGGCAGCTGCGCCACCAGGCCGTCGCCGATCGACAGCAGGGTGTAGGTGGAGGCGGCGTCGGCGGCGGGCATGCCGTGCTGGAGCATGCCCACGGCGAAACCGCCGATCAGGTTGATGAACAGGATCAGGATGCCGGCGATGGCATCGCCGCGGATGAACTTGCTGGCACCGTCCATGGCGCCGTAGAAGTCCGCTTCCTCGCGCACCTCCTCGCGGCGGGCCTTGGCTTCCTCGCGGGTCAGCAGACCGGCGTTGAGGTCGGCGTCAATTGCCATCTGCTTGCCGGGCATGGCGTCGAGGATGAAGCGCGCCGTCACCTCGGAGATGCGCCCGGCGCCCTTGGTGATGACCACGAAGTTGATGATGGTCAGGATCGCGAACACCACGATGCCGACCGCGTAGTTGCCGCCGACCACGAACTCGCCGAACGCGGCGATCACCTTGCCGGCCGCGTCGTGGCCGTCCTGACCGTGCAGCAGGATGACGCGGGTGGACGCCACGTTCAGCGCCAGGCGCAGCATCGTGGTGGTCAGCAGGATGATCGGGAAGACGGTGAAGTCCAGCGGGCGCTGCACGTACACCACCGCCAGCAGCACCACCAGCGAGATGGCGATGTTGAAGCTGAAAAGCGCGTCCAGGACCAGCGGCGGCAGCGGCACCACCACCATCGCCAGCAGGGCCAGCACCAGCAGCGGCGCGCCTGCGCCGTTGCGGGCGATGTCGATCAGGCGCCGCGACAGCGGACGGGGAAGGTTCGCGCTCACGGAGCCTTGCCCTCCGGGAACTCATCCACCGGGACCTCGCCCAGCTGCGGCGGCCGCCCGGTACCGGGGCGCCAGGCGCGCAGCTGGTACACGTAGGACAGGACCTGGGCCACGGCGGCGTACAGTCTCACGGGGATCTCCTTGTCGATCTGGCCTTCGCGATACAAGGCGCGTGCCAGAGGCGGCGCGGATACCGTGGTGATGCGGTGGGCGGCTGCGACCTCGCGGATGCGCAGGGCCAGTTCGTCCACGCCCTTGGCCACCACCCGGGGGGCGCGCATGCTGCCGCCGTCGTACTTGAGGGCCACGGCGTAGTGGGTCGGGTTGACCACCACCACGTCGGCCGTCGGCACCGCCTCCATCATCCGGCGCTGCGACATCTGGTACTGCATCTGCCGGATCTTTCCCTTGACCTGCGGGTTGCCGTCGGTCTCCTTCATCTCCTCGCGCACTTCCTGGCGCGTCATCTTCAGCTTCCGGGTCCAGTTCCACTTCTGGTACGGCGCGTCGGCCNNGGCCAGCAGCAGCAGNGCCACCGCGGCGGCGCCGATCAGGCGGCCGGCGAAGNCCAGCCCGGTGCGCGCNGCGTCCTCNAGCGACTGCCCGGGCATGGCGCGCAGCACGTCGAAGCCATGGACCAGCACCAGGCCGCAGGCGATGCCGAGCATGGCCACGCGCAGCAGGGACTTGGCCAGCTCGGCCAGGCCGTCGGCGCTGTAGATCCGCTTGAGCGCGGCCAGCGGGTCCAGGCGCTCGGGCTTGGGCACCAGCGACTTGGTGTTGAAGTGGATGCCGCCCATCAGCACCGGGGCCACCAGGCAGGCCAGCACGGCCAGGCCGACCAGCGGCAGCACCACGACCATCAGCTTCGCCAGCAGCGTGGCGGCGTAGCCCAGCAGCAGGCCCTGGTCCTCCAGCACGCGCAGGTCCGGGCTCAGGGCGCCGCGCAGCCAGCCGGCGGCGGCGCGGGCGAACGCCGGCCCGCCAGCCATGACCGCGACCACGCCGCTGCCGAACACCACGGCGTTGCCCAGCTCGCGCGAGCGCGCGAGGTTGCCTTCCTCGATCGCCTTATCCCGTCTTCGGGGTGTTGGCTGTTCGGTTTTTTCCTGGCCGTCTTCGTTCTCGGCCATGCCCGGCTCCGGCGCCGGAAGGGAGCCGGCGCGCCGGGGTCANTGCAAGTCCTGTTCCAGCCNGGCCGGATCAGCGGGTGGGGATGGCCATGCCCGCTTCGAACGCGCGGTCGAACAGGGCCTGCATCGGCTGGGCGATCTCGCCGGCCAGCATCGCCAGCAGGAAGAAACCGGTCAGCACCGCCACCGGCAGGCCCAGCTGCACCGGGTGCAGCGACGGGGCGGCCTTGGCCAGCACGCCGAAGGTGAGGTTGGTGGCGAGCATGGCCATCATCAGCGGCAGGGCCAGGCCCAGCCCGCCACGCAGGACCGCCGAGAACAGCTCGACCGGCACCGACAGGCCGCTGGCCACCCCGGGCCAGTCCGCNCCGATGGGCAGGGCCTGGTAGCTGCGGACCAGCATCGCGATCATGGCCAGGTGGCCATCGCTGGCGAAGAAAAGCAGGCCGAAGGCCAGGTAGAACCACTGCGCGACCACGCCGGAACTGGTGCCACGCAGCGGGTCGTTCATCTGCGCGAACGACAGGCCCATGCCCTGGGAAACAAGTTCGCCGGCGAAGGCGCCGGCCTCGAACACCAGGCGCAGGCAGAAGCCCATCGCCACGCCCAGGGCCAGTTCCCGCGCCACCCCGAGCACGGTGGCCGCGTCGATCCCGGCGAACCCGGGCACCGGCGGCAGCATCGGCGACAGCGCCATGGCCAGCGCGCCGGCGACCAGCACCCGGATCCGCACCGGCACCGCGCGGGTGCCGATCAGCGGCATGGCCATCAGCAGCGCGCCGGTGCGCAGCATGGTCCACATCACGGTGCCGATCATGCCGAAGGCCTGCTGGCCGTCGACCACCATCGCGGTTGCCGGATCCACGGGCTGGCTCCGCCTCAGCCGATCAGGTGCGGTATGCGCTGGAACAGCGTCACCGTGTAGTCGACCAGGTAGGCCAGCAGGAAGCTGCCCAGCGCGAACAGGGCCGCGGTCAGGGTCACGGCCTTGGTGACGAAGGCGATGGTCGGCTCGTTGATCTGGGTCGCCGCCTGGACGATGCCGACCAGCACGCCCACGGCGAGCATGGCCATCAGCAGCGGGCCGCCCACCCACAGCGCGACTTCCAGTCCGCGGCGCAGCTCGGTGAGGGCGAGTTCGGGGGTCATGGGGAGGAAGCTCCGGGAATGGGCGGGGCGCGGGCGCCGGTGCGAGGGGTCAGACCCCGTTGAAGCTGGCGGCCAGGGTGCCGACGGTGAGCACCCAGCCGTCGACCAGCACGAACAGCAGGATCTTGAACGGCGCCGAGATCAGCACCGGGGACAGCATCATCATGCCCATCGACATCAGCACGCTGGCCACCACCAGGTCGATGATCACGAACGGGATGAAGATCAGGAAGCCGATCTCGAACGCGGTCTTCAGTTCCGAAGTCACGAAGGACGCGGCCAGGACCGGGAACGGNACGTCCTCCGGACCGGCGTAGGTGCCATGGCCGGCGAGGCCGGCGAAGGTCATCAGGTCGGTGTCGCGCACCTGCGCCAGCATGAACGCGCGCAGCGGGGCGGTACCGAGGTCCCAGGCGGAGCGGAAGTCGATGTCGCCGTTGAGGTAGGGGCCGAAGCCTGCGTCCCAGGCCTTCTGCCACACCGGCATCATGATCATCGCCGTCAGGAACAGCGACAGGCCCACCAGGATCTGGTTGGACGGCGTCTGGCCGGTGCCCAGCGCCTGCCGCAGCAGCGCCATGACGATGATGATGCGGGTGAAGCAGGTCATCACCAGCAGCAGCGACGGCAGCAGGGTGATGCCGGTCATCAGCAGCAGGGTCTGCAGCGGCACGCTGACCGGGGCCTCGCCGATGCGGCCCACGGTCACGTTCGGCAGCGCCGGCACCTGCGCCGCCGGGGCGGCCAGCGCCAGCAGCGGCATGCCCGCCAGCAGCAGGATGGTGATGATCAGGAGCAGGCGGCGGNAGGTCATNTCAGCTGTTCCGGCGCAGCCGCTGCGACAGCAGCTGGGCGAAGTTGGGCAGTTCTTTCAGGTTGGGCAGGCGCGGCGCCTCGGGCGTGGGAAGCGGCTCGGGCAGCTCGTGCAGCAGGGTCACGCCACCCGGCGAAACGCCCAGCAGCAGCTGGCGCCCCCCGACCTCGACCACCACCGCGCGCTCCTTGGTGCCCAGGTGCAGCGAGGCGACCACGCGCAGGCCGTCGGCGGGACGGAAGCCGGAGCCGGGCATGCGCTTGAGCAGCCAGGCCAGGCCGATGATCAGTCCGAGCACCAGCAGCAGGGCGAAGAACGCGCCGAACAGGCCCGGTCCCTGGGCGTGCGCCACCGGCCGCGCGGCCTGCGCCGCCGGGGTGGCCGCCAGCAGGAGCGGCAGGAGGTTCAACGCAGCCTCCGGATCCGCTCGCTGGGGCTGACCACGTCGGTCAGGCGCACGCCGAAGCGGTCGTTGATCACCACCACCTCGCCATGGGCGATCAGGGTGCCGTTGACGTACACGTCCAGCGGTTCGCCGGCGCCGCGCTCCAGCTCGATCACCGAGCCCTGGTTGAGCTGCAGCAGGTTGCGGATCGGCATGCGGGTGCGGCCGACTTCCAGCGACAGGGTGACCGGCACGTCGAGGATGACGTCCAGGTTCAGGTCGGCATTGGCCAGGCCGGGTTCGGACTGCAGCGCGTCGAACTGGGCCGCGGCGGCGGTGGTCTCGGTGTTCATGCGGGTGTTTCCTCGGGGGCGGGCTGGCGCGGGCTTTCGGTGCCAGGCGGTTTGGTACGGACGATCTTCACCGCGTTCATGCCGTTGGACAGGCCGAACTTGCCGGTGAACACCGGGATGTTCTCCACGCAGACCGGGACGTTGGGCGACAGCTCGATCGGNAGGATGTCGCCGACCTTCAACCGGGTCAGCTGGCGCAGGTCGATGCGCTTCTCGGCCAGCACGCTGGANANGGTNACCTCGGCCAGCTGCAGCTGCTCGCGCAAGGTCGCGTTCCAGCTCTCGTCGCGGTCGATGCGGTCGCTCTGGATGCCGGCGTCGAGCAGCTCGCGGATCGGCTCGAGCATGGAATAGGGCAGGGTCACGTGGATCTCGCCGCCGCCGCCGTCCAGCTCCACGTGGAAGCGGCTGACCACCACGTACTCGCGCGGGGTAACGATGTTGGCGAAGTGCGGGTTGATCTCCGAGTTGATGTACTCGAAGTCCACGTTCATCACCGGCGCCCAGGCCTCGGTCAGGTCGGCGAAGGTCTGGCGCAGCATCAGCTGGATCACGCGCATCTCGGTGGCGGTGAACTCGCGTCCCTCGATGCGGGTGGGATAGCGGCCGTCGCCGCCGAAGAAGTTGTCCACCACGGTGAATACCAGCTTCGGCTCGAACACGATCAGGCCCATGCCGCGCAGCGGCTTGAAGCGCACCAGGTTGAGGTTGGTCGGCACGTACAGCGAATGCATGTACTCGCCGAACTTGATCAGGTCGATGCCGCGGACCGAGATGTCGGCCGAGCGCCGGATCAGGTTGAACAGGCCGATGCGCCACAGGCGCACGAAGCGCTCGTTGACCATCTCCAGGGTCGGCATGCGGCCCCGGATGATGCGGTCCTGGCTGGCGAAGTCGTAGGTCCGGGCGACGCCCGGGTCGGCCGGTTCCGGGTCGGTGCTCACCGCGCCGGAATCCACGCCGTGCAGCAGGGCGTCGATCTCGTCCTGGGAAAGCAGGTCGTTGATGGTCATGGGCGCGGGCGCCTTACTGGGTCACGAAGCTGGTGAACAGCAGGGACTCGGCGCAGGGCTTGCCGGTCTCGGTGGTCATCAGCCTGCGGACTTCGGCCAGCGCCTCGGCCTGCAGCGCCTCCTTGCCGGCGCGGTCGGCGATGCTGGCGGCGGTCTGCTGNGCCAGCAGCATCAGCAGGCGAGCGCGGATGGCCGGCGCGTGNCGCTCCAGGTTGGCCAGGTCGGTGGTGTCGCGGGTCATCAGCTGGATCTCGACCTGCAGGTACTGCGGGCCGTCCAGTCCGCCATTGAGGTTCACCACGAACGGGGGCTCCAGCGCCAGGTACTGGGCCGGCGCCGGCAGCTTCGGCTTGGCCGCCTCGGCGGCGGCGGCCTCGGCGACAGCGGCCCGCCTGGAACTCCAGTACCAGCCACCGCCGGCGGCGCAGGCCACGAGCACGGCGACCAGGGTGATGACCAGCGGCAGCTTGCCGCTGTCGCGGGAAGCGGGCGCCTTGCCGGCGGTTGGGTTGCGGGGTGTCCTGTCGGCTGCGGTGGCCACGCGTCGATCTCCTGTGGATTGCCGCCGCTTCGATGCAAGCGGCGTGCCGCGGCGGTGGCGGGGGTTTGACGCAGCGGTCGACGGGCGCTGGCCGGAAGCCGGTCAGGGGGATCAGGACCCGCGGGGCGGTGGCCGTCGGGACCAGCAGGCACCTGACGTGCGCGCTTTCGAGACCCATCCGTTTCCCGGCGCCGGGAAACGGGCGCACCCGGCCGTGGCAGGTGACCGGGCGATCAGTGGAAGCGCGGCGACGGCCGGCTGGCGAACGGGGCCGGGAGACCCGCACGGCGCGGTTGCCTGGGAGTTCGGCCGTGAGTGGCCAGCGCCGCAGGGTGGGCATGGCCCATGGGTATGGGGCGTCGGTGGAACGTCGCCGGCAGGGACCGGGCGCGTGTCCCGCCGCGACCGGAACGCCGGCAGCGGTGCGGGAGAGCGTCTGGTCAGGCGTAGGCGTCGAGCAGGCCGCGTCGCAGGGTCGCAGGGGCGCGCCTGGCCGGAGCCGTTTCGCCGCCGCCAGCATCGCCTTCCGCGTCCCGGGTGCCGCGGCCGCCCTGGGCGGGGGCGTCGCCGCGGTCATGGCCCACGCCGGCGTGCGCCAGCTCCAGGCCATGCTGGCCCAGCATCTCGCGCAGGCGCGGCAGGCCCTGCTCCAGNGCCTGGCGGACTTCGGCCTGGGCGCTGCTGAAGTCGGCGCTCAGGCGGTCACCGTCCAGGTGCAGCCGCACTTCCACCGGTCCCAGGTCCTGGGGCGAGATGCGGATCACGGCGTGGCCGATCTTCTGGCCGGCCAGCCATTCCACGTGGTCGCCGACGTCATCGACGAAGCCGGCCTCGCCGAGCTGCGGCGTGGGCAGGTGGGCCGGGGTCTCCAGCGGCGATACGGACGCGGGGGTGCTGGCCGCGACCGGGGCGAGGCCCGGCAGGACGAAGCCCGGCGCCGGGGCCTCCGGGGCTTCGATCGCCTGTGCCTGCGTCTGCAGTGCGCGCAGGGTTTCGGCGAAGCGGCCGTTGCCGTTCTCCGGTTCCGCGATCGGCGCCAGCGCGGGGGCATCGGCGGCCACCGGCACGGTTGCCGGACCCGCGGCCTCCGCCATGCCGGCCGCGTCCATCGTGGCAGCGGCGGCCTGCACCGGCCCGGGCAGGACGGCGGCGGGAGCGGTGGCTTCGCCGGCCAGCGGATTGCCGGCCGGTCCGCCCGCTGGTGCCTGCACGGGGGCCGGCGCCGGCTGCGCCGGCTGCAGCAGCCAGGCCAGGCCGGGCGGCGGCCATGCGGCTTCCGCCTGGGTGTCGTTTCCAGGTTCGTCGGCCGGGTCGGTGCCGGCGTCCGCACCCACGGTTGCCGCGGCGGCAGCCTCGTCGGCCGGATCAGCCGCCTTGGCTTCGGGGCGCGCGGCCTGCGCGCCGGGCTGGCGGCGCGGATCGTCGTTCGGGGCCTTGCGGTCGGCCTTGTCCGGCTGTCCGGGGCTGGTGCGGCGCGAGGCTTCCGTACCCTGCGGGGCATCCAGCATGCGGGCGAATCCCAGGTCATCGCCGCGTTCCGGCGTGGAACGGGGAGCGGAGGAAGGGGCAGGGGAGGCGGCGACGGCGCCAAGCAGGGACGGGTTCACTGCACTTCTCCTTCGCGTCGGGCTTCCTGTTGCGCGGCGCGGACCCGGCGGGCGCCGAGGTCGTCCATTTCGCGCTGGCTGCGGCGCTCGTCGATCTTCTGCTCCTGGGCGCGGTAGCTGGCGGCCAGCTGCTCCAGCACCTGCTTGTCGCGGCTGGCCAGCAGCAGGCGGGCACGCTCGGCCTCCAGGCGCTGGCGGCTGAGGTCGACGTTGCGGGTCTGCTGTTCGACCGCGCTTTCCAGCCGGTCGAGGAAGGCGCGGCGGTTGGCCAGCTGCGCCGGGCTGATCGCGGCCATCTGGCTGGAGGCGTACTCCTCGGCATACCGGCGCAGTTCCTCCAGCCGCGACTCCTGCAGCTGGTGGGCCCGCTGGCGCTCGGCCAGGTCGCGGGCCACGGCATCCTCGTGCTCCTGCGCCCGGCGCAGCAGCGGATCGATGCGGCGGGACTGCATCATGCGGCGTTCTCCTTCTTCTGCAGCAGGTCGGCGAGGGCCTGGCGGCTATGTTGCAGGTCCGCCGAGCGGGCGATGTCCTGGCCGAGGAACTCGACGATCTCCGGCCAGCGCGCCAGGGCCTCGTCCACCACCGGGTCGTTGCCNCGCTGGTAGGCGCCGATGGCGATCAGGTCGCGGTTGGCGTTGTAGGCGGCGACCAGGCGCTTGAGCGCGCGGATGCGCTCGCGCCAGGTCTCGTCGGCGATGTCCTGGACCACGCGGCTGACCGAGGATTCGACGTCGATGGCCGGGTACAGGCCGGCGTCGGCGATCCGGCGCGACAGCAGGATGTGGCCGTCGAGGATGGCGCGGGCGGCGTCGGCGATCGGATCCTGCGGGTCGTCACCCTCGGTCAGCACCGTATAGAAGGCGGTGATCGAGCCGCGCCCGGCGGCGCCGTTGCCGGCGCGTTCCACCAGCGCCGGGAGCTTGGCGAACACGCTCGGCGGGTAGCCGCGGGTGGTCGGCGGCTCGCCCACCGACAGGCCGATCTCGCGCTGGGCCTGGGCGAAGCGGGTCAGCGAGTCCATCAGCAGCAGGACGTTCAGGCCCTGGTCGCGGAACCACTCGGCGATGGCGGTGGCGCGGTAGGCGCCATGCAGGCGCGCCAGTGGCGGGCGGTCGGCCGGGGCGGCCACGACCACCGCGCGGCGCAGGCCTTCCTCGCCCAGGGTGGTCTCGACGAAGTCGCGCACTTCGCGGCCGCGCTCGCCGATCAGGCCGACGACGATGACGTCGGCCGAGGTGAAGCGGGTCATCATGCCCAGCAGCGTCGACTTGCCGACGCCGGAGCCGGCGAACAGGCCCACGCGCTGGCCACGACCGATCGGCAGCAGGGCGTTGATCGCGCGCACGCCCACGTCGAGCGGCTGGATGATGGGTTCGCGCGCCAGCGGGTTTATTGCAACTCCGGCCATGCCGACGCTGCCCTCGGCGCGGATCGGGCCCTTGCCGTCCAGCGGCACGCCGTCGGAGTCGATGACCCGGCCGAGCAGGCCTTCGCCCACTTCCACGCCGCCGCGGCGGCGCACCGGCACCACCCGGGCGTTGGGCAGCAGGCCGTGCAGTTCGGCGCTGGGCATCAGCGAGGTGCGGTCGCCGGC
>Ga0065721_10051244_pt1 | contig 15600 bp, 15 predicted proteins | sample Mesricmetagenome_FD_59108 | JGI IMG/M metagenome (GOLD analysis project Ga0065721, IMG submission 59108) | Mesophilic microbial community from rice straw/compost enrichment Sample: eDNA_1 v2 (version 2) | ecosystem: Engineered > Solid waste > Grass > Composting > Bioreactor | place: USA: Davis... | reverse complement strand
GCCGCCGAAACCCGCGCCGCCGCCCCGCGCCAAGGTCCCGACCGGGACCGCCCGCCGCCGCGCTGAGGCGGCCGAAGCGGCGCTCGCCAGGGCCAGCCAGGCGCTCGCCCGCATCGACCAGGCGCTCACCGACCCGAAGGTCTTCACCGAAGATCCCGCCAAGGCCGCTCAGCTCGGCAAGGATCGCCAGGCCGCCCAAGCCGCGCTCGAGGCCGCCGAACTGGAATGGCTCGAAGCGACCGAGGCCTACGAAGCGCTGAAGAGCGAGGCGTAAGCCTGTCCCCTTGTCTCGATCGTCATCCCCGGCCGCGCAGCGTGCCGTGGATTCATAGTCACCGGCCTTGTCGATGGATGGCCCGGACCTGCCGGCCCGGCCATGACCAAGCATCCGGGTTCAAATGAGGGGGCCGCCCCGACCCACGACGCCCCTTCCCCCGCGCCGCCGAACATCTAAGCTTGAACCATGACCGCCGAGGCAGAGCCGCTTCCCGATCCGAACCGCCGCCGGCGACTGCCCCGCATCCGCGCCAGGCTGCACGAGCTCTATTTCGGTCATTCCGACCGATCGGTGCGCTTCCGCCTGACGGTCATCGCGATCGACTTCGTAATGATCGCCTTCTTCATCGCCGGTCCCCTGCTGCGCGACACGCCGGTCTTCCTCTTCATCGACTATCTGTTAGCGTTCGTGCTCGCCGTCGACCTGACGGCCCGCGCCATGGCGACGGAGAGCCTGCGCGCCTGGCTGAAGCGGCCGGTGACCTGGGTCGACCTCTTCGTCCTCCTGACCCTCATCTTCCCGTTCTGGCTGTTCAACCTGGCCTTCTTGCGGGTGATGCGGCTCTGGAGCCTGATCCATTCGGAGTTCTTTTGGGACACGGTCGGCCGTCGCTATGATGAGACCCGCTGGGAGGACGTGATCCGCGCCGCGGCGAACCTGGTCACCTTCCTCTTCGTCATGACCGGCTTCGTCTATACGAGCTTCGCCCGGACCGAGGGCATCGACGGCTATATCGACGCCCTCTACTTCACCATCGCCACGCTCACCACGACTGGCTTTGGCGACATCACCCTGCCGGGAACCTGGGGACGGGTGATCTCGATCGTCACCATGCTGGCTGGCATCACCCTCTTCGTGCGCCTGGCCCAGACCCTGTTCCGCCCCTACAAGATTCGCTTCACCTGCCCCAATTGCGGCCTGCGCCGGCATGATGTCGACGCCGTGCACTGCAAGGCCTGCGGCAAGCTGCTCAACATCCCCAACGAGGACGACGTCTGACCATGCCGGACGAAGCCCGCATCATCTATCTGCTGCTCGCCCTGATCCTGGTGGCGCCGGCCGCCATCGCGGCCCTGCGCCAACTCTTCCGAAAACGGGACAAATAGGGCCGCGGCTCAGCCGCACTTCACCTCTTTGACGATCCCGGTCTGGGCGTCGAAGAAGAAGTTCAGCCGGCGAGGATTGAAATCCATGGTGATGGCGCAGGTCGTGCAGGCCACGCGCTGCAGGTTCGGCTGCACCGGCACCGGTATCTCGCTGCGAGAGCGCCCGACGAACTTCTGAGCCTCTGCAGCGCCGCATTGGTCAGGCTCGGGCGGCGGCGCAGACGGCGGCGCCGGGTCTGAAGCCGCCGGGGGCGGAGGCGAAGGCGGCGTCTCGCTGGCGCAGGCCGAAAGCAGAACCGCCGCAGCGCTGAACATCAGGATCTTCTTCATGCCTGCTTCTCCCAACCCCGTTCCTGCTGTCTCCAATAGGAGACAGGATGCCCGGCGGTCTTGACCGTTTTCCAGTGGCCGCGGGCGACGCCAAGCTGCGCCTCGTCGCGGCCGTCGAACACCACCATGCATCGGGCGTATCCGGCAAGGTCCCCCGGTTCGGCCCCGTCCACCAGGAAGAGCGCGTCCGCTCCATTGGGGTTTTCGAACCCTGTGGTCAGCAGCACCGGCTGCCGCGCCGCCTGCGGTTCGTCGGCGGGCGCGTGCGGTAGGAAGCTGTCGTCGCGATAGGACCAGAGCCAGCCGTCCAGGTGCTCGATCCGCTCCGGCTCTCGCGTACGCACGATCGCCTTCCAGCCGCGCGCCAGCGTCCGCTCCAGGAGCTCAGGCAGCACCTGGTCCAGGCTGGAGCGCTCCAGGTGGTAGAACCAGACTTCGCAAGGCGCCTCGCTCACGCGCTCACCTTAAGCCCCAGGAGGCGGCAAAGCGCCAGCATTCCCATGGCGACCTCGTCCGGGTGCGTCGCCATGGCCAGATGGTGCAGGTCGCGCCGCAAGGTCGGCCAGCCGAGCCGCCGCGCCTCTCCCGCCTCGCGCTCGTAGGCCTTGGAAAGGCGCAGGAAACCCCAGCCCACATCGTCCGGCAGCTCCGTCTCCGGCGCCTTCTCCTCGAACCAGGCCAGGGGCGTGGGCGCGAGCTCGGAGACGAACCGGCGCCGCAACTCGCCCTCCGGCAGCAGGCTCTCCAGCGCGCCCGCGGGAAACCACTGGTCCCAGGGCGGCGCGCTCCCGTCCTTGGCCTTGGCTTTCAGGCTCTCCACGAGGCCATCGGCCGCCGTCTCGAACCAGCAACGATTGGGATGCGGCGGAATGGCGTCCACATAGAGCACCCCGCGCACCTGCCCGCGGCAGGCGGCGACCACGGCCGGCGCGAGCCCGCCCGACGCCGAATGCACGGCCAGGACGAAGGGCCCATCCTGGCTCAGCACCTGCGCCGCCACCGCCCGCGCGGCTCCCTCATAGAGCGGCGCGGCCAAGGCCTGCAGCGGCGGGATCACCGGCCGCGTGACCTCCATCCCGCGCACGGCCAAGGCCGCGGCGGTGGGCGCCCAGGCCGCGGGACCCGTCAGCGGGCTGTGCAGGAGGATGAACCGCATGCGGGAGTTTCGTCGGCGCCGCTCAAAGGGCTTGGATGCTCCGCCTTCCGCAAGAAGGGCGGAGCAAGCCCTCAGCCCTCGTACTTCTCCTGCACCATCCGGTTCAGCAGCCGCACGCCATAGCCGGTGGCGCCATCGGGCAGGGTCGGGACCGAGGACGGCTTCTTCCAGGCCGTGGAGGCGATGTCGAGGTGCGCCCACGGCACGCCGTTCACGAACCGCTGGATGAACAGCGCCGCCGTGATCGAGCCCCCCGGCCGGCCGCCGGTGTTCTTCATGTCGGCGATCATCGAGTCGATATTCTTGTCGTACTGCGGCGGCAGCGGCATCCGCCACAGCGGCTCGCCTTCCACCTGCGAGGCGGCCAGCAGGTTCGCCGACAGCTCGTCATTGTTGGAGAACAGGCCCGCATAGTCGTTGCCGAGACTGATGATGATCGCCCCGGTCAGGGTCGCCAGGTCGACGATGAACTTCGGCTTGAACCGGTCCTGGCAATACCAGATGGCGTCCGCCAGGACGAGGCGTCCTTCGGCGTCCGTATTGATGATCTCGATGGTCTGGCCGGACATGGAGGTGACCACATCGCCGGGCCGCTGGGCGTTCCCGTCGGGCATGTTCTCGACCAGGCCTAGGATGCCGATGGCGTTCACCTTCGCCTTACGGCCGGCGAGCACGTGCATCAGGCCCGCCACCGCGCCGGCCCCACCCATGTCCCACTTCATGTCTTCCATGTTCTCGGCCGGCTTGATCGAGATCCCGCCGGTGTCGAAACAGACGCCCTTGCCGACGAAGGCGACGGGCTGGGCGTTCTTGTCGTCGGCCCCATACCACTTCATCACCGCCAGCTGGCTCTCGCGGGCGCTGCCCTGCCCCACGCCCAGCAGCGAACCCATGCCGAGCTTCTCCATCTCGGCCTCGCCCAGGATCTCGACCTCGAGGCCGAGGGTCTCCAGCGCCTTCACGCGCTTGGCGAACTCCGCGGGATAGAGCACGTTCGGCGGCTCGGAGACGAGGTCGCGCGTGAAGGCGACCGCGTCGGCCAGGGCGGCCAGCGGCGCAAAGTCAGTCGATGCGGCGGCCGCATCCGCGGCCACGATTTCGGTCTTGGTGATCGAAGGCTTCTTCTCGGCCGCCTCCTTGGTGCGATAGCGGTCGAAGCGATAGGCCGCGAGCCGGACGCCCAGCGCGGCGCGGGCGGCCGAGCCGCCCTCCGGCAGGACCACCCTCAGGGTCGTGAGGCCGGAGGTCTTCACGGCCGCATAGGCGGCGGCGGCCGCGTGCTCGACGGCCAGGTCGTCGAAGGCCTGCGCCTTGCCCGCGCCCACCAGCAGAATGCGCGCCGCATCGCCCGAGGCGCCCAGCACGTCCAGGACCTGTCCCTTCGCGCCGGTGAAACGCTGCGCGCTCGCCGCGCGGCCCAGCGCGCCGCCCGCCTTGGCGTCGGCTTCGGCGGCCGCGCCGCCCAGGACCGCGCCCTCGAAGACCACCAGGGCCAGTGCGCTCTTTTCGCCAAGCGCGGCGCCGGCCGCGACGAACTCGATCTCCATCAGTCTCGAACTCCAGACGTAAGTTGGCCCGCGCCTTCCGGCTCGGCCGCCCTTGCGGCGGTTGTACGACGCGGCGACGCATGATTTAGAGCAGGTTCACGTTCCGGGCGCGTAAAATCCCCGGTCGGAATCACATTTCTTCCCAATGCCGCTGATTGACCGCTACCTGCTCCGCCAGCTCCTGGGACCGACCGTGCTCGCCACGGCGGCCCTGACGGCTGTCGCGCTGCTTTCGCAAAGTCTTTCAGCCCTCGACATCATCGTCAGCCAGGGCCAGAGCGCGCTGATCTTCGCCAAGGTCACGCTGCTGGCCATGCCGCAGCTGCTGAACATGGTGATGCCGATCGCGATCTTCGTGGCGGGGCTCGTGTCGCTCAACCGCCTGCACACCGAGCAGGAGATCGTCGTCTGCTTCGCCGGCGGCATGAGCCGCTGGCGCGTCATCGCTCCGGCCCTGCGGCTCGCCTCGATGATCGCGCTCCTGGCGCTTGTGGTGAATCTCTGGATTCAGCCCCTGGCCGCGCGGGAGATGCGCCAGACGCTGTTCGAGGTGCGCACCGACCTCGCCTCGACCTTGATCCGCGAAGGCGAGTTCACGAGCCCGGCCCCCGGCCTCACCGTCTACGCCCAGTCCTTCGACGCCACAGGACTTATCCGCAACCTCTTCATTCATCAAGAGAAAGCAGGCGGCTCGGCCACCACCTACACCGCCGACGAGGGCCGCCTCGAGCGGCGGAACGGCCGTCCGGTCCTGGCCATGCACCGCGGTTCGATGCAGGAGTTCAGCGACGAAGACGTCCTGAATTTCCTGACCTTCGACGACTATCCTTACGACCTGACGCCCTTCATGCGCAGCGATGAGCTCATCCACTACAAGCCGTCGGATCGCTACCTGCACGAACTGCTCTTCCCCGACCTCTCCCAGGAATGGGAGCAGCGCAACCGCCTGAAGCTGCTCGCCGAGGGCCACAACCGAATATCCAGCCCACTCTACAACATCGCCCTGATGGCCATGGCGCTCTCGGCGATCATCGGGGGCGGGTTCAGCCGCCTGGGCTATGCGCGCCGCATCGCCATCGTCTCCGCGATCGCGGTCGGCTTCCGGATTCTCGGGTTCGTGGTCCAGGCCGCGTCCGAAGAGGCCGCCTGGATCAACGTCTTGCAGTACGCCGTGCCGATCGTCGCCACCTATGTCGCCCTGCGCGGCATATTCCGCGAAAAGGTCTCTCGGTTCATAGATATGCGGCGGAAACCTCACAGGATCAGCCGCCGAGGCGAGGTCGCCGCATGATCGGCCTTGGCAAGCTCGAGCGCTATGTGATGGCGCGCATGCTGACCAGCGTCGGCTCGGCCCTGGCGGTGATCGCCGCCGTGATCGTGCTGGTCTCCTTCGTCAATCTCTCCCGGGAGGTGGCGGTCCGCGCCGACGTCGGCGTGGCCCAGCTCTTCGGCCTGACCCTGTTGCAGACCCCGTCCGTCGTCCTCTTGCTGCTGCCCTTCGTCTTCCTGTTCGGCGGCATGGCGGCTTATGTCGGCCTAAACCGTCGCTCCGAGCTCGTCGCCATGCGGGCGGCGGGGATTTCCGCCTGGCGCTTCATCCTGCCCTCCGCCTTGGCCGCGGCATTCATCGGCGTGCTCGTCGTCCTTGTGCTGAACCCGCTCGCCGCGGCCTCCAGCGCCAAGTACGAGTCGGACCGCGCCAACCTGATGGAAAACTATCTCACCGACGCGCCCAAGGAGGTCTGGCTGCGCCAGGGGGACGACCGCACCCAGATGGTCATCCACGCGCAGCAACGCGACACCTCCGAAGGCCGGGTCCGGCTGCACGCGGTCTCCCTCTTCGTCTACCAGAAGAACCGCGAGGGCTTGCCGGAGTTCAAGCGCCGCATCGAGGCCGCCCAGGCCCAGCTCTATCCAGGTTACTGGAAGCTGACCGACGTCAAGGAGGCCTCCGCCGGCGAGAGCTCGGTGCGTTCCGACTCGCTTTCGATCCGGTCCAGCCTCGACGCCGAGTCGGCCATGGAGCGGTTCGCCGCGCCGGAATCGGTCGCGTTCTGGCGTCTGCCGGACGCCATCCGCCTGACCGAACAAGCCGGTTTCTCGGCTAACGGCTACAGGCTCCGGTTCCAACAGTTGCTGGCCACGCCGGTGCTCTTCGCGGCCATGCTGATCCTTGCCGCCGCCTTCTCGCTTCGCCTTGCTCGGCTTGGCGGTCTGGCGGGCCTCGCGGGGGCCGGCGTCGGCCTTGGTTTTGTCGTCTTCTTCTTCAACGAGTTTTCGGGGGCTCTCGCGAATGCGGACATCATCCCGCTCTTCGCGGCGGCCTGGGCGCCGCCGGTCGTGGCTCTGCTGTCAGGGCTTGCGCTGCTCTGCTACACCGAAGACGGTTGAATCGCCGGGCTGTCCGGCTATGCATCCCGGCTTGAACCGCGACGAGGGGAGTTCATGAGTCTCGGCAGGCGTTCAGCCTCAGCCAAGCGCGGCCTGCTAGCGGGCGTCGCGCTCATGGTGCTCTGCGGCGCGGCCGCGCATGCGCAGGAAGCCGCGCCGACGTCTGCGCCGGCGGCGACCGCTGCTGCGGCCGCCCCCTCGCCCGACGGGCTGGCGCCCGATCAGCTCTATATGGAAGCCGATCTCGTCATTCGGGACGACAAGAACAAGATCACGACCGCCCGCGGTTCGGTGGAGGCGCGCTATCAGGGCCGTACCCTGCGCGCCGACGAACTCGTCTATGACGAGGGCAAGAGCGAAATCCGCGCCAAGGGCAACACCGCCATCATCAACGCCGACGGCACGGTGCAGTACGCCGATGAGGTCGTGCTCGACGACGACATGGCCGCGGGCGTGGCCACCGGCTTCTCGGCCCGGCTCGGCGCCAACGCCAAGATCGCCGCCGCGAGCGCCGTGCACCGCTCCGAGACCATTAACGAACTGAACCGCGCGATCTACACGCCCTGCCCGATCTGCGCGCCGGACGGCCAGCCGAAGTCGCCCACCTGGTCCATCAAGGCCGACAAGGTCGTCCAGGATAAGGAACGCCAGCTCGTCTACTATCGGAACGCCGTGGTGAAGGTCCTCGGCGTCCCGCTGCTCTATGCGCCGATCTTCTGGCACCCCGATCCCCAGGCCAAGCGCAAGTCGGGGCTCCTGACGCCGGAGATCTCCTTCTCCGATCGTCGGGGCTTCTCCTATGAGCAGCCCTATCTCTTCGTGCTGTCGCCGTCGTCCGACCTGACGCTCAGCCCGCAGATCAACACCGAGGTGAACCCGTTCCTCAACGGGCACTACCGCAAGCGCTTCTATTCCGGCGCCCTCGACGCCCGCTTCGGCTACACCTACGACAAAGACTTCGACGGCAACGGCAATCGCTTCGGCGAGGCCACCAACCGCAGCTACATCCTGGCCGCCGGCGCCTTCGCCATCGACGAAAAGTGGCGTTGGGGCTTCACCGCCGAGCGCACCTCCGACGACCTGCTTTTCGACAAGTACCAGATCGGCGGCGTCTACGAGCAGCGCGGCCCCTATGTGGCCGACGACCGGCGTCTGATCAGCCAGATCTATACGACCCGCGAGGACCAGAACTCCTACTTCTCGGCGGCCGCCTTCAGCATCCAGGGCCTGCGCCCCGAGGACAACGACCGCACCTTCCCGTTCGTCGGTCCGCTGATCGAGAGCCGCTGGGAGCCGATTGAGGAAGTCGCCGGCGGGCGCCTGCGCGTCCGCGCCAGCGCCGTCGCCCTCACCCGCGACCAGGCCCCCGAGGCGCCGGAGTTGCGGCTCGATGGCCTAGACAGCCGCCGGGTCACCGGCGAACTCGACTGGCGCACCACCTACACCACCGCGGGCGGTCTGCGGATTTCGCCCTATGTCGAAGCTCGGCTCGACGCCTATTCGATCGACGACAACCTGTACGGCTTCATCTCGAACGCCTCGCGCTCCGACACCATGACCCGCGCCCTAGGGGTCGCCGGAGCCGACATCAGCTATCCTTTGTTCCGTCGATACAAGAACTTCACGGCGGTTGTTGAACCAATCGTTCAGCTCGCCCTGTCGCCCGAAGTCGATCAGATCGAACTCGGCCGCAGCCTGATCGGCGATGTCGTCTATCTGAACGAGGACTCGCTGACCTTCGAGTTCGACGAGACCAATCTCTTCCGGCCCAACAAATTCCCGGGCTACGACCTCTACGAAGATGGCCTGCGCGCCAATGTCGGCCTGCGGGGATCGATCCTCTGGGACGACGGCCGGCGCGCCATGCTGCTGGTGGGTCGCTCGTTCCGCAACGAGCGCAACGACATCTTCTCGCCATCGAGCGGTCTGCGCGACAAGGCCTCGGACTGGATCGTCGCGGCCAGCGCCGAACCGCTGCCCGGCATCTCGTTCTTCGGTCGCGCTCGTCTCGATGCGGACGACTTCACCGTGGCGCGGGCCGAAACCGGGGTGAACGTCTCCAACGCCCGCTGGGGCTACGGCTATGTCCGCTATCTGCGCGACCGTTCCAACCCGAACGCTCTCGACAATAGCGGCAAGGTCGAGAACCTCGATCTCGGCGGCGAGCTCTATCTGACCAAGAATTGGGGCGTGTCGCTCTACGGCAACCGGGATCTGGTGCAGAACGGTTGGGTCATTCGAGATGTCGGCGTGGTCTACCGCGACGATTGTACGCGGGTCGACTTCGTCTATCGACGCGAGGACACGGTGCTCAACCGTCTCGGCCCGGCGGAATCCTTCTCGATTCGCCTAACCCTCGCCACATTGGGCGAACCGATATATGGCAACTGACAACCGCGGCCGCTTCTGGCGGGCCGCCGCTACGGCTACGCTAAGGAAGACCCCATCCATGAACCGCGCGCGTAAAGTCACGGGCCTTGCGGCGCGGACCGTCGCCTTGGCCGCCGCCTTCGCCGCGGCCGCCGCCCCGACCTACGCGCCGGCGCAGGACGCTGCTCAACCCGCGCCCGCTCCGGCGGCCGAGGCCGGCGCCCAGCCGACCAATGCGCCCGCCGCGCCGGCGGCGCCCCGTCCAGGGCTTAGCGAGTCCGTGGCCGCCGTCGTGAACGACGACATCATCTCGACCTACGATCTCGCCATGCGGATGCGGCTGCTGATCGCCACCTCCGGCATCCAGCCGACCCAGCAGAACATCGCGCAGTTCCAGCGCGAGGCCCTAGTTTCGCTCGTCGACGAGCGCCTGCAGCTCCAGGAGCTGCGCCGCCAGGAGCGCGAACAGAAGTTCCAGATCGTCGCCACCGACGAGGAGATCAACGAAGAGATCGCCGACATGGCCAAGGCCAACAACATGTCGCCCGATCAGTTCGTCGCCTCCTTAGCCGGCCAGGGCATCGCCATCAGCACTCTCAAGGAGCAGATCCGCGCCCAGGTCAGCTGGCAACGCTGGATCCGCGGCCGCTACGGCTCGCGCCTGCGCATCGGCGAGGACCAGGTCAAGGCGATGCAACAGCGGCTGGAGGCCGCCGCCTCCAAGCCCCAGTATCAGATCAGTGAGGTCTTCCTCGACGCGGCCCGCGTCGGCGGCATGGAGACCGCGATGAACGGCGCCAAGCAGCTGGTCACCCAGATGCAGCAGGGCGCGCCCTTCCCCGCCGTGGCCCGCCAGTTCTCCGCCTCGGCCACCGCCGCGAACGGCGGCGACGCCGGCTGGGTGACCCCGGGCGAGATGCCGGCCGAAGTGGATGCGGTCATGGAGCAGATGCGGCCGGGCCAGCTGTCCCAGCCCATCCCCGTGCGCGACGGGGTCTACATCATCTACCTGCGCGATAAGCGTTCCGGATCAGCCGCTTCCGTCGTCAGCTTGAAGCAGGCCGCCGTGAGCTTGCCGCAGACCGCGACCGAGGGACAGCTGGCCGCCGCCAACGCCACCCTGGAGACCCTGCGCGCCCAGGTCACCGGCTGCGGCGACATCGAGGCCAAGGCCGCCAACGTCAACGGCGTCGTCGCCGGCGACCTCGGCGAGACCGAGATCAAGGATCTCGCCCCGGCCTTCCGTGAAGCGGTGGAAACCCTTCAGCCCGGTCAGGTCTCGCAGCCGATCCGCACCAACGCCGGCCTGCACATCCTGGCCGTTTGCGGCAAGCGCACCGGCAGCGGCGAAATGCTTTCGGCCGAGCAGATCGAAAACCGCCTCTTTGGCCAACAACTCAGCATGATCGCGCGCCGCTACATGCGCGACCTTCGGACCTCCGCCACCATCGAGACCCGGTGAGCCCGCTCGCGCCCAAGCCGCCCGCCGCCCGCCCCCTCGCCCTCACCATGGGCGACCCCGCCGGGGTGGGACCGGAGATCATCTTCAAGGCCTGGAACGCCCTGCGAGGCGACGGCGCCGCATTCGTCGTCGTTGGCGACTTCCAGTCGATGGCGTCCGCTTCCGGCTCAGGCATGCGGCTCGTGCGTCGGGTCACCAGCCCGAAGGAGGCTCTGGCTGTCTTTGCCGACGCCTTGCCGGTCCTTGACCAGCCGCTGCGCGCGCCCGTCATCGCCGGCCAGCCGTCACCCGCTGCGGCTTCGGCGATCATCGGCTGGATCGAGACGGCGGTGGGCCTCGCCCTTTCCGGCGCGGTCAGCGGCGTCGTCACCGCGCCGATCGCCAAGGCCCCGCTCTATGAGGCGGGTTTCGGTTTTCCGGGCCACACCGAGTTCCTGGGCGAGCTCACCGCCGGCGCTCCGCATGAGGGCGCGCGCGGACCGATCATGATGCTCGCGGTCGAAGGACTTCGCACCACGCTCGTCACCGTGCACGAGCCGCTGGCCCGCGTGGGCGCCCTGCTGTCGGCTGAACGCATCATCCATGCCGGTCTCGTCACCGCCCAGGCCCTGCGCCGGGACTTCGGCATAGCCGCGCCTCGCCTGGCCGTGGCTGGGTTCAATCCCCACGCGGGAGAGGATGGAACCATCGGCCGCGAAGACGCCGATATCATCGCGCCGGCGGTCGCGGCGCTTCGCGACCGCGGGGTCGCCGCCACCGGTCCTTCGCCGGCCGACAGCCTCTTCCATCCTTCGGCCCGCGATAAGTACGACGCGGTCGTCTGCATGTATCACGACCAGGCCCTCATCCCGGTCAAGATGCTCGACTTCTGGGGCGGGGTGAACGTCACCCTCGGCCTGCCGATCGTCCGCACCTCGCCCGACCACGGCACCGCCTTCGACATCGCCGGCCGCGGGCTCGCCCGGCCCGACAGCCTCATCGCCGCCATCCGTATGGCGCGGGAGATCGCCGCCAATCGCGCGGCTTGAGAGGCTTGCCGACTCCGCTGCGCCGTGCGCTCTTGCAGCCTTCAACCCGGGGGAGTTTTCGCATGCTCAATCGCCGCCACCTGCTCGCCGCCTCGGCCAGCGCCGCCGGTCTCGGTTTCCTCGGCCGCGCCCAGGCGCAGAGCCCCGCCGCGATCCAGGCCCGCCTCGTCTATGACGAGATCTTCGAGGGCATGCTGGCTGCCGATCCCCTGAACGCCTCGGGCCTCGGCCTCGACACAGGCCGCCGGGCGGTGCTGAAGACCAAGGTCGGCGATCGCTCCGCCGCCGGCAGGATGGGACCGTTCCAACCCTTCATCGACGCGCGGGCCAAGCTGAAGGCAGTGGACCGCAGCGGCCTCTCCGAGCGCGATCTCACGCAATACGACACCGTGGTCTGGCTCGCCGATCATTGCGCCGAGGCCCAGCGTTTCGACTTCGCGGGCGTCGATTCCTACGACTATCCCGTGCCCTACGTGCTGAGTCAGCTCACCGGGTCGTACCAGGAAGTTCCCGACGCCCTCGCCACCAAGCACGTCATCCAGACCCGCGAGGACTGCGAGGCCTATCTCGCCCGCCTCCAGGACTTCGGGCGCGCGCTGGGTGACGAGATCGACCGCGCCAAGGAGAACGCCGCCCGCGGGATCGTTCCGCCCGACTTCGTGCTCGACAAGGCCTTGGCCCAGCTGAAGGCCCTGGCGGCCGAAAAAGGCGAAAGCTCCGGGCTCGCCGCATCCCTCGGGCGTCGCGCGGCGGAGAAGGGCTTTGGGAACGACTGGGCCGCCAAGGCCGCGGCCATCGTCGACGGCCCCATCGCCAAAGGTCTCTCTGGCCAGATCGCGCTCTTGACGGAGCAGCGCCGCACCGCCGCCCACGACGCCACCGTCACCCGCGGCCCCATCCCGCCCAGCTTCTACGAATACTGCCTGCGCTATCACACGACCACGCGCCTGACGCCGGACGAGGCGCACAAGATCGGCCTTGCGCAGGTCGCCGACCTCACCGCCAAGCTCGACCCGCTGCTCAAGGCGCAAGGCTATACCCAAGGCTCGGTCGCCCAGCGCCTCGACGCCTTCGCCAAGGATCCGGCTCAGCTCTATCCCAACACCGAAGCCGGCAGGCAGGCCCTGCTGGCCGAGCTGAATCGTCAGATGGCCCAGGTGAAGGCCGCCTGCCCTCGCGTCTTCAACACGGTTCCCAAGGCCGGCATGGAGATCCGCCGCGTGCCGCCCGCCATCGAACTCGGCGCGCCCCGCGGCTATGCCGAAAGCGGCTCCCTGGACGGCTCGCGGCCGGGCGTCTTCTACATCAATCTCCGCGACACCAATGACTGGGCCAAATGGGCCCTGCCGACCCTCACCTATCACGAGGCGGTCCCGGGCCACCTCTTCCATGGCGCCTTGGTGCAAGAGGCCGGCGACACCCCGCTGCTCTTCAAGAACATCGGCTTCACCGCCTTCGGCGAGGGCTGGGGTCTTTACGCCGAGCAGCTGGGCGAGGAGCTTGGCATGTATGACGCCTATCCGGCCGGCAAGATCGGCTGGCTGCAGTCCTTCCTCTATCGCGCCGCCCGGATCGTCCTCGACACCGGCATCCACTCCAAGCGCTGGAGCCGCGAGCAAGCCATCGCCTACATGACCGACACCGTCGGCATGCCCAAGGGCGCCGGCGAGAACGAGATCGACCGCTATGTGGTCTGGCCGGGCCAGGCCTGCGGCTACAAGATCGGTCACACCGAGATCGACCGCCTGCGCACCAAGTCGAGGTCGGCGCTCGGTCCGCGTTTCGACATCAAGGCCTTCCACGACGTCGTCCTTCTCGGCGGCTCCCTGCCGCTCGAGGTTCTGGAGCGCGTCGTCGACGAATGGACGGCGAGCCGCAAGGCCGCCTGATGGACCGCGCCGACCTCGCCCGCGAGCTCACCATAGACTTCATAGGCGGCGCGGTCGGCCACAGGCGACGTTTCGGCGGCGGGCGCGGACAGGACCTTCCCCGCGCCGCCGGCTTCACCAAGGGGGCGACGCCCAGTGTGGTCGACGCCACCGCCGGCCTCGGCCGTGACGCCTTCCTGCTCGCCTCCCTCGGCGCGGAGGTCACGCTCATCGAGCGCTCCGCCGACGTCCATGCCCGGCTGGCCGAGGCCATAGCCGCCGCGCGCGAGGCCGACCCGGCGGTCGCCGAGGTCGCCGGCCGCATGCGGCTCCTCCACGGCGACGCCCGCCAACTCCTGCCGACGCTGTCGCCCGACGTTGTCCTGGTCGATCCCATGCACCCGGAGCGGACCTCGAGCGCCCTCGTGAAGAAGGACATGCGCCTGCTGCGCGAACTGGTCGGGACCGATCCGGACCAGCTGGAGCTCATGCAAGCGGCGCTCGCCAGCGCCCGCAAGCGGGTGGTGCTGAAATGGCCCCGCAAGGCGCCGCCCATGCCGGGCCTGCCCGCGCCCTCGCACCAGATCGTCGGCAAGACGCTCCGCTATGACGTTTTCATGACGCACCGGAGCTGAGAGAATGGCGCTATGAGCGTCGCTTTCACCAAGGAAGAGGACAGCGAGTCGGCCGCCGCCGACCTGCCGGACCGTCCGATCTCCCCGCATCCCAATCTGGTCACCGCCAAGGGCCTCGCCCAGCTGGACGAAGAGCTCGCCCGAGCCCGCGCAGCCTACAACGCGGCCCAGGCCAACGGCGACGTCAGCGCTGACCGCACGGCCATGGCCCGCGCCACGCGCGACCTTCGATACTATTCGGCCCGCCGGGCCAACGCCCAGCTCGTCTCGCCCGACCCGTCCAAGGACACGGTCCAGTTCGGCCGCGCCGTGACCTTCGAACGGGAGGACGGCCGCCGCCAGACCTTCGCCATCGTCGGCGAGGACGAGGCGGACCCCGCCGCCGGTTCGGTCTCCTACGTCTCGCCTCTCGCCCGCGCCCTCATGGGCAAGGCGGTGGGCGACACCGCCCTCGTCAACGGCGCCGAGGTGGAGATCGTCGCGCTGGACTAGCTAGTCTGCGCCCTCGCGCGCTTCGGCCGCGCGCAGCACGAAGGCCAGGATCTCGGCCACCGCCCCATAGAGCCGCTCGGGGATTTCGGTCTCCAGTTCGATGGTCGAGAGGGCCTGCGCCAGCACGGCGTTCTTCTCGATCGGCACGCCATGGGCCTCCGCCGCCTCGATGATCTTCTGGCCGACCAGGCCATGGCCGCTGGCGACGACCCGCGGCGCCCGCGGCGCATCGTAGGTCAGCGCCACCGCGAGCGTCTTCTTCTCACTCATGAGGTCTGGTCCACCAATCGTCCGGCCTCGGGCGCCCGCATCGGCGGAGCCCCCGCATGGACGGCGATCTCCGCCGACATGTTGGATCGCGCCAGGGCCTCGCTCAGCAGCTCTTGGTCGCGCTGCAGCAGGACCAGCCCCGCCTCCCGTTCGGCCCAAAGCCCGACGATGGCCTCGGCCCCGCGCAGCATGACCCGCGCGTGGATCGGCCCGAGCGGTTCGATGTCCAATGAGAAGGCCACCCGCCACACCGGCTCTTCCTCCGCCCGGCCAGAGCGCCGGTCGCGCGCAATCTCGAACTGCGCGACCGCCGCGCCCTCGGGCGTGGTGAACGGCATCTCGAACATCCATCGGGTGACGAGCTGCGCCTCCGCCGGCTCGTCCGCCCCCGCTGGCAGCGAAGCGATCTGCAGCAGTTCCTGCCGCGCCACAGCGGCCTCGGTCTCGGCCAGCAGCCGTTGTCCCACCGTCGTCGGCGGAGCGTCGGCCGGCAGGCTCGGCGCCGCCGCCGGTTGCGTCCAGGCGCCCGCGCCACGATAGGGCGGCGGAGGCGTCCGCCCGGGCGCCCGTCCGGCCCGAGGCGCCCCTGCGAGCCACGCCGCCAGCGCCTGACGCAGGACCAGCAGCTCGGCCTTCATGTCCCGGCCGCGCGGGCTGGCCTGCGGCTC
>Ga0065721_10005719_pt1 | contig 15600 bp, 10 predicted proteins | sample Mesricmetagenome_FD_59108 | JGI IMG/M metagenome (GOLD analysis project Ga0065721, IMG submission 59108) | Mesophilic microbial community from rice straw/compost enrichment Sample: eDNA_1 v2 (version 2) | ecosystem: Engineered > Solid waste > Grass > Composting > Bioreactor | place: USA: Davis... | reverse complement strand
TTCGCCTGATCGAGCATCGGCAGGATCATGACCTGCCATCCGAATCCGTTGCGGACGTTGGAACCGTTGTAGCTTGTTCCATTTCTTGAAGCGTAAATGTTTCCGGGAGGAAATGTGTTGTGGACATCATGATAATTGTGTAACGCCAACCCGAGCTGCTTCAAGTTGTTCTTACATGTCGATCGCCGGGCAGCTTCCCGGGCTTGCTGTACTGCTGGAAGTAACAGGGCGATCAACACTGCGATAATTGCAATAACGACCAGCAACTCAATCAGGGTGAATCCCTTGCGTCTTGGCGATGACAATCTGTTTCCCATGCGATGCTGATGACAAATAAAGCTCACGGATTTGCTCCTTAAAATCGAAACGGATTTATCAATTAACGACACAGTCGGAAACATGTGCATCCCAAATCAAAACCGACAATAGTGCTCTCTGTTTCTTCTAGTTTTCCACGACAAAAACGCGAATCTGATCGAGAGCCTTTCCGGAATGATTGATCTTGATTTCCAGTGTCCGGCGGTCATCTGAAACACGGATCTCGTCATCTCCTTCTTTAATGACGGCGCCGCGGGTTCCTTTTGCTGTCGGAGCCGGATAGGTCACGGACGGATGTCCATAAATCGAGTCGGTCTCCTGTAGCTGAGGTTCCGACAATGCCAGCCCAAGAATCTCCTCTTCAAAGCGAACGCTGGCCTGGACCGGCCAGACAGGAGACACCTCGGTATGTATGAGGTAAGTCGAAACACGGGTTCCTGCAGGGATTTCAATCAGTTCAGGATTGCTCTGCTCAGTCCAGCTCCCTGCGGTGGCAGCGTACAGAGAGAGAGGAGCAATCACCGACGAGTCTTTTCGTTCCAGAAAAATGCAGGCTCCTTTGTGGGGCGGCAGCGCTTCAGCCGCCAACGAGGGGGGAGCGATATACAGGAATTCGAGGCTTCCGGATATCTGTCCAATGCCCGTCAAGACTCTTAACTGGTCATCGAACAGTGATGCATTTGATGGTCCGGTTTTGGCCAATCGGCCTGCTGGTTCGTACTGATGTGCAACCCCAGCATGAATCATCGATTTCTGAGCCGATGGCGATTCCGCCGTAATCACTCCCTGAATGACATGAACATCAGTGAATCCGTCCGATGAAGCGATGACGCCGAAGATTGTTCCCAGATCCGTGACGGTCAGTTCTCCAGACTTCACCCGAAAACCGCGGGCTGGAGGCGAGACAAAAGCACACACCTTCCCTTGCCGGAGTTTGACCTCCCAACCATCAATAAATTGCAGAGTGACTGGGCCCTGAAGCGCTAACTCCGCCCCACAGGCCATGTGAACCTTCAATGTCCCTTCACGGAAGGAAATCCACTCCCCAGAAGCAGCACTTCGAGACTGTTTTGGAACTTCATTCGACCAGACAATTTTCCCGTCCGCCTCAATTCTGGCAGCAAGAATTGGCTGTTCGGCCTGGCGACTCAGCCGACTTGCGGACATCTGAATCGAACTGATCACCAGACAAAATGCAATCAGACACGCAGCAGTTACAATCGTCCCACGCATCAACTGAAGGCGCCGCGATCGGCGCTGGATTTCCGAAACAATAACTGCCGGTGGATCTGCTTCATGGCTCAGTGTGCGGTGCAATGTTGCCTCAAACCGCATCCACTGAACGTAATATTCGAGAGCCTTATCGTCCTGTTCGATACATTCCCGAATGGATGAGACAATTTCAGGGCACTCCCTGATGTCTCGGGGAAGGAGGAGCAGGTCACGGATTTTTTGGGTGGCGCTCAACGAGACCTCCCTTTCGCCGTTTTTCTTTGAACACATTCAAAAATGCGGACTCTGAGTCGCTGAACAGTCTTGTACAGGGCCTCAACTGAACGGCCGAGTTCCTCTGCCACTTTCTTGATTGTTGTCTGTTGTCCTTCCCACGTTGCCACCAACCGACGATCCCCCGCGGGCAACTCATCAAGACACTTCTGGAGCGACTCCCGATACTCATCCAAATCTGACGCAGCGAAACTCAGCCCTCCGCTCTCAATTCGGTCAATCAACTCGGGCGACCATGCGAGACAGCGCCCTTCGTTCCGCTTGAACAACAGGATCTTGTTACGGGCAATCCCACATGCCCACGGAACGAACTCTCTCGTCCGGTCAAACTCTGCAAACTTCTCCCAAGCGGTCACACCGACATCCTGAAGCAGGTCGTCGGCGTCAGCCCAATTCATGACCATCGTCAGGATGTAGATGTGAACCTTTGGAGACGCCATGGTCCAAAGGCGAACAAACTCCGCCTGCTCCGCACGCGAGGAATCCAATGCGATTCGATGTTCTCCGGCGGAGTTCATGTTGGGGCCTCGCTCCTGCGCATAGCAGTCCCGATTTCTGGGGAAATTTGGAAACACGTGGCCCGATTGCTTCGCTAGTACACTTACTTTTCACAAAGCGATGTCGATTGGACAAAAATTTATGAGATGTTTGAAAATTTGATTATTTCCAGTGCTCACCGCTGTTGGGCAGCTGAAGGCATGCGAGCAACAGAACATACCGGAAACAGTTGTTGGAAAATGAATTGCGTCAAATCCAATCGTACTATTGTTACCACGATTAGACGGGGCGAGCTTTTTGACCGCAATCGAGGCGCTGAAGATTCGCCTCCCACCACCAAACAATCACATCAGAAACAATGGATGCTTCTCATAAGTGAAGGGCAGCAGGCAAGCATGCATTTCCATTTTCGTTGGCACCTGCCACAATGGCATTAGTAAAAGATCTTGAGTAAGTATTGCGTATGACTGATCTTCACCTGACTGCAAGTCATCTGGACGGAACAATGGGGACGGACAAAAAGTGCCGATGGGGAATTTTGGGAACCTCCACGATTGGTCGGAAGAACTGGGACTCGATCCGGAATACAGGAAATGCCGTCGTGACAGCAGTTGCCAGTCGCGACCGTGGCCGTGCTCAGTCGTATATTGAAGAACTGCAACGAGATCGCCCCTTCGAACATGTCCCCGCCGCATGCCAGTACGAGGAATTGCTTGCCCGCGATGATGTGGATGCCGTCTATATCCCATTGCCCACTGGCGTCCGTTCAGATTGGGTGATCAAGGCGGCACAGGCCGGGAAGCATGTCATGTGTGAAAAGCCCTGCGCCATTGATGCTCACCAGCTCAAGAAAATGGTGTCCGCCTGTCTGGACAATCGGGTGCAGTTCATGGATGGCGTCATGTTCATGCACTCCGCACGACTCCCGGAAGTTCGCCGCGTTCTGGACGATGGGACCACGATTGGAAAGATTCGTCGAATCTGTACCCAGTTCACCTTCCGGGCACCGGAGGAGTTTTTTGGGAGCAATATTCGTTCAACCAGTCAGTTGGAACCGCACGGTGCATTAGGGGATTTGGGGTGGTACCTGATTCGCATTGCAATCTGGGCCATGAATGGAAAAATGCCCAACGAAGTCACTGCACGCTTTCTGCATGTGCAGGAGGATCCAGCAGGGGGAGAGGCTGTCCCCATTGACGTGGACTTCACTCTGTACTTCGATGATGGAGTCAGTGCCTCGTGCTACGCCTCATTTCTGGCGGAGAATCAGCAATTTGTGCACATCAGCGGCACACATGGCCAACTGGAGATGCCGGATTTTGTGCTCCCTTATTATGGATGTGAGTCTGCCTTCTATGTCAGGAAGGATGTGTTTCATGTCTCAGGCTCGCAATTCAATATGGAGCCACACACGCATCGAATTGCAGTTTCGGAATACAGCAACAACAATGTGAATGCTCAGGAAACAAACCTGTTTCGCAATTTTTCCAATCTGGTGCTTCAAGGGACGCTGGATGATTTCTGGCCGACTCTGGCGTTGAAGACGCAGATCGTGCTGGATGCCTGTATGGAATCGGGGCGTCAGCGCGGGCGCCCGGTCGGCATCCCCACTTGACTGGACGCTTGAGTGTGACTCGTTTACCTGCCAACACATTCAACTTCGAAACCTCAACGCTGTTTTTACAGTCACAAAATCGGTTCCGATCGCTCCGGGGGGCTCGAGTTCACAACCGTCCCATTTGCCATCTCCTTATTCTGGTGGCCATTGCCGGAGTCATCACCGGATGTGAAAGACCGACACCGAAGCCCTCCATTCAAGCTGGGTCATCCTCAGAAAGAGAACCCGCTCCGGCGAACTCGTCTTCCACACCACCAGACCATCCAAATCTTCCGTCTTCAGGAATGGACGCCTCACCATTCTCCGATGACAGAGACGTCAACGAGAAGCCCGAACAAGTAGTCAAAGAAGAGAAGGTCCCGCAGAAGATCTATCGGGATTCGGACAGTCGCCCTGTGCGGGATGACACACGGGCAGAGGAGCTTGGGATTCGGAAATACGTCTCGAAGCATCTCATTCTTTACAGCGATCTCCCTCCGGAACAGGTTGAAATGCTTCCGGGGATCATCGATCAGGCTTACGACGCCTGGGTGAAATACTTCGGTGAACTCCCCCCCAATCGGGAAGGGACACCATATCAGATGACCGGATATGTCATTGATGATCCTCAGCGTTTCGTCGCAGCGGGGATGCTTCCGGAAGGCCCCCCCATGTTTCGTTTTGGTCGACACATCGGCGCAGAGTTCTGGATGAACAAGATGAACAGCGATTACTATCGCAGACATCTTCTCATTCATGAAGCGACCCATTGTTTCATGACCACGATGCCGCGCCAGTATCCTCCCAGGTGGTATCTGGAGGGGATGGCAGAATATTTCGGAACGCATCGTCTCCAGTCCGATGGATCGATCACATTCGGGGTTACGCCAGACGAGTCGGAATTGTTTCCCGGATTGGGACGGATCGAACTGATTCAGCAGGAACTCACGCAAAATCGCCCGGTGAGTCTGGCCCAACTGGCTGCGTTTACTCTCTCGGAATGGGACAAGCCCTATCCGATGCCGTATGCATGGAGCTGGGCAGCGTGCGAATTCCTCGACAAGCACCCTCGGTACCAGAAGCGTTTTCGAAATCTGGGACAGCACCTTGATGGACCGGCGTTCGTCCGAGTACTGCAGGAATCCTTTACAGAAGATCTGAATCTGCTGGAAGCCGAATGGCAGGAATTCATTCGACGGCTCGACTATCAGGTGGATGTCGCTGCGAACGCATTTGTCTTATCCCCGATCCCGGTGAAAGAACTGGAGAAATCAGAGACGGTGAATGTCGCTGCCAATCAAGGCTGGCAGTCAACAGGCTTCCGGGTCACCGAAGGAATTCCTCTCACACTGACGGCAACCGGTGAAGTGATTCTCGATGAGACAACCGCTCCGTGGAGGAGTGAGCCGCAGGGAATTTCAATTCGCTATGCAGCCGGATACCCGATCGGACAACTACTGGCGGGGATTGTCCCCTCCGAGAGAAACGGGCAGGGGGGCGGCCCCGCATTCGAAGTCTTCTCAATCGGCCGGCACAATCAAATCATTCCGCGTGCGACCGGGGAACTCTTCCTGCGAGTTAATGACCTCGGAAATGGGATCGAGAACAACTCCGGCAGTTATCAGGTCCAGATTGACCGGTCCCCGGATCAACAGTTCGAGCATTCATTCCGTAATCCGATCAATCAATGAGCCGTATTTAAGAGACGTTGGGGACACAAGGACGAATCCTGATCATGATGATGAATCATCAGGTGAGCCCACGTGCCCATGCAATTCAATCGCGTTCGATCTTCTTTGCCGTTGATGTTTCCTCAACGAATTTGCTGGGCTTCTAAGCATAGGGTTGAAGCTCCCCGAACGCACAGATAACATTTCATTTAAGAATTGTCGCTTCATTGATTCGAGACCGAACTTGATCAGTTGATCTCTGTTTCGAGCGTTCCGGAAGGACAATTCGATCGTGCCGCAGCGTGCCCTCCGTATGTCACTGAGGATGAGCACTGAGTCCTCAGTCGTATCTTTTTGAAATTCTCACGAACATCGATTGAATTCCCCATCCTCGCTGGAAAACGGGAGTCAATTCGAACCTCGTCAGAACCGCTGGCCCGATATACTTTTCTATTCATTGGGCCTTCTGGTGAAGACGCAGGCCTCCCTCACCACTCCCTCGTGAAACAGCTTCTTCATTGGTTCATTCAATGAGGGCGTTCCTCATGGGGTACCGGTTTGGGATCTCGATGAACAGAATTCAAGGAGTCGAAAAATGCTGTCCAGCATGCGTTCTCCTTCACAGAAGGCAACCTGCTTCCCGAAAGTGAATGATTGGCACTTCTGTAAATACCTCTTCCTTCTCCTCGATCCGTCCAAACGAACGACGGCACGACTCCAGACCCAACAAGGTCCGTTTGCGCCCCGCTTAATCGGTTGGGTGTTCGCGGGATTGAGGGCACCGGCGAGGCCGCTCCAGCAACAACTGGTTTTTGCTGTTCTGTTTGCTAGCGCATTACTTCTCCCGCGTAGCAGCGTCGCGGAGACGATTGAATTCAATCGGGATATTCGCCCGATTCTGGCTGACCGGTGCTTCTACTGCCATGGATCTGACCCCAGCACGCGCGAAGCGGAATTGCGTCTGGACGATCGCGATGCAGCAATCACTGCGAAAGCCATCGTCCCCGGTGACCCCCGAACCAGCCTGTTGATCCAACGCATCTTCGCGTCCGACCCCGATGAGGTCATGCCCCCTCCGGCCTCGAAAAAGACTCTTTTACAGCAGGAGAAAGAGCTTCTGAAAGCATGGATCGAGCAGGGGGCGGGATATCAGGAGCACTGGGCTTTTCTCCCCCCGGTCAAGAATCAGGACTATCAGGGGAATGCCATCGATGCCATCGTCAGTAACTTCCTGAATAAGAAGGGACTCAGCCACTCTCCCCAGGCGGACGACGCCACGCTCTGCCGTCGTATTGCGCTGGATCTGGTCGGTTTCCCTCCGACCCCCGAAGAGATATCCAAGTTTGAACAGGCTGCGGCTGTTAATCGCCCCAAGGCCATTCATGACTGGATTGAACAGTTAATGGCCTCGCCTCATTTCGGCGAGAAGTGGGCGCGCCACTGGCTGGATGTCGCCCGTTATTCAGACAGCAATGGATATGAAAAGGATCTTCCGAGAGAACAATGGATCTGGCGAGACTGGGTCGTCCGGGCGTTCAATAACGATATGCCTTATAACCAGTTCATCATTGAACAGATTGCCGGAGATCTTCTGGACAACCCGACCCAGGATCAGATGATCGCCACGGGATTTCTTCGAAACAGCATGACAAATGAGGAAGGGGCGATTATTCCCGAAGAATTCCGGATGGAAGAACTCTTCGACCGGATGGATTGTCTCGGCAAGGCGGTGCTTGGATTGTCGCTGCAGTGTGCCCGTTGCCACTCGCACAAGTTTGATCCCATCTCGCAGGAAGAATACTTCGGGATATTCGCCTTTCTCAATAATTCCTACGAAGCGCAGAGTTGGGTTTATACCGAAGAACAGCTGAAGCAAATCCAGAAGATCAAGAAAACAATCAGGAAGGAAGAAGAGACTCTCAAACAGGCGCACCCTGACTGGCAGAACGAGATGAAAGCGTGGGGCGAATCCATCCTCGCTTCGCAGATTAACTGGACGCCTGTTATTCCCATCGAGATGGGGAGCCAATCGGGACTGAATCATCCAACGATCGCTGAAGAACAGTCCATTCTGATCCTCGGGCACCCGTCGACACAGTTGGACGTCTTTATCATTTGCGAGCCCGAACTCAATGGAGTGACCGGACTGAGACTGGAAGCGCTGACCTATGGCGATCTTCCCTTCGGGGGCCCTGGTCGAAGCGCGTACGGGACATGGGCCATCAGCGAATTGCGGGTGAGTGTCAAGGAACCTGAGGCAGAGAAGTGGACACCTCTCCGCATGGTAAACGCCACGGCAGATTTCTCCGAGCCGGATGGGGAGTTAGAAGATGAGTGGCGCACGGAGTCCGATAAGAAAAAAGCCCGCAGACGGGGACCAGTCAAATATCTCATCGACGGGAAGAATGACACCGCATGGAGGGCAGATCGGGGAACTGGACTGCGTCATCAGGAAAGTGTCGCAGCAGTTCAGTTTGAATCCCCAATTGAATTTCCTGCCGGAACAAAACTGAAGCTGGAACTCAGCTTTAACCACTCAGGTGGGAGAAATGATCGATTCAATACAATACTGGGCCGGTTACGAATCAGTACAACAACAGAGAAGGCCCCAACGGTCTCTCCAATCGACCATGCTGCGATTCTTGCACTTCAAACCCCACCTGATCAGCGAACCCCCGAACAAGAACACACCATCTTCTCCGCGTGGAGAAAGACTCTGCCAGATGCGGAAGAGGTGAACAAAAAGATTGCAGAAGCATGGAAATCGTTTCCTCGAGCAGAAACGTCCGTACTGCATCTTAAGGAACGGACAGGCCAATTTGCGAGAACGACATCGCTGCTGGATCGTGGTGTCTGGAATCAACCCAGGCAAATTGTGCATCCGCATGTTCCGAAAGCACTGCACGATGTCCCCGAAGAGGGCCTGAATTCACGACTGGATTTCGCCCGATGGCTTGTCGCTCCGGAATCGACGTTAACCGCACGTGTCGCGGTGAATCGAGTCTGGCAGGCGATCTTTGGGACCGGTCTGGTGGAAACACCAGAAGATTTTGGAACGCGCGCCCCCTTGCCGCAGCACAGCGAACTGCTGGACTGGCTGGCGGTCGATTTCATGGAACATGGATGGAGTCACAAGCACCTGATTCGAACCATTCTGACAAGCCAGACCTATCTGCAAACCTCGCAGGTTTCACCAGAGTTGCTTGCCATCGATCCTCAGAACCAGTGGTTGGCTCGAGGTCCACGGACTCGGCTGGAAGCGGAGCCTCTCCGGGATTCCGTCCTTGCCATCGCCGGCTTGTTGGAACCATCGATTGGTGGCAAACCGATCTATCCACCTGTTCCACAAAGTGTGCTTGACAATAACTACTTCAGACCAACGGACTGGATTCCTCCGACGGGGCCGCAGCGGTACCGACGCTCGCTCTATGTCTTCCGAAAACGATCCATGCCTGATCCGGTCCTCTGCACGATGGATTCTCCGAACGGGGACTTCGCAGTGGCCAGCCGGGGAGTGTCGGTAACTCCACTGGCGAGCCTCATCACACTGAACGAAACAATCTTCGTCGAAGCCGCTCAGGCAATGGCGCAGCGAGTTCTCCGCGATGGGGGGAGAGAAACTCATGAGCAGATCGACTTTGCTTTTCGTTTGTGTACAGGACGTCTCCCAAATCAGCAGGAAAGGGAAATCGTCCAGAATCTGCTCGAAACAAGTCGCAAGCGGTGTGTAGACGGAGAATTGAAAGCGAATCAGATCGCATTTAACGCCATGACACAGGTAGAGGATCTCCCAATCCATGCCGCTCCGATCGACATCGCTGCCTGGACAATTACCTGCCGGGTTCTCCTCAATCTCGACGAAACCCTGACCAAGAATTGATCCCAGCGTCTGTTGGGGCAAGACTTCCATTTCCCGGGGATCACGAAATGACTTTCTTTAATCCGTTTCAGTCTGGAGCATCCCAGTCGAATCGAACTGGAACTGCCGAACTGCTGGCTGCGGAAAGCAAGGCGAGCCTCCTGCGACGCCGATGGTTTTTCCGAGAATGCGGAGTTGGACTGGCAGGAATCGCGTTGAGCAGCCTTCTTTCCAAAGAGGGATTCTCATCCCAAAGCGTGACCACCAAACCGCATCACACCCCCCGGGCCAAGCGGGTCATTTACCTGTTTCACGCAGGGGGCCCCAGCCACCTGGAGATGTTTGATTACAAGCCTGAGCTAGCCAAACGGGACGGGCAGCTTCCCCCCGCTGAGTTACTGAAAGGCTATCGAGCGGCGTTCATCAATCCCAACTCAGCTCTCCTGGGGCCAAAGTTCAAGTTCTCCCGACACGGAGAGTCCGGAATGGAGTTTGGGGAAACGATTCCTCACATGGCAACACTCGCCGACGATATCTGCCTGATCCGCTCGATGCAGACAGATGCTGTGAATCACGCTCCGGCACAGATTCTGATGAATACCGGTTCTCAGCAATTTGGTCGGCCCAGTTTTGGTGCCTGGACCTTGTACGGGCTGGGAAGTGAAAGTGACAACCTCCCCGGCTACGTTGTTCTTTCCAGCGCACGAGGAACCAGCGGCGGAGCCAGCAACTTCGGGAGCGGATTTCTCCCCTCACATTACGGCGGGGTCCCGTTACGCAGCTCCGGGGATCCGATTTTGTACTTGTCCAATCCCCGCGGTTTCGACCAGCAACTCCAAAGGGAATCACTGGATGCCCTGAACCAGTTAAATCAGCAGACGCTGGGAACCTATGGCGCCCCCGCCATTTCAGCACGTATTCAAAGCTATGAGATGGCGTACCGCCTTCAATCCAGCGCTCCGGAACTGATGGATCTCGCTGGAGAACCGAAGCACATTCTCGATGCCTATGGAATCAAGAATGTGAATGAGGCAGGATATGCCCGAAACTGCCTGCTGGCACGGAGGCTGATTGAAAGAGGCGTTCGGTTCGTTCAGCTGTTTCACGAAGCATGGGACCAGCATGGCAATCTGACGAGGGGAGTGGCCGATAACTGCAAAGAGACAGACCAGCCGACGGCGGCCCTTGTCAAGGATCTCAAGCAGCGAGGTTTACTCGACGACACACTCGTGATCTGGGGCGGAGAATTCGGCCGGACCCCAATGGTGCAGGGGGGGAGCGATGGGCGTGACCACCATAATCGCTGCTTCTCCATGTGGCTGGCAGGGGGAGGAGTCGCTGCCGGTCGGATTCACGGAGAGACCGACGAACTGGGATTCAATGTCGCCGTCGATCCGGTCCATGTTCATGACCTGAATGCAACTCTGCTTCATCTGCTGGGATTCGACCACGAACGCCTGACGTTCCGGTTTCAGGGACGGGACTACCGCCTCACCGATGTCCACGGACATGTTGTGAGTAATCTGCTTGCGTAATCCCATCCTTCGGGCCGACAGCGCATTCCGCCATGTCTCGTGCGGGACAGAGTGCAAAAAACAAGCCCCCGTCATCGGGGGCTTGTTGCATTTTCATGGACAAGGCAGAGACAACAGATTCTCGCCACGCATGAAAGGAACGTCTGGCAAATCGTTATCGCTGTGAAACAGCCCCATCCTTCTGCTGGACACAGACGAGCTGTTCAAACGTGCGAAGCAGGATTTCTCCGTCGACACACACCGGCGTTGACAGACAGAACTCATCCCGTCCCAGCGAATTGGTTGCAACAACTTCGCCCGTTTCTGCATCCAGAACAAATGTCGTTGCATCTTCCCGGATCAGATACAGCGACTTGCCGGTCAAGGTGGGCGAAGCGCTAAATGCATTCCGGTTCTTCTCAAGTTGACGAGACCAGATTTCCTCACCCGTCTTCACATCCAGACAGGTGACCTGTCCCTTGTCGCCGCAAATATAAACTTTCCCATCGCGGGCGGCCGGAGTCGGGACATCGGAGCCGAGCTTCACTGACCAGAGCACATGGGTCTTGGAGATGTCCCCGGAACCGCCCATACGAATGGCGGTCAACGTATTTCCGCGAGCATATGGGGCCAGAACAATACCGTCACAGACAACTGGAGAGGCAATCGACCGCCAGAACCGCTCCTGATCCGGGTTCATCCCGCTCAGCCGCCACAATTCCTTCCCGTTCTCAGCGGAGTGACAAGTGACGTGGTCTGCCCCAAGAACGATGATCTGCTCCTTCCCCTCAAACGTTGTGACGACAGGGGTCGAATAGCTCTGGGCAGACTCTTCCGGAGCCGGAACGTTCCGATCGACCTTCCAGACCTCCTTGCCGGTCTTCTTGTCAAAGGCAGCCAGGTAGCTCGGCCCGGACTGGACACATGCGACAACAACGTGCTTTTGGGTCAGGACTGGACTCGTCCCCAGATCCCACCACAGGGTGTCTTCACCGTATTTTGCCTGAAGATTCTCGTGCCAGAGAATTTTTCCGTTCCAGTCCAGAGCGGCAAAATCCCCACTTTTATAGTAGACGAAGATCGTTTCGCCATCGGTGACCGGAGACGGATTCGCCCCGCTCCCCTTTTTGTGTTTCCCGGGCCGGGCGGTTCCAAGAGTGGCCCGCCAAAGTTCCTTCCCATCGCGATTCAGGCAAATGACGCCGTTTTGTTCGTCGATCGGGAGCGTCACAACGATTTTGTCGCCCCAGACGATCGGGGTCGACCCCGCCTTTCCGGGGAGTTCCTTCGTCCAGCGGAGATTTTTGTCCGGCCCCCATTCCCGTGGATAGGAGCCCGCATCTGCAGTGCCATCTCCGTAGGGCCCCCTCCAGTTGGGCCAGTCACTCGCCGTAGCGAGGGCAGGAAGACTCAGCCAGAGAATCAGGCAACCCAGGAACGTCCGTAAACGTGGCATGGCAGGAAGATCCTTCAGTAGGGAGGAGGGAAAGGGGCAGATTACGTATTCAATCTGCATTATGCCTGTTTTTCTGAAATGAGACCAGCGGTCCCACGCAAAACTCAGCGGAAAAGTCGGTCACGTCAGCGAGCGTTCTGCCGGCCAAATGCCCCTTTGGTAAACATCTGTAAAAGATGTCCAAAATTCCGGGTGGGGCGAATGACGAAAATGGAGTAAGAGGACTATGATGAGGAGGGCCTCCGTAGCCATTTCTCCAGTCGATGGTTAATGTGATGCGGTTCCGGCAGAGCAGCTTTTCAGCCGCTTTTTGGCGACCGCCTGGATAAAAACTCGATCGGGAGATTTGTACATTCTTCGAAGGAAGAGGCGGCGAGGCTGTTTTGCCTATCCCAAGGTTCGCAACTGTCAGTCAATTCACAGTGTGAAGGTCAGCAGAGATGCCAGTGGAAATTAAGGTTCCAGCGGTCGGCGAGTCGATCAGTGAAGTGTTCATCGGAGAGTGGTACGTCAAGGAAGGGACCTGGGTCGACGCCGACACGAACCTGGTCGGTTTGGAAACGGACAAGGCGACGTTCGATGTCCCCGCCCCACAAGCGGGCGTCCTGACCTCGATCTCGAAACCGGCTGGTCAGACCGCCTCCATTGGTGACGTCATCGCAATTCTGGAGCCCGGTCCCAAGCCGGCACAAAACGGAGAAGCTACTCCCGCTTCCCCCGCACCCGCAGCAGAGAAACCCGCTCCTGAAACGGCAGCGTCTCCTTCCGGGACAACCGGCCACGTGATGCCGGCAGCCGCCCGCGTTGCCGCACAACAGCAGATCCCGACCACGGCCTTGAAGGGGTCTGGACCATCCGGCCGTGTCCTCAAGGAAGATGTCCCCACAAAGGGAGCGACGCCCACCCCGAGTGTTCCTGCCAGGTCCGGAGCGCAACCCGCGCCAGTCACCGTTCTGGGACGGGAAGAACGCCGGGTTCCGATGTCTCCGATTCGCCAGACGATTGCCAAACGGCTCGTCGAGGCTCAGCACAATGCAGCGCTGTTGACCACGTTCAACGAAGTGGACATGTCCGGCGTCAAAGCCCTCCGCGAACAGCATCAGGAATCATTCCAGAAGCGATACGGTATTAAGCTCGGGTTTATGTCCTTCTTCGTCAAGGCGGTCATTGAAGCCCTGAACCAGTACCCGCAGGTTGGAGCCCAGATTGAAGGCAACGAACTGGTCTTCAAGAACTACTACGATATTGGTGTCGCCATCGGCGGTGGAAAGGGACTCGTCGTTCCGGTCCTCCGAAATGCGGAGCGGATGAGCTTTGCGGAAATCGAACTCGCCATTGCTGACTTCGCACAGCGGGCGAAGGAAAACAAGCTCAGTCTGGAAGATTTGGAAGGGGGAACATTCACCATTACTAATGGGGGAGTCTATGGATCGCTTCTGTCCACTCCCATTGTGAACCCGCCACAAAGCGGCGTTCTGGGAATGCACGGCATTTTCGATCGCCCGGTCGCAGTCAACGGACAGGTCGTCATTCGCCCAATGATGTACCTGGCGCTGACTTATGATCATCGCGTGATCGATGGTCGCGAGGCTGTTTCCTTCCTTCGACGGGTCAAAGAGACGATCGAAAACCCGGTCCGACTCATTCTTGAGGTCTGATGCCGATCTCAAGGCACCGTTGGAACCAGCTCAATGAAATACGGGACCGGACAGCCAAACTTGTCCGGTCCCGTTCATATTTTTGCAGTTACGATTTTCTGGGATCTTCACTCTGAATCGTGTGACACCACGATACCCGGGAGCGGCGGAGTTCGGTCACCACTCGACAGGTCAATTTGCCGAATCGTATTGATCACTGGCGAGACTGCGGATTTCCGGACACGACCACTCTCCCCGGAGCTTCGGAATCCATGCGGAGTTCTCTGAATTTGGCCAGTGCTTCCGGACTGGGCCGGCGAACAATTCGAACAGGAGTCGCCAGAACCTCGTCAAGTCGCGGCCATGGAGTTCCGCGATAGTGAAGACGTCGGACCGTGTTGCCGTAAAAATGCAGAGGGCGATACGGTCGCAGTTCAATCGGGATCGCTTCAATCTGCTCGCGAAGCGCTCCCCGGGCAATGACGACCGGCAGCCACCCCGGCTCGTCCGGGGAACGATCTGCAGAAAAGGCAGCATTCGAACAGCACAGACAACACATTCCGGCAACGAAAAGCATTCCGAGAAGTGTCTTTCGTCTGTGCCTGTACATGATGCGTCTCCTGATTCCTCCATCAGCTGTCAGGAAATCCGTTCGACATTCTCACCTGTGGCGACCACTGGGCGATTTCGTCGGACTTCGGAAAGTCAAAACACGCGGCCCCGTGTCCAATCTTTCATCAATCGTCAACCGATAAGCGGGAACTCTGTCAATTTCCAACTGTCTGCAAAGCCCGCATCCTAAATCAATCCGGCTGGGGGGACTGTACGATCCGTAGCGATCAATCCGGCGTTATGCTGCATGTCCAGTTGCCCCTCAGGGCATCAGGAAAAGAGGCGTTCCCAATCTTTCAATCCGTACGCTATGTTCATTTCACGAATCTCAAGATGCCGATTTGTTCCGAGATCCCGCTGAGAGGAGTGACTTGAATGGCTCAACACGATCCCCGTGAGGCATTTCAGCGACATGAGGAGGTCTTGAAGAAATGCTCACTGCTCCGTGATTTGTCCTGTGAAGAGATGCTGGTCCTCCTTCAGAAGAGCCAGTTCGAGGATTTCGGGGCGGAAGAAGAGATTCTGACCGAAGGTCATCTCGACCACAGCATCTGGGTGGTATTGCAGGGAAGCTGTGAAGTAGTCAAACACGGACAGAAGCGGGATAACAGACTGGCGCTGGTGGAACCCGGACACGTTTTCGGGGAGATGTCATTCTTTGATACCGTCCCCCACTCCGCATCGGTCCGTGCTGTCGACAAGGTCGAAACCATCCGCTTGTCGCGGGAGAATTACGCGGAATTGGCTGCGACACATTCGGAAATCGCTCAAAAGGTCGCTGTGAATATTGTCCGCGTTCTTTCTGAGCGACTTCGCCGCATGGATGAGTGGATTTGTGAGCTGGTCGAGCGGGAAAATGGTCGACAGTACGTTCAGGAATGGCAGGAATTTCGCTCCCGCCTGCATGCGAACCTGTTTGACTAAATCAACGAG